>Ga0256829_1000133_pt1 | contig 96909 bp, 90 predicted proteins | sample 131447metaG_FD_185979 | JGI IMG/M metagenome (GOLD analysis project Ga0256829, IMG submission 185979) | Hydrothermal vent microbial communities from Lau Basin, Pacific Ocean - 131-447 | ecosystem: Environmental > Aquatic > Marine > Hydrothermal vents | place: Pacific Ocean: Lau Basin | collected... | reverse complement strand
CTAAGAAAGTCGCCTTGGTCGCCGCCATGCGCAAGCTGTTAACTATTATCAACGCAGTGTTTCGAAGTGGTGAGCCTTATCGCGTTCTCCAGACCGATTAGCCAATCTCGAAAACACAGTTGCTGCTGCTAATCCCTTTTACTTGCGCTTCGGGACATAAAGATCAGTGATCGTCCCTTCAGCAACCTCCGCTGCGAAACACACCGTTTCCGATAAGGTGGGATGAGGATGGATCGTCAACCCAAGATCAGCAGCTTCGGCACCCATTTCCAAGGCCAGGGTGACTTCTGCGATCAGTTCTCCGGCATTGGGTCCGACGATACCTCCCCCAATCACGTGCTTGCTCTCAGGGTCGAACAGAAGCTTGGTCAGCCCTTCGTCTCGTCCTAGTGACAAGGAACGACCGCTGGCCGCCCATGGGAACACCCCTTTTTCGTAAGGTATTCCTTTGGTTTTGGCTTCGGTTTCCGTTATGCCGGTCCAAGCCACCTCGGGATCTGTGTACGCAACCGCAGGAATAGCGCGGGCATCGAAATGCGCTTTTTTGCCGGCAATGACCTCTGCAGCTACTTTGCCTTCATGGGTAGCCTTGTGGGCCAGCATGGGTTGGCCGACGATATCACCAATCGCGAAAATATGTTCCACATTTGTGCGCTGTTGGCTGTCCACAGGGATAAAGCCCCGCTCATCGACTGTCACTCCAGCGGCTTCGGCGTTGATCAATTTACCATTCGGCCAACGACCAATGGCCACCAATACGGCATCGAAGGTGTCTTCAGAGGGCGCGCCATCTCCCTGAAAGCGGCACAGCAATCCCTCATCCCGCGGCTCTATGGCTGTCACCTGAGTTTTAAGCAAAATACTTTCATAACGCGCCTTGACACGTTTTTCCAATGGCCTGACGATATCTCTGTCAGCACCAGGAATGATGCCGTCCGCCAGCTCCACAAGGGTGATGTGCGCTCCCAGGGCATGGTAGACCGTCGCCATTTCCAGGCCAATGATCCCACCGCCGATAATCAGCATTCGTTCTGGTACCCTTTTGACTTCGAGCGCGTCTGTCGAATCCATCACCCGGGGATCGTCCCAGGGAACGAATGGCAACTTGGCCACACGCGATCCCGCGGCGATAATCGCTTGCTGAAAGCGTATCCGCTTGGTGCCTTCGGATGTTTCCACAACAAAGGCATGAGGATCTTCGAAGCGGCCAACGCCATGCACCACCTGAACCTTTCTTTGCTTGGCCAGCTGAGTCAGTCCTCCAGTAAGCCGTTTGACCACTCCGTCCTTGAAACCGCGCAACCCATCCAGGTCGATTTCGGGCGCCCCAAAGCGGATACCATGGGCAGCAAATTCAGCTGCTTCCTCAATCACCTGCGCCGCATGCAGCAGAGCCTTGGATGGTATGCAGCCCACATTCAGACAGACACCGCCTATCACTTCATGGCGCTCGATCAATACGACTTTTTTCCCCAAATCTGCGGCCCGGAAGGCGGCGGTATAACCACCGGGGCCAGAGCCTAAAACTGCAACATCTGTTTCAATATCGACCTGACCAGGCGTAATCATTGGTATTTCAGGGTTCTGCGCAGAACCTTGTTCCTTATTTTCACTTACACCACCTGACGTGGTTGCAGCAGGATTCCCTGCAGGTTCCTGATGTTCTACTTCCAGCGTTAAGATCGGCGTGCCTTGATTGACCCGATCTCCCACCTTGACCAATATCTCTTTGACTTTCCCGCCTTGCGGAGCAGGTATTTCCATGCTGGCTTTGTCGGATTCAAGGGTGATAAGCGATTCTTCAGGCCGAACCACGTCGCCTGGGGAGACCAGGACTTCAATGACTTCGACATCTTTGAAGTCGCCGATATCGGGGATGGTGACGGTCATCATATCTGTCATGGCTGATTCCTCCGGCGATTATTAGAGCAGCATCCGCCGCGTGTCCGACAGCAATTTACTGAGGAAGGTGGTAAAACGCGCGCCCAGAGCACCGTCGATGACCCGATGGTCATATGAGAGCGATAAAGGCAGCATCAATCTCGGCACAAATTCGCCGTCTTTGTAAACAGGATGCCAACGGGTACGTGATACGCCCAGGATGGCTACTTCTGGCGCGTTGATGATAGGGGTAAAAGCAGTCCCTCCTATGCCACCCAGGCTGGAAATGGAAAAACAGCCACCCTGCATGTCGGAAGGTTTAAGTTTCTTTTCCCTGGCACGAATTGAAACCTCACCCAATTCGCGCGCCAGATCCATCAGGCTCTTCCGATCAACATCCCGAATTACCGGCACAACCAAACCATCCTGCGTATCCACTGCGATTCCGATGTGGAAATATTTCTTGAGAATCAGATTTTCCCGGCTCGCATCCAGTGAAGCATTGAACCGGGGGAATTCCCGCAAGGCGGATACAACGGCCTTCATCAGGAAGGCGAGCAAGGTAAGCTTCACGCCTTTTTCCGCATATTCCCTCACCATTTCTTTGCGGAAAGATTCAAGCTCAGTGACATCGGCCTCGTCGAATTGAGTGACATGGGGCACGGTCACCCAGTTGCGATGCAGATTCTGTCCGGTCAATTTATTGATGCGGGTCAACGGCTGCGTTTCAACTTCACCGAATTGGGCAAAGTCGATCTCGGGCATGGGCGCCACACCCAAACCGCCGCCAGCGGACAATTGCGACAGGACATGCTTGACATGCGATTGTACGTCCTTACGCAAGATCCGTCCTTTGTTCCCACTGCCATGCACATCTCCCAGATCGACGCCCAGCTCTCTAGCGAATCGGCGTACCGACGGGCTCGCATGCGCTTTGCGAAAGCGTTCCTCATGAATATGTGCGGTCGGCGATGGTTTGTTATGGGGAGGCGCCGCTTGAGATCGGCTCTCGCTCGTTGGGGGCGCAAAGGCCGATGGAGAAGGCGCAGCCGACTTTGTTGATGTTTCCGTGGGGGATGAGGAAAGCTTATTTGCATCCACCTTCTCGCCAACCGGCTCAATAACCAGAATAGGCGAGCCCTCAGCGACATGATCGCCGACCTTGACCTTGACCTCGCGAACCGTGCCTGCTTCTGGAGCGGGAATTTCCATGCTCGCCTTATCTGATTCCAGAGTAATCAACGAATCCTCGGGCGCGATGACATCACCTTCGTGAACCAAAACCTCAATGACTTCGACCGACTTGAAATCACCGATATCAGGCACGCGTATTTCTTTCAATTCCGACATACGTCTACTCCCGGCGCTCAGACAGTGGGTGGATTGGGTTTGTTCGGGTCGATCCCATAGAGCTTGATCGCTTTTCCAACCTCTGAAGCAGAAATGGCACCTTCATCCGCCAGCGCCTTGAGCGCCGCTATGACTACATGATAGCGATCGACCTCAAAAAACTTGCGCAATTGAGCCCGTGTATCGCTACGTCCATAACCATCCGTACCCAGCACCACATAATGGCCGGGCACCCAGGCTCTAATCTGATCGGCAAACGCTTTCACATAGTCCGTGGCCGCCACGAATGGACCGCTTACTCCTTTGAATTGGCGCTGCACATGGCATTCGCGCGGAGATTCCTCCGGATGCAGGCGATTCCAGCGTTCGGTTGCCAGGCAGTCACGGTAAAGCTCGTTGAAACTCGGTGCGCTCCAGATATCGGCGGCCACGCCGAAGTCTTTCTCCAAAAGTTCGGAAGCGGCGACCACTTCGCGCAAAATAGTACCCGAACCGAGCAACTGAACCTTCTTCTTTTTGGGCTTTCCCTTATGGAAAAGATACAGCCCTTTGATGATATCGGCCTCAACCCCTGCGGGCATGGCGGGATGGTGATAATTTTCATTCATCACCGTGATGTAATAAAAAATCTTATCCTGCTCGTGATACATGCGGCGCAAGCCCTCACGCACGATGACGGCGAGTTCATAGGCGAACGTCGGATCGTAGCTCACGCAATTAGGCACCAGGCCCGCCATGATCTGACTATGGCCGTCTTGATGCTGCAAGCCTTCTCCGGCCAGCGTCGTGCGCCCCGCTGTTCCCCCTATCAGAAAACCTCTCGACTGCATATCGCCAGCCGCCCAGATGAAATCACCCACTCTTTGGAAACCGAACATGGAATAGAAGATATAGAACGGCACCATGTTCACGCCATGGTTGGCGTACGCCGTTGAAGCGGCAATCCAGGAGCAGACCGCGCCCGCCTCGTTGATGCCCTCTTCCAGTATCTGCCCGCTCTTGTCTTCCTTGTAGAACATGATCTGGTCTTTGTCTTCAGGCGTATAAATCTGGCCCACTGAAGAATAAATGCCAAGTTGCCGGAACATGCCCTCCATGCCAAAAGTACGAGCCTCGTCCGGAACGATGGGAACGATGTTTTTCCCTATCTTCTTGTCTCTGACCAGCGTGGTAAGAATGCGGACAAAAGCCATTGTGGTTGACAATTCGCGATCACCACTGTCCTTGAGCAAGGCCTCGAATGCCTCCAGTCCCGGCACCTCCAGCGGAGTAGCCAAAGAGTGGCGAACCGGCAGAGAACCACCTAACGCGGCGCGCCGCTCACGCAAGTATTTGATCTCCGGACTATCATCGGCGGGACAAACATATTTGCAGGCCTTGGCTTCTTCATCCGTAAGCGGAATATCAAAACGATCGCGAAAAGACACCAGGTCATCATCATGCAGTTTTTTCTGCTGATGAGTGCGGTTTTGACCCTGCCCCGCTGTTCCCATTCCATAACCTTTGACCGTGTGGGCCAAAATAACTGTGGGCTGCCCTGTATGCTTGCTTGCTTGGGCATAAGCGGCATACACCTTATAGGGGTCATGCCCGCCCCTGTTCAAGCGCCAGATATCCTCATCAGACATGCTGGCGACCATCGCCTTGAGCTCCGGATACTTCCCGAAAAAATGTTCCCGCACATAAGCGCCATCCTTGGACTTGTAATTCTGATAATCGCCGTCCACGGCTTCCATCATGCGTTTTTGCAACAGGCCATCATGATCCCGCGCTAATAAAGGATCCCAATAACGCCCCCACAATACCTTGATGACGTTCCAGCCGGCACCGCGGAACAATGCTTCGAATTCCTGAACAACTTTTCCGTTGCCTCGAACAGGCCCATCGAGCCGCTGCAGATTGCAGTTAATGACGAAAATCAGGTTATCGAGTTTTTCACGCGCCGCCAAAGAAATGCCGGCGGTACTCTCGGGCTCGTCCATTTCACCATCGCCAATGAAGCACCACACTTTCCGATCGTGGGTATCGACAATCCCGCGATGATGCAAATATTTCATGAATCTGGCCTGATATACGGCCTGCAGCGGCCCCAGCCCCATTGAAACGGTCGGGAATTGCCAGAAATCAGGCATCAACCAGGGGTGAGGATAGGAAGGCAAACCGTGGCCATCCACTTCCTGGCGAAAATTATCCAGCTGTTCCTCGGTCAGCCGCCCCTCGAGAAAAGCGCGCGCATAAATTCCAGGAGAAGAGTGTCCCTGGAAATAAATGAGGTCTCCACCATGCTCATGGCTCGGTGCGCGCCAAAAATGATTAAAGCCCACATCGTAAAGCGTAGCTATGGAGGCAAAACTTGCGATATGCCCCCCCAGCTCGGAACTTTTGCGATTGGCCTTTACCACCATGGCCAGTGCATTCCAGCGAATCAATGAGCGGATGCGGCGCTCCATGGCAGGATCGCCCGGCAGGATTTCTTCCAGATGCGGCGGAATAGTATTGACATAAGCTGTATTCGCCGAATAAGGAAGATATGCTCCAGAACGACGTGCCTTGTCGATAAGGTGTTCGAGCAGGAAATGCGCGCGCTCGATACCTTCGCGCTCGATGACCGATTCAAGCGCTTCGATCCATTCCTGGGTTTCTTGCGCATCAGCATCCATATCCATATAAGGGGGTACAGCGTTCATTCAAACCTCCGCGGTTTTAATAAATTTCTATCTTCCATAGAGCCAAGATCCAACCAACTGCCGGAATCGAGGGAAAGGCCAAAGCTCGCGGATACCAGCTCCAATTTTGAGACATCCTTAAGGATATCTCCTTCTCCTCAGAACATCACAACCGTCTTCAATTACGGCGGGCCTTGCTTGATCCAGCTACGACGAATATTAAGTAAAATTTCACGAATTGATTGATTATGCCTTGTTTTGGACGCGTCTTCAGCGGTCTGATATGCAAAACATGGCGCCTTCGCACCTTTTAAAATCACTCCTGGACTGGAATTGACGGTTCCGGTTTGTATAAAAGTTTTCCACATAGCGCTTTGTTTTTGAATGCCATATTTCTCTCGATTAGGCGCCTCATTCTCACTTTCATCGCATCAAATACATCGATTGCGGTAAGCTTCACATCATGAACGAATCTTACAAAAATGACGCCGCAGGCGAATTCACTCCAATGGGCAAACGCTTTCGAGGTTTTTTGCCCGTCGTGGTCGATGTCGAGACAGGGGGGTTCAATCCCCAGACAGACGCTTTGTTACAAATCGCCGCGGTCACGCTGCGCATGGATGCCGATGGTTACTTGAGGCGTGACCAAACGATCTCGCGGCACGTCGCCCCTTTCGAGGGCGCCAACATGGATCCGGCTTCGCTTTCAATCACTGGAATCGATCCTTGGCATCCGCTGCGGCCAGCCATGCCGGAAGACCAGGCTCTGAGTGAAATTTTCAAGGAAATTCGCCGGGCCGTGAGGGAAAATGAATGCAGTCGCGCGATTCTGGTAGGGCACAATGCCGGCTTCGACCTGGCTTTTCTCAACGCCGCTGTGGAACGGGCAGGAAACAAACGCAATCCGTTTCATCCTTTCAGTACTTTCGATACCGTCACCCTCGCAGGCATGGCTTACGGGCAAACAGTTCTGTCACGCGCGGTGCGCGCAGCCGGATTGAAATGGGAGGACGAACGCGCACACAGCGCCAGCTATGACGCCGAACGCACGGCCGACCTGTTTTGCGCCGTGCTCAATACGTGGAACCGCTTCCAAAAGCGATCATAGGCTGATCTTAATCCGAATACTTCCTCTTCTTGGCGGCCCTCAACCAACCCTCAACCTAATCCGCCATCCTATTGATATTAGATTAAATATCGCCGAATGCCTGGCTAATATCGCAAAGGGACTAATCGCTCTCTTTTTCCTGTTTTGCCTTTATGGCTTCTTCAAGCATCGGCTTGAGCTCGCCCTTTTCAAACAGCTCAAGGGTGATATCGCATCCTCCCACCAGTTTGCCGCCAATATATAACTGCGGAAAGGTTGGCCAGTTGGCAAAACGGGGCAGATTTTCGAAGATTTCAGGATCTGCCAACACGTTTACATATGCGAAATCAACATCACAACGTTTCAGCGCTTCGGCGGCACGGGATGAAAAGCCGCACATCGGGAACTGTGGGGTGCCCTTCATATATAAAACGACGGGGTTGTTTTCAACCTGTTGGCGTATCCGATCCAGAACGTCCATATAAATACTCCATTAAGATTTGCGTCGATTTTACCTGCCGGTTTCCAAACCAATACAAAGAAATTCGCCGGCTCATTAGCGCGGTGAGTCTACATTATCTGGCAAACGAATACGAAAGATCGTCCAGAGCTAGCGACAATGGATTGCCATATACAAGCGGAGCGCATTATTTTGTCCATTCATGCGATGCGTTCAAACACGTCCTCGCAATGCACGCACGGCGGCGCTTCTCGCGGCAAGCAGCGTACCCTGAGGCGCATGCTGACTCAAATAGCCTTTAATGCCTTTGAGCAGAGCCACTGCCATTCGTTGCCGGAAAACCGGGCTTCTCAACAAGCGTTCCTGTTGCGGATTGGAAATGAATGCCGTCTCCACCAAAAGCGAAGGAAATGCCGGCGAAGCCAGAACCACAAATGGAGCCCTTTGAACGCTGGTGTAACGATAGGGGTCTACATGCGTAATACTGTCCATGATGTATTTGCCGAAGATCAGGCTTTCATCGATGACCGCATGGCTTTCGAGATCAAAAAGGGTCCGGCTCAACAATGAATCCTTATGACTCCCAAGCCCCACGGATCGGTCGAGGCGATTCTGGCTTTCCGCCAGCACTGCGGCCGATTCGCTGCTCGCACCGTGAGCAGTAAAGACGTAAACAGAAGAACCGTGGGGTTGAGGTGTAGGAAACGAGTCGGCGTGAATGGCGACGAATAAGTCGGCGCGATGTTCCTGAGCAAAGTAAACCCGCTCTTCAAGGGTGACATAGCGGTCAGAATCACGCGCCATCACCGGGCTCATCCCCGCTTCAGCCTTAATTAATTTTCGAAGACGATGACCGATATCGAGCACCACATCTTTTTCATAGGTGCCGTGAGGACCGATGGCGCCTGGATCGCGTCCACCATGACCAGGGTCTATGCAGATTACCACATCCCGCAAGTGCCAGGGCCGCGCCTGTGCTGCCGTGATAACCGGCTTGAGAACCTCCGCATGCGCCCGACTCATGGCCATGCCACCCAATAAGCCCAAAGAGCCGAGCAAAAAACGCCGACGATTAGAATCATTCATGACCACGCTCCCTCTTCACCAGCCTTCGACTCAGGCAAAACTCAGGGAAAATGATACGCCTCATACTTTATTCGCACAATACCTCAAGTCATCAATGTAACCCTATGTTTTATATAACATCAACCCCCAGGTTCCGGCATAAATATCAGGAGTGTCCAGAGCATCCGTCAACAAAAAAATCATTGTTTTTTGAATATCTTTGCAAGTCCTTATCGACATGAAGGCAGGCGATCGACGTTTTGCTGCAACCAGAGTTCCAGCACAGCAAGGTGCCATAACTTATTGCCGCGAATGGCGGTAAACGCCTGCTCGCTTTCAGGATTCGACAACAATTCATCCACATATTCGCGCTGCAGAAGGCCACGTTCCCGACATGCCTGTGAATTAAGGATATCGGCCATAAAATCATAAGCCTGTCCGCGCACGTATTTGAGCGCTGGAACGGGAAAATAGCCTTTTTTACGATCAATCACCGCATCCGGCAAGCGGCCTCGCGCGACCCTCTTGAGCGCATATTTCCCCCCGTCGCGGAGTTTGAGTTCTGGCGGCATAGAGGCGGCCAATTCCACGAGTTCATGATCGAGGAAAGGAACCCGCGCCTCGAGCCCCCATGCCATGGTCATGTTGTCCACCCGCTTCACCGGATCGTCAACTATCAAGGTGGTTACATCGAGACGCAATACCTGATCGATGAATTCTTCAGCTTCTGGTTCTTGCAGGCGGGCGGATATGTATGCCGAAGTCACGTCACCGCATGCATAGCGGGGGGATACAAGGCGCAAATATTCCGCATGATCACGATCGAAATAAAAGGGCCTGAAACGATCTACAGGCGCTCCCTTTGCGCCCGCCATCTTCGGATACCAGAAATATCCGCCGAATACTTCGTCCGCCCCTTGCCCGGATTGCACGGCTTTCACATGTTTTGAAACCTGCTCGGACAGAAGATAAAAAGCGACTGCATCCTGGGCCACCATAGGTTCAGCCATTTGTGCAACAGCTTCTGGCAAACGGTGTAAGACTTCGTTGTTGGGGATTTCGAACTTGTGATGTTCTGTTGTATAGCGCTCAGCCACCGGATCTGAGTACTCGAATTCACTTCCCTTCTCCTCCGGCTGATCTTCGAACCCTATCGTGAACGTCTTGAGGCGATCGGCCCCTGATTCGGCGAGTAACGCCACCAGAAGACTCGAATCCAGACCTCCGGACAACAATACTCCAACAGGCACATCGGCAATTCGCAGACGCCTTTCGACGGCGGTGCGCAACGCCTGGTGAACCACCTCGAGCCATTCGGCCTCACTTTTTGGCTGAGGAGGACGCATAGCCCGCAAGTGCCAGTAGCGACGGAAGCGCAAGCGGCCATCTTCAGAAATACTCAGCGTATGAGCCGGAGGCAATTTACGCACGCTTCTTAATAATGTGCGCGGCGCCGGCACTACCGCGTGCAAGGTGAAATGATGATGCAAGGCGATCGGATCGAATTCCGTTGTGGCACCTGCCGCGCGCAAAGCCTGCAGATTGGAAGCAAAGCGAAAACAAGCGGCGGTCTTGCTGTAATACAAAGGCTTTATGCCAAGGCGATCGCGGGCCAGGAAAAGCCGCTGCGTGGCTTCATCCCAAATTGCGAAGGCAAACATACCCAGCAAATGTTCGACGCACGCCTCCCCCCATTCGGCATAGGCCTTCAGGATCACCTCGGTATCGCTATGAGAACGGAAGACATGTCCTTTGGCCTGTAGTTCCTGGCGCAATAAGGGATAGTTGTATATGGTGCCGTTGAACACGATGGTTGAGTGGGTGTCGCGATCATGCATGGGTTGATCCGCGGCTGCAGACAAGTCGATGATCGACAGGCGGCGATGGCCCAACAACACCGCGCCCTTTACATAGACACCCTCATGATCCGGCCCGCGCCCTCGCAAGCACCCCAGCATGGCTTGCATGACACCGATCTGTGGCCTGGTTTCATCCAAACGTAATTCGCCAGCGATGCCGCACATAATAAATTCACCTTAAAGGGTATAATGAGAAAAAACTGTCGACAGCAATATTTGAGTGCTTGTCTCGGAATTATTGCATGTCGCAAACGAGTATCCTATGTTATCCCCTAACACCTGTCGCTGAGATGGATCACACTTCAGTATCTTCAGGGCAGGGTTTTGTCAACACGATTTCAAGGAGAAATAAAAATGGCTTTCGAACTTCCTCCATTACCGTACGAAAAAACCGCGCTCGAACCTTATATTTCAGCAGAAACCCTCGACTATCATCACGACAAGCATCACGCCGCCTATGTGGCCAATGTCAACAAACTGATCCCCGGCACCGAGTTTGAAAACGCCACTCTCGAGGACATTATTCTCAAGGCACCTGCCGGCGGCATCTTCAACAATGGCGCCCAGGTCTGGAACCATACTTTCTACTTCAACTGCATGGGTCCCGACGCAGGCGGCGAACCCAGTGGCGACCTGGCCAAGGCATTGGAGAAAGCTTTTGGGAGTTTTGACGCTTTCAAAGGAAAATATGCCGCTTCCGCCACCGGAAATTTCGGTTCCGGCTGGACATGGCTGGTCAAGGATTCGAGTGGTGAACTTAGCATCGTCAACACCAGCAATGCGGCCAACCCCATGCGTGACGGACTCACGCCCTTGCTGACAGTCGACGTATGGGAACACGCCTATTACATCGACTACCGCAATGCACGGCCCAAGTATCTGGAAAATTTCTGGAATGTTGTCAATTGGGAGTTCGTTGCCTCAAACTTTGAATCCTAAAAAACGCGCACTCGAAGACAGTCGGGGCCACACCTGAAACGACACCAAATTAACACCCTTGAAGCAAAAGCGTTCCGACCCGTCTTCCCATGCCGGATCAACGGCATCATGAGCGCATGATGCCGGAGCGGCAGACACTGGCAGCCTCAAAAGCTGCCGGTGTCGTTTTTCAGGCCACTCCTTCCACCCATTGCATTTACAGAGATCCCGATGAGTGATTTTCTCATGCCAACATATGCACGCCAACCCATTGCCTTCATAAAAGGAGAAGGCCCCTGGCTCATCGATGAGGCGGGCAAACGTTACTTGGATGCCATTTCCGGTATCGCCGTATGCGGACTTGGACATGCCCATACAGCGATCAGCAAGGCCGTTTGCGAGCAAGCGGACACACTCATTCATACCTCCAATCTCTATCGGGTCGAAATACAGGAAAAACTAGCGCGGCGCCTGTGCCAGCTAGCAGGCATGGACGCCGCCTTTTTTGCCAATTCCGGGGCCGAAGCCAATGAGACCGCCATCAAGCTTGCGCGTCTGTATGGACACAAACGGGGCGTGGCGGAACCCGAGATTTTGGTTATGGAACACAGTTTTCATGGCCGCACTCTGGCAACATTGAGCGCGACCGGAAACCGCAAAGTGCAGGCAGGATTCGAGCCTCTGGTCAGGGGCTTCGTGCGCGCGCCTTTTGGAGATCTTGAAGCGGCGCGCCGCATCGCCTCCGAACGGCCGAACATGGTGGCCATTCTGGTCGAACCCATTCAGGGAGAAGGCGGTGTCAAGACCCCTCCCAGTGGGTATCTTGCGGGCTTGCGCTCCCTTTGCGACGAACTCGGTTGGCTTCTTATGGTTGATGAAGTACAGACTGGCATGGGCCGTGCTGGACGCTGGTTCGCACATCAGCTCGAAGGGATACGCCCTGATGTCATGACGCTCGCCAAGGCATTGGGCAATGGCGTACCCATCGGCGCATGTCTTGCACGTGGTCCCGCCGCTGGCGTCTTTTCACCTGGCAATCATGGTTCAACCTTTGGAGGCAATCCACTCGCTTGCCGCGCGGCCTTGGCAGTGATCGAAACGATTGAGGCCAATGGCTTGGTCGAACGCGCGGCCGCGCTTGGACAACACATGCTCGAAGAATTTACGCATCTACTCTCTGATCTACCGGGTGTCATTGATGTCCGCGGCACCGGTTTGCTGCTTGGCATCGAGCTGGATCGCCCTTGCGGCCCGCTGGTCGACCGCGCCCGTGAACAGGGGTTATTGATCAACGTCACCGCGCAAAATGTTGTGCGCCTTCTTCCTCCCTTGATTCTGGATGACTCGCAAGCCCATTTTCTCGTGGAGATGGTATCCGAGCTCATAAAGGACTTTCTTCAAGATAACCAGGAGAGCTAAACATGCTTTTACGCCATTTTCTCAGCCTGCGCGATCTCTCTCCTGAAGAATTGAAGCGCATCATAGAACGTGCCAGCGAGCTCAAATCCATGCGCCGCCGCGGCGATCGGCATAGACCGCTGATCGGCAAGACCTTGGCGATGATTTTTGAAAAATCTTCGACTCGCACGCGGGTTTCCTTCGAAGCTGGTATGGCCCAGCTTGGCGGCAATGCCCTGTTTCTTTCACCGCGAGATACCCAGCTCGGCCGCGGGGAGCCCATAGAAGATACGGCGCGAGTCATTTCTCGCATGGTCGATGCCGTCATGATCCGCACTTTCGCCCACGCCACATTGGAACGCTTCGCCGCCCACTCCTGTGTGCCTGTGATCAATGGCCTGAGTGATGATGTACATCCCTGCCAGCTACTTGCTGATCTGCAAACTTACCGCGAGCATCGTGGCGATATTCGAGGGCGGACGGTGGCCTGGATCGGCGATGGCAACAACATGTGTCACTCATGGATCAACGCCGCCGCACTGCTCGACTTCAAACTCAAAATCGCTTGCCCTCCCGGATATGAGCCCGATCAGCGCTTCGTAGATGCTGCCGCCGAGCATGTGGAAATTCTGAGAGATCCCCACGAGGCGGCGCGTGGCGCGGATCTTGTGACTACCGACGTATGGGCGAGCATGGGACAGGAAGAAGAGCAGGCCAAGCGTAGCGCAGCCTTCTCCAGCTATCGAGTGGATTCCAAACTCATGAGCGAAGCCGCGCCCGATGCCCTGTTCATGCACTGCTTGCCCGCGCACCGGGGTGAAGAAGTGACTGCCGATGTCATCGATGGGCCTCAAAGCGTAGTCTGGGACGAAGCCGAAAACCGATTGCATGCGCAAAAGGCTTTGCTGGAGTTTCTTCTCAATGCTTCCGCTTGATAGCCACCCTGCCGCGTACGCATTCTGCAGGGTGCGGTGATTCTCATCGGGCCAAGCGCGCCACACTGATAAGGGCCCATCCAGCCTTGGCCCGCTTACATTTCGTAGCGTTATACACAGAATATTAGCGTTAATCAGCATCCTAGCAATGACCGGAAAAATATTCGGCTGAACTGGAGATGGGTAACATGCGCCTGAAAAATTCCGTCCAAAAAAACCGATTGCTAGCCTTTTTTGCATTTGTTTTTGCCTGTTTCCCAATCGCCGCCCAGGCGACTGAAACGCTGACCGTCGATTATGCCGGCTCTATGGGAGCCATCATGGACCGCGTCATCGGCCCCCGCTTTGCAAAAACCCACGGTGTGATCTATCAGGGAATAGGCCGCGGCGCTTGGGGGCTAGCCCATTTATTGGCGAGCGGCCAGATGCGCGCTGATGTATTCATTTCCATCACCCCCGGGCCTATGATAATGCTGATCAAAAAGGGCTTGATCAAGCGGGCGATTCCCATCGCCAGCACGCGCATGGTGATCGCCTACAGCCCCAAATCTCGCTTTACGCATGAATTTCAGTTAGCGGCACATGGCAAGATTCCCTGGTACACAGTGCTAGAAAGCCCTGGCGTGCGCTTTGGACGCACAGATCCCCGTACAGATCCGCAGGGGCGCAATATCATTTTTACTTTTCTTTTGGCGGAGAAATACTACCACCGGCCGGATCTGGCAAAAAAAATCCTCGGCACTTACCTCAATCCTCGCCAGATTTTCACTGAAGCCTCTCTGTTGAGCCGTCTGCAAGCTGGACAGATAGATGCTGCAAGCGGTTACCAAAGCGCGGTTATTTCTCATCATCTGCCATACATTCCGCTTCCTTCGGCTATTGACCTGGACAATCCCGAATCCATGGAAACTCACGGCAAAAACATCTACTTCAAACTCAAAAGTACCGATGGCCGATCGATTATTTTGCGCCCTCAGCCGCTGGTATTTTATGCCGCGGTCTTGAACAACGCAGCGCATCCCGAATTGGCGCGAAAATTCGTGGCCTACCTTACAAGCCCGGCAGCACAGGCCCTTTTCAGGCAATATGGCTACAGCAAGCCTCAAGGAAGCCCATTGCCGGTAAGGAAATAATGAAAACGGATTTGGGGCGAAAGGACTCCGTTTTTACCTTTTCTATCCGCAAAGGCGCCGCTTTGCTCGCAGCCAGCGGCGCGGCGGGCTTGCTGTTGCTGACCCTACCCTTTTTCAGCTTAATAACGGCCACCTCCTGGAGCCGGTTTCATCTGGCCCCAGGGGATCTGGCAGCCGTTGAAGTCTCCGTGATATATACCGCAGTGGCGCTGATCTTTATCGTGTTCATCGGAACGCCTACCGCCTACTGGATGGCACGCCATCGTTTTCACGGAAAGTGGTTGATCGAGCTATTACTGTTGCTGCCTTTGCTGACGCCCCCCCTGGCCATGGGCTTGTTGCTGGCCACCTTGTACGGGCCCTATGGATGGGTCGGTGCCCCGTTGCAGCATCTTGGCCTGCTTCTGACCAACAGCGCACCGGCCTTCATACTCGCCCAATTCTATGGAGCCGCACCGTATTTCATCATTGCGGCGCGCACTGCTTTCGAAGGCATCCCCATGGAGCTGGAGCAGGTATCACTTACGCTCGGCAAAAACCGCTGGCAAACCTTCCTTCACGTGACCCTGCCGCTGGCGCGCCTTGGTCTGGCCACAGGATTGGCGCTGGCATGGGTGAGGGCACTGGGAGAATTCGGAATCGTGCTGGTGATCGCTTATTTTCCTCAAGGCATCCCCGTCAAGCTATGGGTGAACTTGCAGGACATCGGACTCGGCGCGGTGTATCCATTGCTGTGGCTATTCTTCCTCATCGCCATGCCGTTCCCATTGCTGCTGGGCGTACTTTCTCGTCGCGGAAGGCTGGCTGCTTGAGATTAGCATGCGGATCGAATATCACATCGAACACCCCATTCGTCTCGATATCGATCTTGAGGTCGAGGGTTTCACCGCCTTGCTCGGCCTTAGCGGTGAAGGCAAAACCACCCTGCTAAAGAGTATCGCCGGCCTAATCCAGGCCAAAAAAGGAACACCATTCGACGGCCTGCCTCCTGAACAGCGGCCTGTCGGCTACCTCCCCCAGGGTTATGCCCTGTTCCCTCACTTGGATGTCAGGCGTAACGTCGCTTTTGGGCTGGACAAAACCTCATCCGATCACCAAGCGAGCGCCGATTTCTGGCTGGAGCGCGTGGGGATGCGCGACCATGCCTCAGCCATGCCGCATGAATTATCAGGTGGCCAGCAACAGCGCGTTGCCGTGGCCAGAGCCCTTGCCCGCCGGCCCCGCCTCCTGTTGCTGGACGAACCCACCTCGGCGCTGGATATAGTCACGAGAGACGAGCTGCTCGAAAGATTGATTGAGCTGATCGACGCTCTAGGGATTCCCGCGCTCGCCGTCACCCATGACCCTCATCTGGCCGCCATTTCCGACCACATGGCTATTCTCTCTAGAGGCCACATTGTTCAGCAAGGCACACCTTCGGAAGTATTCCTCTCACCGAGCAGCCTGACTGCCGCCAGGTTATTAGGTTATCGAAACGTGTTGCCTGGCGCCGTGAAAACATGCGCGGGCTACGAATGTGTGTTCGAGACAGGGAACCTCACCCTCCTTGGGCAATGCGCCCAGCCATTCGATCCCAACCAGCCAGCCGCGGCGGTGATCCGACCTGAAGACATCGAAGTCTCGCCTGATCTCTTTCGAGGAGAAAACAGCTGGTTCGCCCATGTCCACAAGGTCCGCACAGAAGGCACTGGAATGCGGCTTTTTTTAGACCATCCCGCCCCCTTGGAAATCAGACTCCCTCTTGAATCCGCGGCAACGCTCAAGGATGCCGTATCCCGGGGAATCTACGTACATGTTCCGCCCCAGCGCGTCAGGCTGTTAGCGGGTGAACACGATCATTCAATGCCTGGTTAAAACTATCGTTTTATTCTCCGCACGATAATCATAAACCCGCACTCAAGGGGCGGAAAACAATCAGTCAGGGAGCGGCCTTTGCCAAGACCGCCGCCATATCCTTGGGATCGAGCGCGCCTTCGATCAATTCGACCTTGCCGTTCTTGCGCAAGAAAAGAATCTTCGGCACCACATACAGCCCACCAGTGGCTTTCAAAAAGGTCCCATTTTCTTTCAATGCCATAAGGGTTTGCGAAGTGATTTCTTTTCTTGGCAGTGGTGTGATACCGCCGAGCTTGCCGCGCGCCCTGACGAATCGGGTCTCGTTTTCGCGCAAGGCGGCGTCCGGATTCTTTGCCTGCAGAATCGCCGCCGCCTTGCCTGGACTGCTGGGGGTGAGTATGCCAACGGGGATCCAGCGGAACTGATAGTCTTTCAGATAGGCCTGCGACTCTTTCCACACCAGATGGCAATAAGAGCAATTGGGGTCGAAGATGACATACACGATGCGGCTTCCCCGACCTTCGACCACCCAATGCGCCCTAGCCGCGGCTTGCAGCAAAGCAGGGCCGGATAAGGCGCGCCGCTGGGCCGCGGGATTTGGCTCGAATGCGCCGTCAGCGGCTTTGGGTGCTCCGGCGAACGCATTCGCGGCGCTTGCGAGCAAGACGATCAACGCCCAGAGCGTTAAAACGGATTTGACAAGGGACATGCGCTGCCTCTTAAAAAGGTTCTTGGTGATGAAAGTATGGAATATGAACATCTTGTTCCGGCGGATCGCCCTGCGCCTGCGGGCACGGGTTCGGCAGCGAAACATGGATCGTCCTTTCTTAATCCAGATGCACACATACAGGCTTGTATTCCATGCCGACGCACCATACCGGTGCGGCCAGGAGCGCCTTGCCACGTCGCCCCCCATAAAACACGCCTTGTTTGGATTTACGCGATACGCCCAGTGCGTCGCCATCCGTGAAAACATAAGGATGGCATATTTATTGCTTAGTTTTCGGCAATCATTAAAGGTGACTTACAGCGCCAGATCCTGCGGCAGAGCAAATGCCTGGCCAACTCGGTTGGGCGAAAACAGCCTCAACAGAAATGGATTGAGAAGGCTGCACCGCAGTTCCGCTGGTCACAGCCCTCGGGAGAGATCGACAGACATGAGCACGCCTCATAAAGCATCGGGTCGCATCGGACTGCTCACCGCCGGCGGTGATTGCCAGGCGCTCAATCCGGCGCTGCGCGCTCTCACCCTGGCCGCCATCTACGGCCACGACTGGGAAGTCTATGGTTTCAAGGACGGGTTTCTCGGCCTGCAGGAAGGCCGCTTCAAACGCCTGATGCCGGCCCAGGTCGCCGGCATTCAGGGATTGGGCGGCACCATCATCGGCACCGGCCGCGGCCAGTCCGGCGCCGTCGGCAGCATCGAGGAAGCCACCGAGCGCTGCCGCGAGGTCTACGAAGACCTCGGCCTCTCCGCGCTAATCTGCCTGGGCGGCGACGGCACCCAGCGCTTCGCCCGCCACCTGCACGAACAGGCCGGCCTGAACATCATCACCCTGCCCAAAACCATCGACAACGACATCCGCGGCACCGACACCTGCTTCGGCTTCGATACCGCAACCCAGATCGGTGCCGAAGCCATAGATCGGCTGCACACCACAGCCAGCAGTCACCATCGCGTCATGCTGGTGGAGGTCATGGGCCGCGATGCCGGCTGGCTGGCGGCTGCCTCCGCTCTGGCCGGCGGCGCCGATGTGGCACTGGTGCCCGAGATCCCCTACCAACTCGAAAACCTGGTCGAAGCCGTGCGCAAGGACGTGCGCAAGGAACGCGCCTACTCCATCGTGGTGATCGCCGAAGGCGCGATCGACGCCGAACGCTCAGCGCGTGGTGAAAAAGTGCGTGCCCATACCGCCGCCATGGAGCTGGTCGATCGATTGCCGCGGCTCACCGGCGCCGAGGTTCGGCTGACCTCGCTGGGCCATGTCATGCGCGGAGGCAGCCCCACCTCAGCCGACCGTATTCTGGCGAGCCAGCTCGGCGTGCGCGCCATAGAACTGGCGGCATCCGGCCATTACGGAGTCATGGTGGCCGTCAAGGGCGGCGATCTGCGTCCCGTCCCCTTGCGCGAAGTCGGCGGCGCACCGCGCCGCATCCCGCTGGATCATCCACTGTTGTCCACACTGCGTGCCATCGGTACGGCGCTGGGAGATTGAGCTGTGGATATTCATCTGACTGGAGGGAAAAGACACGCTCATACGCCTCTCAGATTGCGTCGTGTTCGCTTTGCGGCCATGGTTCCACCTTCCTCGCCCATCCATCTACGATACAAACCTGGGATTCATGCATGATCGAAGTCCGCATTCACGGCCGCGGCGGCCAAGGCAATGTCGCCGCCTCTTATCTGCTGGCGGGAACCGCCATCGGTCAGGGCTGGCACGCGCTGGCCTTTCCCACCTTTGGCGCCGAACGCCGAGGGGCGCCGGTAGCCGCATTCGTGCGCATGGAGCAGCGGCCATTCCGCCGCCGCGACCAAGTCAAGCAGCCGGACTATCTCATCGTGCAGGATGAAACCCTGTTGCACGACCCGGCCACGCTGGCCGGTCTCAAGCCAGGCGGCGGTATCCTGGTCAACAGCCGGCGGCCTGCGACCGAGCTGGGCTTCGAGGGCCGGGTCCATACCCTGCCAGCTACCTCGCTGGCGGAAAATTATATCGGTCGGCCTGTGCCCAATACCGCTCTATTGGCCGCCTTCCTCGGCCTGACGACGTTGCTGCCGATAGAGGCCCTGAGCAATGAACTCGCCCGCCGATTCAAAGGTGAAGTGCTCGCCAAGAACCGCGCCCTGGTCGCCGCCGTCGCCCAAATGATCGAAACCGGCGCCTGGAAAGAAATGGAGGCTCCCCATGCCATTGGCACTTGAAGGCTCGCAAGCTATCGCCCGGGCGGTTGCTCTGTGCCGCCCGCAGGTCGTTTCGGCCTACCCGATCACGCCGCAGACGCACATCGTCGAAAACATCGCCAAGCTGGTCGCCGACGGCGCGCTCGACTGCGAATACGTCAGCGTCGAATCCGAACATTCCGCAGCCAGCACCGCGCTCGGCGCGGCCGCCGCGGGCGCACGTGCCTACACAGCCACCGCCTCGCAGGGCATGCTATACATGAGCGAGGTGCTATTCGACATCTCCGGCCTGCGCGTGCCGCTGGTACTGACCTGCGCCAACCGGGCACTGTCCGGCCCGCTGTCGATCTGGAACGACCAATCCGACTCCATGGCCGTGCGCGACGCCGGCTGGATCCAGCTCTACTGCACCTCCAACCAGGAGGCCATCGACACCCACATCCAGGCCTTTCGCATCGCGCAGGAAACCACATTGCCGGTGATGGTTTGCGTGGACGGCTTTACCCTCACCCACACCATGGAACCGCTGGAACTGCCCGCGCAGGAAACCGTCGACGCCTTCCTGCCGGCGCACCGCTTCGCCCGCATGCTCGACCCTCAGGCACCGCTCACCATCGGCACCATGGTCGGCCCCGAAGCCTACAGCGAAGTGCGTCACGACCATCACCACGCCCTGCTCGCCGCCGCCGACAACATCCTACGCGCCAACGCCGACTGGGCCGCCGCCAGCGGTCGCGACTGGGGCGGCCTGCTGCGCGCCAGCGGCCCGGCCGACGCGCGCATCGGCATTCTCGGACTCGGCAGCCTGATCGGCACCCTGGAAGATGCCGCCGAACAACACCCTGAACTGCCGCCGACCCGCATCATCGCCCTGCGCGCCTTTCGTCCCTTCCCGTTCGAAGCGCTGCAGGCCATCTGCGCCGACCTAGACGAACTGGTGGTCGTCGAACGCGCCATCTCGCCCGGCGCCGGCGCCATCGTCGCCGCCGAAGTGCGCGCCGCCTTGAGCGAACTGCCCAGGGCGCCACGCGTACATGCCGTGGCCGCAGGTCTGGGCGGGCGCGACATCGGCATTGGTCTATACCCCAATTTGCTCGAAGTCGCACAAAACGAAAAGATCGAACGTTTCCGCATCATCGATCTCGACCCCCAACGCCTGCCCGAGGAGCTCAGCGCATGACCGCCGTCCCGATTCCTCTGTCCGATCTGCGCCGACGCCAGCCTCGCTTCACCGGCATCTCGCCGGGGCACCGCGCCTGCCAGGGCTGCGGCGAACTGCTCGCCGCGCGCCTGGTCACCGAGGCCGCCGGCCCCGACGTGGTCGTCGCCAATGCCACCGGCTGCCTGGAAGTCACCACCACCAACTGGCCGGATTCGGCCTGGCGCGTGCCGTGGATCCATTCGCTGTTCGAGAACACCGCCGCCGTGGCCTCCGGCATCGAGGCCGCGCTCAAGGCACAGAGCCGTTCCAGCAAGGTGCTCGCCTTCGCCGGCGACGGCGGCACCTTCGACATCGGCTTCCAGGCCCTGTCCGGCATGATCGAGCGCGGCCACAACGTACTCTACGTCTGCTACGACAACGAAGCCTATATGAACACCGGCGTACAGCGCTCCGGCTCCACCCCGGTCGGCGCCGCCACCACCACCTCGCCCGCCGGCAAGGAGCGCCTCGGCAAGCGCCACCTGAAGAAGGACATCCTGTCGATCATCGCCGCGCACTACATGCCCTACGCCGCGACGGCGACAGTCGCCTACCCGGCCGACCTGCGCCACAAGGTGCGTCGGGCCATCGAAGTCGAAGGGCCGACTTTCCTGCTGGTGCACTCGCCCTGCCCGCAGGGCTGGGGCCACGACGGCTCGCGCACGGTGGAGGTCGCACGGCTAGGCGTGCAGAGCGGCCTAGTGCCGCTGATCGAACTGGAGCGCGGCGCCGTCACCGGCGTCATGCCGATTCGCGAACCGCGCCCGGTCGCCGACTACCTCAAGGCGCAGGCACGCTTCCGCCACCTGTTCGCCGACAGTGCCGAGGCGGCCAGGGAACTGCAGCATCTGCAGGCACTGGCCGAGCACAACATCGAACGCTACGGCCTGAGTGCGCCCGGTCCTGAAGCGCACGACAGCGAAGGCGCCGATACGGTTCGGCGCGGCGGCAACCAGTGGGCATAAGGAGAACACAGCACATGAGCAATAAACCACGCATCACCCCCGGCGGCGTGGCCCAGGCCGGCGCCGCGATGGCCTACCATACCGGCAGCTGGCGCACACAGCGTCCCACCCATGTCCATGCCATCGCTCCATGCCACCATGCCTGTCCGGCCGGCGAGGATCCGCAAGCCTATCTGGCGCTGCTCGACGAGGACCGCCCGCGCGAGGCCTGGGAAGCGCTGGTCGCCGCCAACCCGCTGCCGGGCGTTACCGGACGCGTCTGCCCGCATTTCTGCGAAAGCGCCTGCAACCGCAGCGAACTGGACGAGGCCGTCGCCATCCATTCGGTCGAACGCTTTCTCGGCGACGAAGCGCTGGCTCAGGGTTGGGCATATCCGGTCGATCCGCCTGCCGCCGATGCGCCGATCGTTGCCGCTGTAGGGGCCGGTCCGGCCGGACTGTCTTTCGCCTATCATGCCCTGCAACTGGGATGGCGGGCGCGCCTGTTCGATGCCCTCCCCGAAGCCGGCGGCGTCTGCCGCAGCGCCATTCCGACCTACCGATTGCCACGCACTGTGCTCGACGGCGAGGTGGAACGCCTCCTTTCCCTACCTGGACTGGAATTCCAGCCGCACATGCGTTTTGGCCTGGATTTTGACCTTCAGGACCTGTTGCAGGATCACGCCGGCGTCTTCCTCGGCCTGGGCACCCAACGGCCGCACCCCTGGGACATCGGCGGGGCCATCCCCGCGGACCTGCACAACGGCCTCGACCTGCTCAAGGAATGGCTGGATCATGGCAGCATTCCAAGCTATCGCCGGGTCGCCGTGGTCGGCGGCGGCAATACCTCCGTCGATCTGGCCCGGGTACTCAAGCGCGCCGGCGCCGAACATGTCTACCTGGTCACCCACGCGGCCCTGCCCAACCAGGGAGAGAGCCCGGGAGACGAGATGCCCGCCCTCGCGCGGGAAGTCGCTCAGGCGCTGGAAGAAGGCGTCGAAATCCTGACTCACAAGGGCGTTCACCGCCTGCTCCTGCAAGGGGAGCGCGTGGTCGGCGTGGAAATCACGCATATGAAAAAACTGCCGGATGCCTCCGGCCATGCGGTGCGGACGGCTTTCGAAGGCACCGAGACCGTGCTTCCCGTCGACGCCGTCATTCCGGCCGTCGGAGAGGTCATCGACCCGACGGGTCTCGAAGCCCTGCTGAATGGTGCCCCATACCTGAAAACGGACCAGGATGGATTCGCGGGGCACGCGCTTGTGTATGCCGGTGGCGACATGAACGGCCGCAGCGGCACCGTGACCGAAGCCATCGGTGACGGCCGGCGTGCCGCTATGGCTCTGCATGCCCGCGTGAGGGACGTCGAAGCTTATGCCCCCCTGTCTCCGATTGCGGGCTGGGAACAAATCAATCCTGCCTACTACGAACCCAGCCCGAGGATTCAGGAAACCGTATTGCCCGTTGCAAAACGTACGGGCTGCGCCGAGATCGAACCCGGCCCGTCCGCGCATCAGGCCCATCGGGAAGCTGGGCGCTGTCTTTCATGCGGCATGTGCCTGGCCTGCGACAACTGCTTTACTCTGTGTCCTGATCAGGCCGTACTGAAAAGCCCGGAGAACCTCGAAGACGGATCCCGCTACGTCTTCGATTACGACTATTGCAAAGGCTGCGGCTTGTGCGCGCGCGAATGCCCCTGTGGGTTCATCCAGATGATCGATGAATACTGAGCGACGCCGATCATGTGCCGAATGGATGACTGCGCCGACTTCGATCTGCTCATCAATACCGATGCCATCGACCCGCTCGAAAAGGCGGTTGACATCATCATTACCGCCTTGCGCGTGAACGGCCGTATCGACAAGACCGGGGCACGATGAAAGCCGAACTTGCAGGCCCGCTGTTCGAATTGCACATCGTCAGCGCCCAAGCCGAACTATTCGGCGGCCCCATTGAACGGGTCATATTGCCGGCGGAGCACGGCGAATTATGCCTCCTGCCGAGACACGCCCCCTTGCTTGCCCGCCTGCGCCCCGGCGAAGTGCGCTACCACGATGAAAACGGCTGGACCTATCTGTTTCTGGAAGGCGGATTCGTCGAAGCGCAACCCCATGAAGTGACCGTGCTCGCCGACACCGTGCTCAGGGCCGAGGAGATCGATGCCGAAGCGGCCGCGGCCGCAGTGCGCGCCGCCAACGACCATATACGACATGCTCGCCTACCCTATGACCAACGTCTGGCAGAAGCAGAACTGCTGCGTGCGCTGGCCATGTTGCAGGTAGTCGAAAAAGTACGTCACAAGATTCAGCGCTGATGTGCCCTGCGGCTTTAAATAACAGGCCCCGACTTATCTCGGCATTTCTTCAGAGCCTAACTCCAGATGCGTTTCGTGTTCTGAACCGCTATAGTTATCACTTGATCGGGGCCGCCCGCTCACCGGTATGAATGACAACCGAATAATCCGGGGTATAACGATGAAACGTATCTTGACGCTCTGTGTAACAGCTTTACTGGGCTTTTCCTTAGCCGCGCCCGCTTTTTCTGAAATCCTCGTCCTGCCCGATGGCAAGATCGAAGCCGCCAAGCTCCCGCGGCAACCCCACCGCGGGATGAGCATGCAGCAGGTACGCCAAGAGTTCGGACCACCGGTGAAAAAACTTCCACCGGTGCGCACAGCGCCGGGATATCCCACCATCAATCGGTGGGAATACAATGGATTCATTGTGTATTTCGCAAATGATTATGTCATTCATACGGTGGTGACCCGCTTGCCTCATGCTGACTCCAGCGCATCCTGAGCTTTTTACGCCCTGGACAGAGCCGAACAATGGCTGTTGTGCGACGCATCTTTCCTGCCGAATGGTTTCCACAAAGCGGCGTCATGCTCACATGGCCGCATGATCGCACCCATTGGGCGCCCCATCTTGCCGCTGTAGAAACCGTTTTTCTGAATATCGCCCGTGCCGTCTGCGCTCATGAAAACCTACTGGTCGTCTGCAGAGACAAGGCGCATCGGGTTTATGTGGAAGCGCGGCTTTTGAAAAACGGCTGCGCCCGCGAGCGCCTCCATCTGGCGATTGCTCCTGCTGATGATACCTGGGCGCGGGATCACGGCCCGATCACCGTGCTGGACGATGGGTTGCCACATTTGCTCGATTTCCGATTCAACGGCTGGGGCGGCAAATACCCTCACGCCCAGGACGACGCCATCAACCACGCTCTCAATACGTCGGCAACATTCGGGAACACTCCGATGACGCCGGTGAATGTCGTTCTCGAAGGCGGCTCCATAGAAACAGATGGCCAGGGCACTCTGCTCACTACACGCCGCTGCCTGCTCGCACCTAGCCGCAATCCCGACCTGGACCAAGCAGCTATCGAACAGCGCCTTCAGGAAACGCTTGGCGTACGTCGCATATTATGGCTGGAACATGGAGCACTAGATGGTGATGACACTGACGGCCACATCGACACCCTGGCCCGATTCTGCGATGAGCGCACCATCGCCCATGTGCATTGCGATGATCCAGGCGACAGGCAATACCCTGAACTTCAGGCTATGAAAAAAGAGCTCGAGCAACTACGAGATGCCTCAGGGCAACCCTACCGCTTGTTGCCATTACCGATGCCACGCGCTCGATACGACGACGCCAGCCAACGCTTGCCGGCAACCTATGCCAACTTTCTGATCATCAACGGAGCTGTATTGATGCCGACCTACGACGATCCTCGGCATGACGAAGAAGCAAGGCGCATATTTGAGCATGCTTTTCCCGGACGGGAAATTATCGGCATCGATTGCCTGCCCATCATCCAGCAGTACGGCAGTCTTCATTGCCTCTCCATGCAATTACCGGCGGGAGTGCTGCCCGCGGTTCCCGCCACGCTGACATAATCAAAGGAAACCTCATGCGTGCCGCCCTAATCCAACAAGCGAATACTGCCGAGAAGGAAGCTAATTACGCCCGCACCACCGAAGGTATTGAACAAGCCGTTTCCCAAGGCGCCGAACTCATACTTTTGCAAGAACTCCACGCCAATTTGTATTTCTGCCAGAACGAAGACCCCAACACCTTCGATCTGGCGGAACCGCTCCATGGGCCGACCGTGCAACTTCTCTCGGAACAAGCGAAAAGACACGGTGTGGTCATCGTTGGTTCCATCTTCGAACGCCGCGCTGCCGGCCTATATCACAATACCGCCGTGGTGCTGGAGCGTGACGGCACTCTTACCGGCATATACCGAAAGATGCACATACCTGATGACCCCGGCTATTACGAAAAGTTTTATTTCACTCCCGGCGACACGGGCTTTCACCCCATAGACACCAGTATCGGCCGGCTCGGCGTTTTGGTGTGCTGGGATCAATGGTATCCGGAAGCTGCCAGGATGATGGCACTGGCCGGAGCCGAATTGCTGCTTTATCCTACCGCTATCGGCTGGCATCCCGAAGAGCCCGAAGACGAGCAGAAGCGCCAGCTGGAAGCCTGGCGAACCATGCAGCGCAGCCATGCGGTTGCCAACGGCCTCCCTGTTCTCGCCTGCAACCGCGTAGGTGCTGAGCCCGATCCCAGTGGAGTTCTGGCCGGCGCCCACTTTTGGGGTTCGAGCTTTGTCTGCGGCCCTCAGGGTGAACTCATTGCCGAAGCACCTAGCAACGCCTCCTGTGTGCTTGTCGCCGACATTGATCTAAGCCGTAGCGAGCAGGTACGGCGCATGTGGCCTTTTTTTCGCGATCGGCGGATCGATGCCTATGCTGACTTGCTCAAACGTTACCGCGACTGATTCGGGTGTCGCCCAATGACATCACCACCATGGTATAAACCCTTTGCCGCCTTGCGCGCGATCCATGATCCTGAAGGCCGGAAATTGCTGGATTCCGCAGAGATAGTCACTCTGCCATGCGGTAGCGTGGTTTTTGAAACCGGTGCCACCTGCAAGCATTATCTGATCGTCATCGATGGGAGCGTAAGAGTGCAGCAACTTTCGGCCAGCGGCCGAGAGATCGTGCTTTACCGGGTTGGCCCCGGGGAAACCTGTGTGCTCACCACCAGCTGTCTTCTGGCTCATGGGCACTACCCCGCCGAAGGCCTCTGCGAAACAAATGTGAGCGCCGCCCTGCTATCGGCAAAAGATTTTCGGCATGCCCTGGAGTATTCCGAAGGCATGAGACGTTACATTTTTGAAGCCTACGGCGCAAAACTCGCGCAATTGTTGGGCTTGATCGACGAAATCGCTTTTGGTCGCTTCGAAGTGCGGCTGGCAAAACGCCTGCTTGCACTTTCCGCTGATGAGTCCTGGCTGAACAAAACCCATCAAGAACTTGCAGTGGAGCTGGGTAGCGCGCGTGAAGTTGTCAGCCGCACGCTCAAACGCTTTACCGATCGCGGCTGGGTACGCGTGCATAGAGGCAGCGTCGAACTGCTTGACCGCAAGTCCCTTATTGATTTCGTTTCCGCAGCTGAGTGACAAAATCACTGAAATACCATTGCCGTACGAATACACTACGATCAGATCAGAAAAAAGGCTGATCCAACACATTACATCAAAGACACGAAGGAGGTACTTGCCATGCCATGTAACGAAGGAATCGTAGACCGCATCATCCGCATCATCATTGGTGGAGGCGTCATTTCACTGGCGTTCGTTGGCCCCCACACCCCCTGGGCTTGGCTGGGGCTGGTTCCATTGTTGACCGGTATTACTGGTTTCTGTGGTTTATACGCACTACTCGGAATCAATACCTGCCAGGTCAAGGACAAGTCCTGAGGGCCGCAGCCTGTTGAATACAATGGTGGCCTCACCACCCAGAAGAAACATGCGGACCAAATGTGAAGAGATTGGGCCCGCGTGTCCCAAAGCGCGCGGGCTCTTTCATGCCGGATGCGAAAACCAGGCCTGAAAACAAAACGAAGACCCTGAGATAATAATAGTCCACAAGATATGGAAGCCAGAGAGGCCTCCCTGATCTCTTCCATTCATGCTCATCAAATTCAACGCCTGACTATTCGGGAAGATAAACCGGCAGATGTCACTGAGCCATTCCCAAGTAGATTGCGTCGCTGTTCACTCTCAACGGCTAGATGCATGTCCACAAGAAGCTCTCGCCGAAACGCGTCCGAATCTACTGTAAATACTCCACCACCGTAAGCGTTCACTACAGACCGCCATCTTTGCAACCCCGATTATTTGAGCCAATTTATTCTTCTCGCCGGTCGTCTGTTGCTGGAACTGGAATGATATTTGCTAGATAAATGGACAACCTCCTTGTTTCGTATTCCTCGTAAGTGTGTGTCCTGAACACTGCAAGTAATAGGTCTAGATTGTGTCGGCTATTGCCCCAGTAACCCGATGAGCCAGCCTGAGAAGCCATTGCGCGTCATACTGGTTGATCGCTCTTCGGGCCGTGCCGCGATTTTGGAGCGGGCGCTTGCCGATCAGGGATACGATGTGATCGCGCGTCTCGGCGAAGGCGATGACGTGCTCGAGGCCGTGCGTCGCCGGCAGCCGGATATCGTGCTGATCGACATGGATCTGCCCGATCGCGACACCCTCGAATCCTTGCGTATGCTCAATCAGAAACTGCCGCGCCCGGTGGTGATGTTCGCGGGCGAAAGCGACGAAGATCTCATCACGGCAGCGGTTCGGGCGGGGGTGAGCGCCTACGTGGTCGATGGGCTCGATCCCAGGCGCCTCAAGCCGATCATGGACGTGGCCATCGCCCGGTTTCGCGAATACCAGGCGCTGCGCAATGAGTTGGAGGAAACCCGCGGCAAGCTGGCCGACCGCAAGGATATCGACAAGGCCAAAGCCATTCTCATGAGGCAAAAAGGGATCAGCGAAGAGGCCGCCTATGCGGCGCTGCGCAAGCTGGCGATGGATCGCAACCAGAAAATCGGCGAGGTGGCGCGCATGCTGATTGCAGCCGCTGAATTGCTAAGGTGAAGGCTTGAAATGGGCGAATAAGCGCCCTGTTTTGGTGCATTGCGAGCCATTCCATATCATCTTCTGGTGCAAATAAATGCGGCAGCACCATTGTTATCCCTTGCTGATGACAATTGAAAGAATAAAAACATAGACTTAAAAAATTGGCACGTAAAATGCAACGATATAGACCATAACGATTTAGCGAGCCAACGGCGGTTCGTTATCGATTATTGAACGAGCAAAGGCGCTCGCATACGGGGACATTCCGTCCCACGGTGCGGGCTTTTTTTTTGCCCGCCAATCAGCAACTCACAAAAGGAAGCAATGAACCATGTCAAAACATGACAAAAAACAATGTCCACAAAATCCAAATCGCCGCCGCTTCATGCAATTTTCCGCTGCCATGGGTGCAGCTCTGGGATCAGGCATCGGCGCCCCAGCATTTGCCGCCGAAAAAATCGGTTATCCGGAAAAACAGCAATTGACCTTCGGTTTCATAAAACTCACCGACATGGCGCCCTTGGCGATCGCCTACGAGAAAGGCTATTTCGAGGACGAGGGGCTGTTCGTCACCTTGAAGGCGCAGTCGAACTGGAAAGTATTACTCGACGGCGTGGTGAGCGGATCACTCGATGGCGCGCATATGCTGGCCGGTCAACCTCTTGCCGCAACCATTGGTTATGGCACCAAGGCGCATATCGTGACCCCCTATTCGATGGATTTAAACGGTAACGCGATCACCGTCTCCAATGAAGTCTGGAAACAAATGAAAACGCTGGTGCCGCACGAAAACGGCAGACCGGTGCATCCCATCGATGCCGATGCCATGGCGCCCGTGGTCGAGCAATACAAGAAGCAGGGAAAGGCCTTCCGCATGGGCATGGTTTTCCCCGTTTCCACCCATAACTACTATCTGCGTTACTGGCTGGCGGCGGGTAACCTGAATCCCGGTTTCTACAATCCTCTAAAAGGCGATGTATCCGGTCAACTCGATGCGCAGGTACTGTTGTCGGTGACACCACCGCCGCAGATGCCGTCCACCCTGCAGGCGGGTACCATCGATGGCTATTGCGTGGGCGAACCATGGAACGAACAGGCGGTTTTCCAAGGCATCGGCGTTCCGGTGATCGCTGATTACGAAATCTGGAAGAACAACCCGGAAAAGGTGTTCGGCATGACCGCCGAATTCGTTCATAAATATCCCAACACGGCGGTTCGCGTGGTCAGAGCGCTCATTCGCGCGGGGTATTGGCTGGACGAGGACAATGGCAAGAATCGAAAAGAGGCAGTCAAGATACTTTCCCAACCGCAATACGTAGGTGCGGACGCCAAGGTCATCGCCATGTCCATGACGGGCACTTTCGAATATGAAAAAGGCGATATCAGAAAAGCGCCAGATTTCAATATATTTTTTCGCGACAATGCGACCTACCCCTTCTATTCGGACGCCATCTGGTTCCTCACACAGATGCGACGCTGGGGGCAGATTCCCAAGGCGCAAACGGATAACTGGTATTTTAATGTAGCCAAGAGCGTCTACCGCCCCGACATCTATCGCAAGGCGGCTGAATCACTTATTGCCGACGGCATGTTCAAGCCCTCCCAGTTCCCGGATTTCAAGACGGAAACCGGCTTCAAACCAGCCACAGACGACTTCATCGACGGCATTACTTACGACGGCCATCATCCCAATGCGTATCTAGAACAGTTCGAGATTGGCCTCAAAGGCAATGAAACCGTCTGAAGCCGTTTGCAAGTCTTTTTTACTTGAGGTGATTCAATGAAGACACTTTCTCTGAAATGGCCCTCTCCGTCGGGCAGCAGCGCGAGCAAGCCGTCGCCTGTTTCTACGCTGATCAACCGGCTGATGCGCGGTCTGGGACTGCCCGTATTGGGAATCGGCGCCTTTTTGCTGATCTGGTCCGTGGCGGCCAGTCACATCAACACCGCTCTGGGGAAATTCCCGGGGCCGGTGGCGGTGGGACAACAGATCGTCAACATGTATGAGCAATATCAACACGCGGAGGCAAAACGTGCCCGCTTTTATCAGCGCCAGGAAAAAATAAATGCGCAGCGGGTGGCGCAGGATCCGAGTTACAAGCCGCGCATTTTCCCTTACACCGGACCTCCAACCTTCATCGACCGCATCAAGACCAGCCTGATTACGGTGCTGTCAGGATTCTTGCTTGCCTCCTTGATCGCCATTCCGGTGGGCATCGTCCTCGGTCTGTCTGCAAGCATGTATGCGATGGCCAATCCCATCATCCAGTTGTTCAAGCCGGTGTCGCCGCTGGCCTGGCTACCGTTGGTGACCCTGGTGATCGCCGCTGTGTATACCCATGTCAATCCGCTGTTTCCGAAAGCGTATGTGGTGTCAATGATCACGGTCATGCTGTGCGCCCTATGGCCTACGATCGTGAATACTGCCATCGGCGTGGCCAGCATTCCTCAGGATTTGCGCAATGTTTCCAAGGTGCTGCGCCTTGGATGGTTCACGTATGTGCGCAAAATCGTCCTGCCTTCTTCCCTGCCGATGATGTTTGCGGGCTTGCGTCTGTCCCTGAGCATTTCCTGGATGGTGCTCATCGCGGCCGAAATGCTAGCGCAGAACCCCGGTCTTGGCATGTTCGTGTGGGATGAATTCCAGAACGGCTCCTCGCAATCGCTGAGCCGCATCATGGTGGCGGTGATCGTCATAGGCCTCATAGGTTATCTCCTGGATCGAACCATGTTGCTGCTGCAACGGCTTATTTCCTGGGACAAAAAGGCGGTGTTGCGATGAATCTCAAGCTGATATTCAACCAAGAGTCTGCGATGGAAACGGTGGCTCAGGAAGAGATGCCAGCAGAATCATCCCGCGCGGCGGAACAGGCGCATCTTTTGATGAGTCAGGTATCAATTGATTTCCCGACGCCCAAAGGGTCATTCCGAGCGCTCGACAAGATCGACCTGAACATCCAGCGTGGCGAGTTCGTATCGCTCATCGGGCACTCCGGTTGCGGCAAATCCACCGTCCTCAACATCGTCGCCGGACTGTATCAGCCGACCGAAGGCGGCGTGATTCTCGACGGGCGCGAAGTAACCGAACCCGGTCCGGAACGCGCGGTGGTGTTCCAGAACCACTCGCTGCTGCCCTGGTTGACGGCCTACGAGAACGTGGCGCTGGCGGTCAAGCAGGTATTCAAGGGCAAAAAATCCAAGGCCGAGATGCGCGAATGGATCGAGCACAACCTCAGGCTGGTGCATATGGATCATGCCATGCACAAGCGCCCGGACGAGATTTCCGGCGGCATGAAACAGCGCGTCGGCATAGCCCGCGCGCTGGCCATGGAGCCGACAGTCATGCTGATGGACGAACCTTTCGGCGCACTGGACGCGCTGACCCGCGCTCATCTGCAGGACTCGCTGATGGAAATCCAGCGCGAACTGAAGAACACCGTGATCATGATCACCCACGACGTGGACGAAGCCGTGCTGCTTTCGGATCGGATCGTGATGATGACCAACGGCCCGGCGGCCACGGTCGGCGAGGTGCTCGACATCGACCTGCCGCGTCCGCGCGACCGCCTGACCATGGCCGACGACGCGCAGTACAACCATTTGCGCCACGAAGTGCTCAAGTTCCTGTACGAGAAGCAGCGCAAGGACGAAACCTGAGAGGCAGCTTGAATGCTGCGCGTCAGGCCGGCTCAAGCGACACGACGAGGCATGCTCACCGTGTTCAAACAACAAGTACGAAGACTGGAGGCAGTACGATGGTTTGGAAGAGCACCAAGGGGGACGGCAATGTGCTGGCCCTACGCCGTTCGGGCAGGGAGGACAGGAACGTGCGACTGGGATTCATACCGCTGAGTGACTGTGCGCCACTGGTGGTGGCGCAGGCACTGGGACTGTTCGCGCAGGAAGGCTTGCAGGTCGAGCTATCGCGCGAACCGTCGTGGGCCAACATTCGCGACAAAGTCATGCTCGGCGCGCTGGACGGCGCGCAGATGCTGGCCGGCATGCCGGTGGCGAGTCAGCTCGGCATCAGCGCCCTGCGCCGGCCGCTGACCACGGCGCTGAGTCTGGGCCTGAACGGCAATGCGATCACTGTGTCGCGCCGCCTGTTTGCGTGGATGCGCGAGGCCGGCATGGATGCCACCCGGCGGCCGATCAGCGCACACAGCTTGCGCAGCGTGGTCACGCAGCGACGCGAACGGGGCCTGGAACCGCTCTCCTTTGCCGTGGTGTACCCCGTGTCCAGCCACAACTACGAGCTGCGTTACTGGCTGGCCGAAGCCGGCATCGACCCGGATCGCGAGGTGAACATCGAGGTGGTCCCGCCGCCGCGCATGGTCGAGCGCCTGGCCGCCGGCGAGATCGACGGCTTCTGCGTCGGCGAACCGTGGAACAGCGTGGCGGTGCGCGAGGGGCACGGCCACATTCTCATCACCAGCCACCAGCTCTGGGCGAACAAGCCGGAGAAAGTGCTCGGCGTGACCGAGGACTGGGCCGCGCGCCATCCCGACACCCACCGCCGTCTGCTGCGCGCCTTGATGCAGGCCGGCGCCTGGCTGGATGAGCCGGCCAACCGCGATGCCGCCGCCGCGCTGCTCGCGCAGCCCGAGTATGTCGGCATCGACGCGGAAGTGCTGCGCGCGCCGCTGTCCGACCGGATCGTCTACGACCCGGGTGCGGACGAAGTCGCGCATGCGGATTTCAACGTGTTCCACCGCCATGCGGCGATGTTTCCCTGGCGCTCGCACGCGCTGTGGTTCATGACCCAGATGCTGCGCTGGGGGCAGCTCGACAAGGCGGTGGATCTGCCGGCCGCGGCGGCGCGCGCCTATCGCCCTGAACTGTACCGTGAGCTGGCCGGCGAACTGGGCTGGCCGTACCCGACCATCGACGAAAAACCCGAAGGGCTGAACGCCGGCGGCTGGATGCTGGCGCAGGCCGCGCCCGCGCCCTTGCCCATGGGCGCGGACCGCTTCTTTGACGGCGGGCGTTTCGATCCGGCCGACGTGGTCGGCTATCTGGAAAGTTTTGCCATAACTCATCTGCAGGTGCCGGTGTCGGCCCTGCGCGGCTGCAATCCCTGCCGCAAGAGCCTGCCGGAGCCGGGCTCCGCGGGTCGCGGCATTCCCAACAGGAGGTCTGATCCATGACACACCGTCCCAAACTCGTGCTCGTCGGCAACGGCATGGCCGGCATGCGCACCATCGAGGAATTATTGAAGATCGCCCCCGATCTGTACGACATCACCGTGTTCGGTGCCGAGCCCTACGGCAACTACAACCGCATCATGCTGTCGCCGGTACTGGCCGGGGAGAAGACGCTCGAGGATATTTTCATCAACGACGACGCCTGGTACGCCGCGCGCGGCATCACCCTGCACAAGGGCAAGCAGGTGACGAAGATCGACCGCGTGCGCCGCCGCGTCGAGGCCGCCGACGGCACGAGCGCCGAATACGATCGGCTGATCCTGGCCACCGGCTCCAATCCGTTCATCATCCCGGTGCCGGGACACGACAAGCCCGGTGTGGTGGGCTTTCGCGACATCGCCGACGTGCAGCGCATGCTCGATGCCGCAAGGCAGTTCAGTAAAGCGGTGGTCATCGGCGGCGGCCTGCTCGGTCTGGAAGCGGCCAACGGCCTGATGAAGCAGGGCATGGACGTGACCGTGGTGCATCTGCTCGACCAGCTTATGGAACGGCAGCTTGATCGCGTCGCCGCCGGACTGCTGCAGCGTTCGCTCAGCGAGCGTGGTCTGCAATTCAAAATGCCGGCCCAAACCAGCGAGATTGTGGGCGATGAGCATGTAACCGGCGTCCGATTTGCCGACGGCAGCGAACTCGAGACCGACCTGGTGGTGATGGCGGTCGGCATCCGCCCCAACATCGCCCTGGCGCTAGCGGCCGGGCTGTATTGCGAGCGCGGTATCGTAGTGGATGACACTCTACTCACCTACGACCCGCGCATCTACGCCGTGGGTGAATGCGCGCAGCACCGCGGCGCGCTGTACGGCCTGGTCGCGCCGCTGTTCGAGCAGGCCAAGGTCTGCGCGAATCATCTGGCCCGTTACGGCATCGCCCGCTATCAGGGTTCGGTGACCTCGACCAAGCTCAAGGTCACCGGCATCGATCTGTTTTCGGCCGGCAACTTCAACGGCGGCGAGGGCGCCGAGGAAATGGTGTTCCAGGACGCCGCGCGCGGCATCTACCGCAAGCTGGTGCTCAAAGACGACCGCATCGACGGCGCCGTGATGTACGGCGACACCCTGGATGGCCCCTGGTACTTCCAGCTGATGCGAGACAAGACAAACATCACCGATATCCGCGAGAACCTGCTGTTCGGTCAGGCCCATATCGGCGACACCGGCCATGGCGACGAGGAAACGCGCATCGCCAACCTGCCCGACGACGCCGAGATCTGCGGCTGCAACGGCGTGTGCAAGGGCGAGATCGTCAAGGCCATCACCACCAAGAAGCTGTTCACCCTGGAGGAGGTCCGCCTGCACACCAAGGCCAGCTCGTCCTGCGGCTCCTGCACCGGCCTGGTGGAGAACATCCTCGCCATCACTGTCGGCGGCGACTATTCCACCGCGCCCTCGCGCAAGCCGCTGTGCGGCTGCACCGAGGCCACCCATGACGAAGTGCGCGCGGCCATCGTCGGGCAGAAGCTCAAGACCATGCCGGCGGTGTTCCGGGCGCTCAACTGGAACAACGACACGGGATGCCCGACCTGCCGCCCGGCGCTGAACTATTACCTGCTGTGCGCCTGGCCGGGCGAATACGAGGATGACAAGCAGTCGCGCTTCATCAACGAGCGCGCCCACGGCAACATCCAGAAGGACGGCACCTACTCCGTTGTACCGCGCATCTGGGGCGGCGTGACCAATCCCGCCGAGTTGCGCGCCATCGCCGAGGTGGCGGAAAAATACCAGGTGCCGACCGTCAAGTTCACCGGCGGCCAGCGTCTCGATCTGCTGGGCGTCACAAAGGAGGATCTGCCGGCGATGTGGGGCGATCTGGCCGCCGCCGGGTTCGTTTCCGGCCACGCCTACGGCAAGGCGCTGCGCACGGTCAAGACCTGCGTCGGCTCCGAGTGGTGCCGTTTCGGCACCCAGGACTCGACCGGCCTCGGCATCAAGCTGGAGCGGCTCACCTGGGGTTCGTGGATGCCGCACAAGTTCAAGTTCGGCGTCTCCGGCTGCCCGCGCAACTGCGCCGAGTCCAACGTCAAGGATGTCGGCGTGGTGTGCGTGGACTCCGGCTATGAACTGCACATCGGCGGCAACGGAGGCACCAAGGTGCGCGCCACCGACTTTCTGTGCAAGGTCGCCACCGAGGACGAGGTGCTCGAATACAGCGCCGCCTTCATCCAGCTCTACCGCGAACAGGCGCACTATCTGGAGCGCACCGCGCCCTGGGTGGAGCGCGTCGGTGTGTCCTACGTCAAGCGCTGCATCGTCGAGGACGCCGCCCAGCGCGCCGCGCTGTATGAGCGCTTCAAGTATTCACAGACCTTTGCCCAGATCGATCCCTGGAAGCAGCGCGCCGAGGGCATAGATGCGGAAGAATTCGAACCCCTGCTGGAGGTGCAGGCATGAGCTGGGTGGAGATCGGCAGTCTCGACGATATTCCCCACCTCGGCGCGCGCGTGGTTCGCACGCCGCAAGGCGACATCGCGGTATTCCGCACTCTGGACGATCAGGTATTCGCCCTGCGCGATGCCTGCCCGCACAAGGGTGGGCCGCTGTCGCAAGGCATCGTGCACGATCATCGCGTCACCTGCCCGCTGCACAACTGGAAGATCGAACTGGCCAGCGGCGAGGCGGTGGCGCCCGACGAAGGCTGCGCCGGCCGTTACCCGGTGCGCGTCGAGAACGGCCGCGTATCCCTGAATCTTGTCCCGGAGGCCGCCGATGCCTGAGGCCGTGTTCACCACCTGTCCGTACTGCGGCGTCGGCTGTGGCGTCGAGGTGACGCGCGAGGCCGACGGCTGGAAGATGCGCGGCGACGACGCGCATCCGGCTAACCTCGGCCGGCTGTGCTCCAAGGGCGCGGCGCTGGGCGAGACGCTGGCGCTCGACGGGCGCCTGCTCTACCCGGAGATCGGCGGCCAGCGGGTGGACTGGGCCACGGCGCTGGACGCCGTGGCCGACGGCTTTCGCCAGGTCATCGAGAAACACGGCCCGCAGGCCGTGGCGTTCTACGTTTCCGGCCAGTTGCTCACCGAAGACTATTACGTCGCCAACAAGCTGATGAAGGGCTTCATCGGCAGCGCCAACATCGACACCAATTCGCGCCTGTGCATGTCCTCGGCGGTGGCCGCCTACAAGCGCGCCTTCGGCACCGACACCGTACCGGTCTGCTACGAAGATCTTGAACAGGCCGATCTGGTGGTGTTCGCCGGCTCCAATGCCGCCTGGGCACACCCGGTGCTCTATCAGCGCGTCGCCGCCGCCAAGCGCAAACGCCCGCACATGAAAATCGCGGTCATCGACCCGCGCCGCACCGCCACCAGCGACATCGCCGACTGGCATTTGCCTGTCAAGCCGGGCAGTGACGCCGTGCTGCTCGATGGCCTGCTGGTGCATCTGGCCGATGCCGGAAAGCTCGACGAGACCTTCATCGCCGCCCACACCGAGGGCTTCGATGCCGCCCTGGATGCGGCGCGTGCCGCCGCGCCGACCCTCGACGCCGTGGCCGCCGCCTGCGAGCTCGACCCGCAGCTACTGGCCAAGTTCTACGCCGCCTTCACCGAGACGGAAAAGGTGGTCACGCTGTGGTCGCAGGGCCTGAACCAATCGTCCAGCGGCGTGGACAAGGGCAACGCCGTCATCAATCTGCATCTGGCCACCGGCCGCATCGGCCGTCCCGGCATGGGACCGTTCTCGATCACCGGCCAGCCCAACGCCATGGGCGGGCGCGAGGTCGGTGGCCTGGCCAACCAGCTCGCCGCGCACATGGACTTCGCGCCGCCCGATGTCGACCGCGTGCGCCGTTTCTGGGACGCGCCGCGCATCGCCGCAGCGCCCGGGCTCAAGGCCGTGGATCTGTTCCAGGCAGTGACGAGCGGCGCGGTCAAGGCGGTGTGGATCGTCGCCACCAATCCTGCTTTCAGCCTGCCGGAGGCCGACGCCGTACGCGCCGGGCTGGCCGGCTGCGAGCTGGTTGTGGTGTCCGACTGCGTGCGCGATACCGACACCGTGCGTGAGGCCCACATCCGGCTACCGGCGCTGGGTTGGGGCGAGAAGGGCGGCACGGTGACCAACTCCGAGCGCTGCATCTCGCGGGTGCGCCCGTTTCTCGACCCGGCCGGCGAAGCGCGGCCGGACTGGTGGATGTTTGCCGAAGTCGGGCGGCGGCTCGGCTACGCGGATGCCTTCGATTTCGCCGACGAGGCCGCCGTGTTCCGCGAATACGCGGCCATGACCAACTTCGAGAACGACGATACGCGCGACCTGCGCCTCGGCCCGCTGGCAACCCTGGACACCGCCGCTTACGCCGCCTTGCAGCCGGTGCAATGGCCGCTGGCCGACGACGGCACCTCGCGCGCCCGGCTGTTCGCCGACGGGCGCTTCTATCACCCTGACCGCCGCGCGCGCTTCGTCGCCGTGACCCCGCGCCCGCCGGCGCGGGCCGCCAACGGCGAGGACACGCTGGTGCTGAACACCGGCCGTCTGCGCGATCAGTGGCACAGCATGACGCGCACCGCCAAGACGCCGCGCCTCACCGCGCACCGGCCCGAACCCTTCGTCGAGGTGCATCCCGACGACGCCCGCCGCCTGCATTTGAGCGAGGGTGGTTTCGCGCGCTTGCGCGGGGTGGGCGGCGAGATGTTGGCGCGGGTCCGCCTCGACGACGGCCAGCGACCCGGTTCGGTGTTCGCGCCCATGCACTGGAGCGACGCCTTCGCCCGCCGTGCGCGCGTCAACGCGTTGATTGACACGGTCACCGACCCGATTTCAGGGCAACCCGAGTTCAAGCACGCGCCGGTGGTTGTTGCGCCCTGGCGTCCGCACTGGCAGGCCTTCCTGCTCAGCCGCCGGCGCCTCGCCGATCTGCCGGGCGAATATGCCTGCGAGGTGCGCGCCAAGGGCCACTGGCGCTACGAACTGGCCGGCGACGAGAAGCCGGCCGACTGGGGCGAGTGGATCTATCACACCCTGGGCGGGGCGGGGGAATGGATGGAATACGCCGACCCGGCCGGCGGGCGCTTCCGCGCCGCGCGCCTGCGTGACGGGCGGCTGGAGGCGGCGGCCTTCATCGCTCGGGGCGATTCCACGCTGCCGGAACGCGACTGGCTGGGGCGCATGTTCGCCGAAGACCATATCGACGACGCCGCGCGCATGAGCCTGCTGGTCGGCCGCCCCGGCAAGGGCATAGTCGATACCGGCCAGAGCGTGTGCTCCTGCTTCAGCGTGGGCTTCAATACGATCGTCGACGCCATCCGCGAGCACGACCTGCAAACGCCAGAAGCCATCGGCGCGCTGCTCAAGGCCGGCACCAACTGCGGCTCCTGCGTACCGGAGCTGCGCCGCATCATCGCCGAAACCCGCGTCGCGGGCTGATTCGACTACGAGGGAAACCGTCATGCAACACTTGCCGATTTTCATGAACCTGCGTGGCCAGCGCTGTCTGGTGGTCGGCGGCGGTGAGGTGGCGGCGCGCAAGGCGGCGCTGCTGCTCAAGGCCGGCGCGCGGCTGCGCGTGGTCGCGCCGCGGCTGACGCCCCCGGCGCAGGAACTACTGGCCGCGCGCGCCGACGTGGAACTGCTGCGCGCGCCATTCAATCCCGAACATCTCGACGGCTGCGCGCTGGCGGTGGCGGCCACCGACCAGCAGGAGGTCAACCGGCGCGTGCATGCGCTGGCCGCCGCACGCGGCGTACCGGTCAACGTGGTCGATCAGCCGGCGCTGTGCAGCTTCATTTTCCCGGCGATCGTCGACCGCGCGCCGGTGACCATCGCGGTGTCTTCGGGCGGCGCGGCGCCGGTGCTGACGCGGCTGTTGCGCCGCAGGCTGGAGAGCACGATTCCGGCCGGCTACGGGCGGCTCGCCGCACTGGCCGGCGCGTTTCGCGACCGGGTCAAGGAACGCCTGAACACGCTCCGCGCGCGCCGCCTGTTTTGGGAGCAGGCGTTGGAAGGCGCGGCGGCCGAGGCGGCGCTGGCGGGTGATGTGGACGGCGCGCAGGCCATGCTCGAGCGTGAGCTCGATGGCTTCGGTGCGCCTACAGGCGAAGTGTTCCTGATCGGCGCCGGGCCGGGCGACCCGGATCTGCTCACTTTCAAGGCGCTGCGCCTGCTGCAGAAGGCCGACGTGGTGGTCTACGACCGGCTGGTGCCGGAGGCCATCGTCGATCTGGCGCGGCGCGAGGCCGAACGCATCTATGTGGGCAAGCGGCGCGGCGAACACAGCCTGCCGCAGGAAGCCATTTCCCGTCTGCTGGCCGAGCGGGCGCGCCAAGGCAAGAAAGTCGCGCGACTCAAAGGCGGCGACCCCTTCGTGTTCGGCCGCGGCGGCGAGGAGATCGAGACGCTGGCCGCGGCGGGCGTGCCGTTCCAGGTGGTGCCGGGCATCACCGCGGCCAGCGGCTGCGCGGCCTACGCCGGCATTCCGCTGACCCATCGCGAGCACGCCCAGTCAGTGCGCTTCCTCACCGGCCACACCCGCGACGGGCGCCTCGATCTCGACTGGGCCTGCCTGATCGACAAGCGCGAGACGCTGGTGTTCTACATGGGGCTGGCCAACCTCGAAACCATCTGCGCCGAACTGCGCGCGCACGGCATGGCGGCGGATACGCCGGCCGCGCTGATCGAACGCGGCACCCTGCCCGGGCAGCGCGTGCACACGGGCACGCTGGCCGATCTGCCGGCGCGCGTCGCCGAGTCGGGAGTGACTTCACCGGCGTTGCTGATCGTCGGCGCTGTGGTGCGGCTGCACGCTGTGCTGGGCGCTTGCGGTGACGCAGCGCAGTTCGAAGACAAGGAGATGGTATACGCCTGAGCAGATCCACAGGAGGACGCGAGCTTTATCCCTATAGAAGCACGTTGCGACGGACTCGGACATGAGCCGGCCGACAGCGGCCGACATTCACTTGAACTTTCTCACGAGGTAATTGATATGACTGGAAAAACCGGTGCGGACTACGTCAGTCCGAACGAACTGGCGAAATTGATGGTGGATGCGGGCGAATCCAAAGCCTGCCTTTCCACGCGCGATACCCTGATCCGGGCGTTCATGGCGGGCGCTATCCTCGCGCTCGCCGCCGCGTTCGCCATCACTGTGGCAATCAAGACCGGCTCGCCGCTGGCCGGGGCGATCCTGTTCCCGGTCGGCTTTATCCTGATCTACCTGCTGGGCTTCGATCTGTTGACCGGCGTGTTCATGCTGGTGCCGCTGGCCTGGCTGGACAAGCGCCCCGGCGTAAGCCTGAGTCAGGTGCTGCGCAACTGGGGGCTGGTGTTCATCGGAAATTTCGCCGGTGCAGTGTTGGTCGCATTCATGATCTCGTTCATCCTGACCTACGGCTATACCAGCAGCGGCGGCATCATTGCCGAGAAAGTGGCGCATATCGGCATGGCGCGCACCGTGGGCTACGAATCGCACGGCATCATGGGCTGGTTCACCATTTTCATCCGGGGAATTCTGTGCAACTGGATGGTGTCCACCGGCGTGGCCGCGGCGATGGTCTCCACCTCGGCCATCGGCAAGATCTTCGCCATGTGGATGCCCATCATGCTGTTTTTCTACATGGGCTTCGAGCACTCGGTGGTGAATATGTTTCTGTTTCCGTTCGCGTTGATCATGGGCGGCGACTTCACGTTCATCGATTATCTCACCTGGAACGAGGCTCCCACGGCGCTGGGGAATCTCGTGGGCGGGCTGATGTTCGTCGGTCTGATCATGTTCATCACGCACTACAAAACCGCGCCCAAGCGGGTGTTGGATATCTGAGCGCGTCCCCTGGGTCGCAAGTCTGAGACCACGACGCCCACTGCTGGTGGGCGTCGTGTTTCGTTCGGCCTGCCGCATGGAGAACGATATCATGAGTCGAAAGATGCAGTTGCCGGAGAGTTTGCAAGATCGTTGCGTGGCACTGCCGGAATCGCGCCAGCTCGACGTGCTGGCCGGTCTGCTGGAGCGACGCGGGGCGCAGGTGTTGCGCTGTCCGCTGGTGTCGATCCTCGACACGCCCGATCAGGCGCACGTCGCCGCCTGGCTGCGGCGGTTCATCCGTGATGCGTCGATCCGCGATTTCGTCCTGCTCACCGGCGAGGGCTTGCGGCGCCTGCTCGCGGCCAGCGAGCGGATCGGCGTGCGCGAGGCGTTCGTGCAACGTCTGGCGCAGGTGCGCAAGATCGCGCGCGGGCCCAAGCCGGGGCGGGCGCTACGGGAAATCGGTCTGGCCAGCGACGTGGTGACCGAAGTGCCGACCACGCAAGGGGTCATCGCCCTCATGGAGGGCCTGTCCTTTGCCAGTGATCGGGTCGCGGTGCAGCTTTACGGCAGCGAAGCCAATCCCCTGTTGCAGGACTATCTGCGCCGGCGCGGTCTGGAGCCGGTGTGCGTGGCACCTTATGTGTACGCCGACGACAGCGACGAGCAGCGCGTGCTGACGTTGATCGACACGCTGGCGCAGGGGCGCGTGGATGCCATCGCTTTTACCAGCAAGTCGCAAGTCGATCGCCTATATACTGTGGCCCGCCGTCACGACCTGGAAGCGCGTTTGCAAGATGGTCTGGACGCCTGCCTGGTGGCGGCGGTGGGACCCGTCGTGGCGGCGCGGCTGGAGGAGGTCGGAGTGCGCGCGGCGGCCGTGCCCGAAGGGCGGTATTTCATGCGTCCACTGGTCGATGCGCTGGCCGTTGCGCTGGAGGGCAGACCGTCCATGCGCTAATGCCAGGGCGAATCTGGACATGGGCTTGACAGCCCTACTCTACCGGATCATGGAGAATAGATGTTTTTAGGACGGGATCACGCGAAGATCGAGCCGCTCGATAGTAGCAAACTTAACTACTATTAAGTAGTTAAGTCCGGATTAAACCGTCGTAGACGGTGTAGCTTTAGAAATCATTGGTCGGGGCGAGAGGATTTGAACCTCCGACCACCTGAACCCCATTCAGGTGCGCTACCAGGCTGCGCTACGCCCCGCTGAAAGTCCCATATTACCCGAGCAAGGCGCTTTCCGTAAAGCGCAACATGCTGTTATTAGTGCAGCAAATCGCTTAAGATCGGCATAAATAAGCAGTTTCTAAAAAACTGTTTTCTCAAACGGGAACCGAACGGATCATTTTTGCGCCTAAGACGTTCCTCAATTTCTTTATGCGGGTAGATTTCCTTCATTCATGGGTAAAGAGGCCAGCGCTCTCATCGAGCTACTCAACCGCAGCAGCACACCTTACGCCGATCCGCTAGAGCGCATCGAATGGGAATCGCTGAACACGCAGCAGGGATGGTGGTTGCCGAAGGGGGCAATGAGTCTGAGCGGCCTGCCCGAATACGAATCCCTGCCTGAATCACAACGCATTCTTTTATCTCGCCTGGAATTCATCAATTTCATTGAAAAGGCGCTGTGGCTTGAGGGAATCTTTATGGAGCGCATCAGCCGCGCACTGGGGGATTCGCTAGGAGATCCAACCGCAACCACTTACAGACTGCACGAGCTTCGCGAAGAGGCCGGGCATAGCCTGATGTTTCTGGAACTCATTCGCCACTCGGGATTGACTCTTTCGCCAGACATGTTTCACCGCCCGAAACTCGCCACATGGGTGGGACGATTTTCGCCTTCTGATTCAGCGGCTTTCTGGATAGCGGTCTTGATCGGAGAACAGGTTCCGGATCAGATGAATCGCTACATAAGGCGGCATAGAAAGGAAATTTCGTCGGCCATCTATGATGTGATCACTGTGCACGCCATTGATGAGGCCCGCCACATCGCCCATGCTAAGGAAACGGTGGAAACTGGCATGCACAGCGGCTGGCGGGTGCTGATGGGACTCTACCCCGCGCTGCTCAACCGCATTTTCCGCCAATTTGTACATGCTTTCTATTTCCCTTCGCCGAAGCTTTATGAGTTGGCCGGCTTGAAAGATGGTAAACAATGGCAGGCGCGCGCATTGACCAACCCTGAACGTATCGCCTTTGTAGATCAATGCGTGCAACCTACGAAAGAATATCTGGCTGACCATGGGATTCATTTGAAATGGCGTTGATCGCGAACGCCCGGCTGCCTATTTGAATAGAAGTTCGGCTCGAGTTTGAGCGATGCCCGATGCTGCCGGATTAATGGCGGAGGGGGTGGGATTCGAACCCACGGAAGGTTGCCCTTCAACGGTTTTCAAGACCGCCGCTTTCGGCCACTCAGCCACCCCTCCAGAGCGGTTTTCGGCTTCGCGATGCGGGCCGGGACGAAGACGTAAATAATACCCAATTAGCGAGTGTCTGTCTCTGATGATATTGTTTTTCACCGCCCCATGAATCTGGATAAGCCTTTACCTGCTTCTACGACAAGATGCATTGTCGTCTTTGACCAGCAATCTCATGCGGGGTCGGCCCGAGATATCGCCTCTCGACTGGATCTGCCCTGCGAAATGGATTCGGCGGAATGGGATTCATGTTTTCGCCTCCAATCTGGCAATCAAGGCTGGAGACTGGTTTCCCCGAAAAACAGCGGCCTGGGCATTCTGAAGTTGGATTTCGGGCGTGGCCGCCTCGGCTGGCGTTTACGGCAGACCAAGCGGCGTCACCCCTTGGGCAGAGCGTTTGGCCTCAGTTCGGGGCGCGACTCCCTGGAAATCGTGGATGCCACTGCGGGCCTCGGCAGGGATGCCTTGACGCTGGCGGCCTTGAACAACCGCGTGGTGCTGGTGGAGCGCCATCCAGTGATCGCATTTTTGCTTAAAGATGCAATCAAGCGAACCGCGCCTGAGGAAATCCGCAAGCGAATCATGATCGAGAACGCTGAAAGTGGCGAATATCTCCGCGCCCGGCCATTCGCGCCGGATGGTATATATCTTGATCCCATGTATCCAGACCGCGGCAAGTCCGCCCTGGTCAAACAAGAAATGCGGATCTTGCGCGCCCTAGTGGGAGCGGACCCCGACTCCGGAAAACTTCTGCAGTCCGCCCTGCATAGCGGCGCTCGACGCGTGGTCGTCAAGCGCCCGGCAAACGCGCCTCCTCTTGGGGGCATTATTCCCTCCCATTTCATCAAAGAGCCCAATACTCGTTATGATGTGTATGTGAACAAACTCTCCTGAGAAGGCTATGGTTCGCGAGGAAACGTATTATGGCCGTACACAACGAAGACATCGCTGCCATTTTCGATGAATTGGCGAATCTGCTGGAGCTGAAGGGTGACAACCCTTTCAAAGTGCGAGCCTATCGCAACGCAGCGCGCACCATACGCAGCCAGGGGACGGAATTGGCCGAGCGGGTGAGCCGCGGGGAAGACCTGACCGAGCTGCCCGGCATTGGCAAAGAAATTGCCGCCAAAATCATTGAAATCGTCGCCACCGGCAAATCACATACCCTGCAAAAATTGCGTCAGGAAGTGCCTCCCAGCCTAGAGGACCTACTACAACTGCCTGGTCTTGGCCCGAAGCGGGTCAAGACGCTCTATGAAACCCGGGGTATCAAGTCCCTGGACGAGCTTGCCAACACGGCCAAAAGCGGACGCTTGCGTGAGTTGCCAGGTTTCGGCCCCAAGACCGAGCAACGCATCCTCGAAGCCCTTGCCGCAAATCGCAACAAGGAGCAGCGCTTCCTTTTCAGTATTGCCGGCCAATATGCTGAGCCTTTACGGCACTGGCTTCAAGCATTGGCTGAAGTAAAACGCGTCGTCATTGCGGGCAGTTACCGTCGCGGCAAGGAAACGGTCGGCGATCTGGATATCCTGGCAATCGCTGAAAATGCCCCGCCGGTAATGCAACAGTTCACGCATTACGAGGAAATCGCCGAAGTCGTTTCAAGCGGTTCAACCCGCGCCACAGTGATTCTTCGCAACGGCTTGCAGGTCGACTTGCGGGTTGTTTCTGCATCGAGTTTTGGTGCGGCGCTGCACTATTTTACCGGCAGTCGCGCCCATAGCATTGAAATTCGCCGCCGAGGGCAACAGTTGGGCTTGAAGATCAATGAATACGGTGTGTTCAAAAATGAACGCCGCGTCGCCGGTCTCACGGAGGAATCGGTTTTCGAAAGCGTAGGATTACCTTTCATCGAACCCGAACTGCGTGAGAACCGGGGTGAGATCGAGGCTGCACGCGAAGGGCGACTGCCTCGTCTAATAGAACTACATGATCTGCGCGGTGATTTGCACTGTCATACGCAAGCCAGCGACGGTCAAGCCGATATTGCCGCCATGGCAAATGCCGCTCGCGCTGCCGGCCTTCAGTATCTCGCCATCACGGACCATTCGCATCATTTACGCATAGCCAACGGCCTCGACGAAAAAAGGCTCGCGCAACAGATGGAAATCATCGACGCTTTCAATGAGCAATCTACGGACATCACGCTGCTCAAAGGGATAGAGGTGGATATCCTTGAAGACGGTCGCCTCGACTTGCCCGATAGCATTCTCTCTCGTCTGGATTTAGTGATAGGCGCTGTTCACGATCATTTCAACCTATCCGAACAAAAGCAGACCGACCGCATTCTCAAAGCCATGGATCACCGCTACTTCACCGTCCTGGCCCACCCGACTGGCCGCCTTTTACTTGCACGAGACCCCTACCCCATCGACATGGTACGAGTGATCGAGGGCGCACGTGAACGTGGATGTTATCTGGAACTCAACGCGCAACCTAAACGGCTCGACCTGAACGACATCCACTGCCGCATGGCGCGCGATGAGGGCGTAAAAATATGCATCGATAGCGACAGCCATTCTCCGGATGGTTTTGCCAATCTGGCCTTTGGAATCCATCAGGCAAGGCGCGGTTGGCTGGAAAAAGAAGACATCCTTAATACAGCGGACATAAACACCTTGAAGAAACGTCTTCGCGCCACGATGGCATGAAACCAGTCGACCGCAAGGAAATCGGGACGGCCGCCCTTAAGGATAATTTGCCCGTTACCTCCAGCGAGGGCGATTGATACGTAAATGGATATGGGGTCCGATTTTGAAGACATTTTGGCCAACAGCCTGCTCATCCTCAAATAGCCTCAAATCGGTTTTTAATTCCTCAGTTGCGTTGCTACTCTCCTTCCCTGGAAGAGAGCTCCCGCAGCGCCTCGATGACCTCTTCGTCTGAAGTCTGTGAGAAATCCTCATACCATTGTCCAATGGCGCTGAACGGCTCTGGAGTGAACAAGCTGATGACTTCATTCGCATCTTTCGCCAATGCGCTTACTGTATCGGGAGGCGCCACCGGTACAGCCACGACGATGCATACCGCATCCTGATGGCGCACGGCCTTTATGGCGGCGCGCATGGTCGCCCCCGTCGCAAGCCCATCATCCACCAGAATGACGCAACGTCCGGTTAAATCAGGCCAGGGACGATTTCCTCGATAAATCATCGCCCGGCGATCCATTTCCTGTTGTTCCTCGGCCGCCACTGCCTCGATCTGCGCGGGAGTAACGCCTGTCATACGTACAACCTCGGGATTGAGCACGCGTACTCCGCCAGATGCGATCGCACCCATAGCCAACTCAGGCTGATAGGGAACGCCCAGCTTTCGAACCAGCATGAGGTCGAGTGGCGCACGCAAGGCACGAACAATGGGGACAGCTACCGGCACCCCGCCGCGCGGCAGCGCCAAGACAATGATGTCGTCGCGCTGACCATATCGTTGTTTGAGAACCTGCGCGAGCGCCTCTCCGGCAACATGTCTATTAGGAATGGGAAGAGATAGATGCACTTTCTGTATCCTCATGCACGTCTCGTATTATTTTCGAAATCGCTCCAGTTTGGATATGAGTTAAAAACCCTTCATTCCACTTCTGTCAAGATCGAGACCATTGTGTGAATTCGAGGAAGCGATCGCTTTGCATTGAATTCGGCTGTGGAGTACTTTCTCGCCGAAGTTCAGAATGCCGCCGGCGCCCCTCTACGCAGGCCAAGACTAGCATCTTCCCGACCATTGAAAGAGCCACCTTTCCTGTATTTTTACCCCCTCTTGATTTAGATCAAGGCGTCTCATTGGATTCACATGCTTTAATCAACGCTCCTACCACATAAGTGACGATGAGGAGACGATTCCATGTTTTGCATTCAATGTGAACAAACCCAGAGTAATGACGGCGTATTCGGTTGCAGAAGCGACCATGGTGCTTGCGGCAAGGATGAAACCACGGCCGACCTGCAGGACGTTTTGATCTACCAGATCCTGGGCATCGCTCAGTATGCCCGCCGCGCCCGCGCGCTCGGCGTGACCGATCAGGAAGCAGACGATTTCATTCAGTACGGCTTCTTCACCACCCTGACCAATGTCAACTTCACGGCCACCCGCTTTGTCACCATGATTAAAAAGGCGGAAAATATACGCGACAGGCTCAAATCCCGCTATCTGGAAGCGTCCGCCGCCCAGTCCATCTCTCCCGAAGAACCACGCGGACCGGCCGAATTCCAGCCCGCCGATTCAATGGATGGTTTGCTCGCCCAAGAGCCTTTGGTCGCCGTCAATCGCGGGCATGAACAGGTCGGAGAAGACGTGGCAGGCCTGCGCATGCTGATTCTTTACGGCATGAAAGGCGTTTGCGCCTACTCGCACCATGCCCGTGTTTTAGGGTATCGAGATGCCGAGATTGACGCCCAAATCGAGGATCTTCTCGACTACCTGGCTACGAATCCGACCGACATCGAGGATTTGCTCGCACATGCCCTGGCCGTTGGCGAAGTCAATCTCAAAGTCATGGCCTTATTGGATGCCGCCAACAACGGCACTCTGGGAGCACAGGAAATCACCACGGTGCGCATCACCCCGAAGGCTGGAAAGGCCATTCTGGTCAGCGGCCATGATATGCATGATCTCAAGCAAATTCTCGAACAGACCGAAGGCACTGGCATCAATGTCTATACTCATGGCGAGATGCTGCCGGGGCATGCCTATCCGGAGTTGAAGAAACATGCGCATCTGGTCGGGAATTACGGCGGCGCCTGGCAGGATCAGCAACGCGAATTCGCCGAATTCCCTGGCCCCATCGTACTCACCTCTAATTGTCTGATCGAACCGGCCAAAAGTTACCGCAATCGCCTGTTCACCACCGGCCCGGTCGGCTGGCCCGGTATTCGTCACATAGATAACGGCAACTATGCCCCGGTCATCCAGGCCGCCAAGGCCATGCCCGGATTCAAGGAAGACGCCCCCAAGGAAACAATCACCATAGGTTTTGGCCACAACACGGTGCTCGATATGGCCGACAAGGTGGTCGAGGCAGTCAAGCGCGGCGACATAAAACATTTCTTCGTCATTGGCGGCTGCGACGGCGCCAAACCAGGTCGCAACTATTACACGGAGTTGGCCGACAAGACCCCGGATGACACCGTCATGCTTACATTAGGGTGCGCCAAATACCGCTTCAACAAGCATCATTATGGTGATATCGGTGGGATTCCCCGTCTGCTCGACATAGGCCAGTGCAACGATACGCATTCATCTCTCAAAATCGCCGGAGCCTTGGCCGAAGCCTTTGGTTGCAACGTGAATGAACTACCATTGTCTTTGATGGTGTCGTGGTTCGAGCAAAAAGCCACCGCCGTGCTGTTGTCATTGCTGGCGGCCGGCGTCAAAGGCATTCACCTTGGCCCAAGTTTGCCCGCCTATCTGACACCGAACCTGCTCGCGGTGCTGCAAGAGCGCTTCGATCTTCGCGCCAACGGCACGCCCGAAGAAGATCTCGCCAAAGCGCTGGCACACTAAAGCCTGTCCCTTCCCAATGCGGGTGGCTCATGCCGCCCGCATCTCATGCGAGAACAAGACCATGAGCGACCATACTATCGAATTGATTACCCTGGACGGAAAAACCTTGAGTTATTCCTGTCCGGAAGACACAGACCTCATCAGCGCCGCCGAAGGCGTGGACATCTATCTGAATGCCCAATGCCATTCCGGATCCTGCGGCGCTTGCATCGCCCATTGCGACAGCGGGGAGTATCGCCTTGAAGGTTACAGTGAAGACGCCCTGAGCGAGGCTGCCAGAAGCCAGGGTGAGGTGCTAATGTGCTGCACTCGCCCGCAAAGCGACATGCGACTGAGCTTGCCTTACGAATATGATCTTATCCGCTTCGAAGCGCCCGCCCGGCGCAACGCACGAATCACGACCATGACGCGTCTCACACCCGATACAGTGAAACTCGAACTGCAACTCGAACCAGACGAAGAAGGCGCACTGAGTCTTGACTTCGAACCGGGACAGTTTGTCCAACTCGGCATTCCCGACACCGACATCCAGCGTCCATACTCTCTAGCCAATACGCCGAACTGGGACGGCTCGCTGGAATTTCTTATCAAACTGCGCCACGGCGGTGTCTTTTCCACTTGGCTTGATCGCCAGGCTGCGCCCGGAATGATGCTCGAGGTCGAAGGGCCGTTTGGCACTTTTGTGCTGCGCGATCATGGCTTGCGTCCCCGTTATTTCGTTGCCGGAGGCTGCGGATTGGCGTCGATCATGTCCATGTTAAAGCGCATGGCCGAATGGCAGGAACCCCATACCGTCAAATTATTTTTTGGCGTATCGACGGAAAAGGATCTTTTTTACCAGGATGAGATCACCCAGCTCGCGGCCGATTACCCAAACCTTCAATACCAGATCTGCCTGACCCGTCCCAGTCCCTCATGGACGGGTTATCACGGCTCTGTGGTCGAAGCTTTCAAGCAAAGCTTGGCCGGCGCGCAAGAAACTCCGGATATCTATGTCTGCGGTTCCCCCCACCTGGTCGAGGGCGTCACCGAGGCCGCCATTGCCCTTGGCATCGACCCCAATGCATTGATATTCGAACGCTATCTCGCAGGAGATGCTCAGGACAGCCGGTGCGATATCAGTTGATCCGGACATCGATAACGGTATACTGCCGATCTTTGTCCTGCTACCCGATCAATCTTGATTCCAGACATATTAGGTCGTTGCCCCTTATTCACTGCGCTCGATGAACGCCAACTCTCCGCGGTAGCGAACGGTTGGCAAAGGCGATCAGTGGACGCAGGTGAAATGCTGTTCGAACAAGGCGACCCCGCCCAAGTGTATTATGTTGTCGAACGCGGCATGATCAAGTTGGCAAAAGTGACGCCTGAAGGTGCGGAGAAAGTGATTGAAATGATCCGTCCGGGCGAATCCTTTGCTGAAGCCGTGATGTTCATGAAAAAGGGACGCTATCCCGTCAATGCTCAGGCGGTGGACGATTCGTCCGTGGTGATTCTGAAAAATCGCCCCTTTCTTGATTTGCTGGAAACCGACAATGCACTGGCCTTGCGAATGCTGGCTCACCTGAGCATACGCATGCATGGACTGATACAGGAAGTCGAGGCCCTGACCTGCCATACTGCCATCTATCGCCTGATCAACTTCTTGCTCAACGAACAGGAACGCAGCGCCAGCACCTCATTTACCCTCGGCGCCCCCAAGCACGTCATCGCATCCCGCCTGGGTATCACCCCGGAAACTCTTTCGCGCCTGTTGCATCAATTACGTTCCGATGGGCTGGTGGCGATCGATGGCGCCCGCATCCGCATTACCGACATGACTGCTTTGCGCTCCCGTCTGGAGGCGTTTTGAGTGCCCGTGCCGTGACGCCCCGCAACCGCAAGCCGCCCTATCGCTTTATCGCCACCATCACCTTCATTCTCGCACTCTTACATGCGCTGGTGGGATGGAGCCTGCTACCTGATCTACTTGCCCCCGCCTGGGTCAGGCTCCTCGGCGTAGCATGGCTGACGTTTTCCTGGCTGGTATTGCCGCTCACCATTATCTCCCGATTTATCCGCCATCGTGGACTAGCCGATGCGCTCGGTTGGGTGGGATCTGTCACGCTGGGATTCTTTTCCAGTCTTCTCGTGCTCACAGTGATACGCGACATTTTCGTTGGGATCGCGATGCTTTTCGTTCATGGCGCCGGCCCCCAAGAGGCCCAGTACTGGTCGGCGGCTGGCGTACCTTGCCTGGCGTTTTTCATTACTTTGATTGGCTTTGTCAATGCCCGGCGCCGCGCGCGGGTAGTGGATATCGCGGTGCCGATAGAGAACCTGCCTCCCGAACTGGAAGGTTTTACGATCGTGCAAATCAGTGACATCCACGTGGGGCCCACGATCAAACGCGGCTATCTCGCCCGCATCGTGGAAGCCGTCAATCAACTCGATCCCGACATCGTGGCTGTGACCGGTGATGTTGTGGATGGGAAACCCGAACATCTGGCATCGCATGTTGCACCTCTTGCTCAGCTCAAAGCTCGTTATGGCGTTTATTTCGTCAATGGCAATCACGAATATTACTCAGGAGAACCGGCTTGGTCGAACGAATTCGCCCGCCTGGGTCTCAAGGTGCTCAAGAACCACCATGAGATCATCGTTCATAAAGGAGTCAAGCTGCTTATCGCCGGCGTCACTGATTACACTGCCGAACAGTTTATTCCTGAAGAACGCAGCGATCCCGCCAAGGCGATCGAAGATGCTCCAGCCGATGCCGCAGTGCGCATTCTGCTCGCTCATCAACCCCGCAGCGCGGACGCCGCCGCCGGGGCCGGCTTCGATCTGCAGCTCTCTGGCCATACTCACGGAGGCCAGTTCTGGCCATGGAATTATTTCGTCCGGTTGCAGCAACCCTATACCGCAGGGCTGCACCCGCATGGAAAACTGTGGGTGTACGTCAGCCGAGGCACGGGTTACTGGGGGCCACCGAAGCGTTTTGGCGCGCCTTCGGAAATCACCCGTATTCGCCTGACGCGGGGTGCGAAGACGTTATAATCGCTAGTTTTTAGAAACGATCCCCGAGGTTTTCGATGCAACTCAGCCCCTTGACCGCCCTTTCTCCTGTTGATGGCCGCTATGCTGCCCAGACCGAGCCCTTGCGGGCGATTTTCAGTGAATACGGACTGATCGCCGCCAGGGTGCGGGTGGAGGTGCGATGGCTACAGACATTGGCGGCCGAGCCGAGCATTTCCGAGGTGCCCGCGCTTTCAGCTGAAGCCGAGGCCACGCTGGAACAGCTCGCCCACGAGTTCAGTCTCAGTGACGCTGCTGCCGTCAAGGAGATTGAGAGTCACACCAATCATGATGTGAAAGCTGTCGAATATTTCATCAAACAACGTATCGCCGATCACCCCGAACTTGCCTCGATAAAAGAATTCATTCATTTCGCCTGCACCTCCGAAGATATCAACAATCTGGCTTATGGCTTGATGCTCAAGCAGGGACGCGAGCAAGTACTCCTGCCTGTGATGGATGAACTCATCGCTACCTTGCGCAACCAAGCCCATGAGCTGGCTGACCTACCCATGCTCGCTAGAACCCATGGTCAACCTGCCAGCCCTACCACGCTCGGCAAGGAATTTGCCAATGTGGTCGCCCGCCTGCACCGTCAGCGCGAACAGTTTGCAAAAATCGAGATTCTCGGCAAAATCAATGGCGCCGTGGGCAACTACAATGCCCACATCGTCACCTATCCCGAAGTTGACTGGGGCGCGTTAGCGCATCGCTTCGTCACCTCTCTCGGTTTGCAATGGAACCCCTATACCACCCAAATCGAGCCCCATGATTACATCGCCGAGCTTTTCGATGCGCTGACCCGTTTCAACACCATCCTCATCGATCTGGCACGCGACATCTGGGGGTATATCGCTTTTGGCTATTTCCGGCAGCGGGTGATCGCGGGCGAAGTCGGCTCTTCGACGATGCCCCACAAAGTCAACCCTATTGATTTCGAAAACGCCGAGGGCAATTTCGGTATCGCCAACGCCTTGCTCGGCCATCTTGCGCGCAAACTGCCCGTTTCGCGTTGGCAACGCGATCTGAGCGACTCGACCGTGCTACGCAATTTGGGAGTGGGGCTCGCGCATAGCTTGATCGGCTACCGCGCTTTGCTCAAAGGGCTAGGCAAATTGGAAATTGATTCTGCGCGCATCGAAGCCGATCTCGAAGCCAATTGGGAAGTGCTTGCAGAACCCATCCAGACAATGATGCGTCGCTATGGTTTGCCCAACCCCTATGAACAACTCAAAGAACTCACCCGAGGGCAACGGATCGACGCGGCACGCATGGCTGCCTTTATCGAGGCGCTGGAATTACCGGAAGAAGCCAAGTCCCGCTTGCGCGATTTGACCCCTTCGAAATACATCGGTTCTGCAATTAAGCAGGCCCGAAACATCTGAACAAACACTCCCAAATGATTTGCAAACAGTCTGATTCACCAAGTGGCGCGCGCTTGCTGGGCGGGCTAACCGCTACGGAATTTATGCGCGATTACTGGCAGCGCAAGCCTCTATTGGTGCGCCAGGCGATGCCGGAAGTGGTTCCTCCGCTCGACCCGGAGGAACTTGCAGGCTTGGCTCTGGAAGAAGAAATTCCTTCGCGGCTGGTTATAGAACATGGCAATACAGCATGGGAAGTGCGTCACGGCCCTTTTAGCGAAACCGATTTCGCCGCCTTGCCGCCCACGCATTGGAGCTTGCTGGTAAACGATTTGGAAAAGTTTGTTCCGCGCCTGCGCTTTTTGCTCGAACCTTTCCGTTTCATTGCAGATTGGCGCATTGATGATCTTATGATCAGTTATGCCCCTCCTCATGGCTCGGTGGGGCCGCATACAGATGCCTATGATGTGTTTTTGTTGCAGTTGCGTGGACGCAGATGCTGGCAGATAGACACCCGCCCCGTTGATCCGGAAAACCGCTTGCCGAACACTGAGCTCGCGCTGCTGAAAAAATTCGAGCCGCAACAGGAATGGGTGGTGCAACCAGGCGACTTACTCTATCTCCCTCCGCAAATCGCCCACTATGGCGTCGCTTTGGACGATTGCATGACCGCCTCCATCGGCTTTCGTGCGCCAAGCCAGAAAGAGCTCCTCGGAGCCTGGTTGGATGATGCTCTCTCGCATCTCGACCCGACAGCGCGCTACACCGACCCAGGTATTAAGCCACAGAAAAACCCGGGAGAAATCACCTACGAGGCGCGCAAGCGCGCTATCGCGCTGCTCCGCGAAGCACTGGCGGTTGATGACGATGATCTGTCCTCGTGGTTCGGCCGCTACGTCACCGAACCGCGAGCCGAGCTGGGTGGACTTTACCCCGACGCTAAAACCTGGAAAAAAGAAGAATTGCATCATCTGCTTGCGCAAGGAAAAACATTGCGACGCAATCCCGCCGCTCGCCTTGCATGGTATGCAGAAGCCGAGAAAGTCCATTTTTTTGGAGATGGCGAGGAAATGTGCCTTCTTCCCAATCATCGGGATCTGGTGGCCTATCTATGTAATGAGTACGAATATCGCGGCGATTATTTGCAAAATAGCGAACAGGAGCAGACGGACTCTCTACTGCTATGGCTATTGCAGCGTGGCGTAATCGAGCCTGAGGATGAAAATGACTGAGCGCGAATTCCGGATTCGGCGGGTGGCTTGGGAGCAGGCAAAAGATCAACTGATGACGGTGCGCTATGCGGTTTTTGTGATCGAACAGGGTGTGCCCATGGCATTGGAACAAGATGCGCACGATGCCACCGCCTCGCATGTGTTGGCCGAAGACCTCCAGGGGAAACCCTTGGGCACAGCGCGACTCCTCCCCGATGGTCATATCGGTCGCCTCGCCGTGATGAAAGAATGGCGAGGGCGCGGTATTGGCCACGCACTTATGGAGGCATTGATCGCCCAAGCAAAAGAGCGCGGTTTCACTGAGGTCATTCTCCATGCCCAACTGCAAGCGCTAGATTTTTATCGCCGCTTTGGGTTCAGAATCAGCAGCGAAGCATTTCTCGAAGCCGGCATCATGCACAGCGAAATGAGAAGATCTTTGCAAGACGACTAGTCAATCTCCATTGCAAGAAGTAAGCTAAGTTTTTTACACGAGCCAAAACTCAGCATGAAAAAACAAATCACCTTTATCACCCTGCCTCTGCTACTGAGCCTCGGCCTCCTGGCTGGCTGTCAAGGTAAAAATGAGGCGGACAAATCGGCAGGAAAACTCCCGCAATCACCTATTGTAGCGACCGTCAACGGCCAACCCATCACAGAGGCCGAACTCCAAGCGTACCGTCAGAGCCAGGCCGCTCAATTACCGGGTGTGAAACTGAGCAACCACCAGTTGCTCAATGAGCTGATTGACCAAACTTTGCTCGAACAGGCCGCGGTGAAAGGGGGCGTGGACAAACAACCCGCAGTCGAGGCGAAACTTCAACAGGCGCGCGCCAACATCCTGATTGAGACATTGTTACAGCAAAAATTTGCTGACAAGAAATACTCAGACGCCGAGTTGAAAAAAGAATATGATCAATTGGTTGCCCAGGCCGGACAAACGGAATACAAAGCAGCCCACATTCTGGTGAAGAATAAAGGCGAGGCGGAGAAAATAATCACAGAGCTCGAACATGGCGCCAATTTTGGTGCGCTGGCGAAAAAATACTCGGTCGCGCCTTCTGCTTCCAAGGGAGGGGAACTTGGCTGGTTCACCGCCAAGACCATGGTACCGCCTTTTGCTGCCGTCATTGAGAAACTGAAACCCGGTGAATACACAAAAACTCCGGTGCATACCCGCTTTGGCTGGCATGTGATCCTGCTGCAAAAAGAGCGCAAGGTGACGCCACCGCCCTTTGCCCAGGTCAAGTCACGTATTCAAGCCTTGCTGACCCAGCAGGAAATAGCTCAATACATAAAGGAGTTGCAGAGTAAGGCCAAAATCAAAATCGATTTGCCCGCGACCGCCAAACCGACGGTTTCAACAGGAAAAGGGTGAAATCGTATGGCGCGCTCCGTCGATGAAGAAGAGGTCGATCAACTGAGCAACGCTGTACGCTGGGTTTTCCTGGCAAGAACGCGACGTGGACGTATTTTCAAAGCAAGTGTTTTCTGGATCACATTGGCAACCATGTTCGTGATACCGCTTGGCCCCGTTGTGCTTTACTACATGTGGAAACATGGAAAAAATATTGACACCGAAAATGCCTCGACCGAGGAAGAAACAACCTCATAAGATCATATTGAGTAGCTAATATTGATTGGCAATCAAAGCAGGGCGGGATACAGGAAAGCAACACCCAGCAATTGCAAGTGAATTGAAACTATGGCGCGATGCGCTAAGATGATGAACTATACCCTTAAAGAAAAATCAGAGGTGGGGGCCTTTATTTTATGTCAACTCCTGTACCGCGTTTGCGCCTAAGCGGCTTGGCTCGTCGCCTTGTTGCGGTTGGCTTATTGGAAGAAAACGAAGCTCTGCAGTTTCAAGAAGAATCTCAACAAAAAAAAATACCCCTTGTCGGCTTATTAATTAGCAAGGAGCGACTTAAGGCCGCAGAAGTGGCTCAGGCGGCCGCAAAGGAATTCGGCCTTCCGGTCATCGATCTGGATGCATTCGATGCCGCCTTTCTCCCGCGCGAGCTGATCAGCGAGAAAATAATCAACGAAAGCCGGGCGCTTCCTATTTTCAAAAGAGGAAATCGCCTCTTTGTGGCCATTTCTGACCCGATGAATTTGCCTTCGCTCGATGAAATCAAATTCACCACAGGACTTAACACCGAAGCCGTATTCGTAGAGAACGACAAACTTGAACGCTTGATCGATGAAGTACTGCGGGACACCAATGAGGCAATAGAGGATCTTGTCAGTGACTCTGAGCTCGAAAGCCTGGATAGCCTCGAAATTGCAAATGAGAGTGAAGCAGCCCAGAATGAAGAGGTTACCTCTGATGCCGATGACGCTCCTGTCGTCCGATATGTAAACAAGGTACTGCTTGACGCCATCAAGCGAGGCGCTTCCGATATCCATTTCGAGCCTTACGAAAAGTTTTACCGCCTGCGTTTTCGCATCGACGGCATTCTCCGAGAGATGGGGCGCCCTCCGGTCGCGATAGCTCCCCGACTGGCCTCCAGAATCAAAGTCATGTCGCGAATGGACGTCGTCGAACGACGGAAACCCCAGGATGGGCGCATCAAACTTCAGCTAAGCAAGAACCGGGCTATAGATTTTCGCGTCAACTCTTTGCCGACGCTCTATGGAGAAAAAATCGTTCTGCGCATACTTGACCCGAGTTCCACGCAGATCGGCATAGACGGTCTGGGATTCGAGGAGGATCAGAAAGAACTCTACCTCAAAGCACTTTCCCGACCGCATGGCATGATACTGGTCACCGGCCCCACTGGCAGCGGCAAGACGGTCACCTTATATACCGGCTTGAGCATTCTCAACACTGAAGATCGAAATATCTCTACAGCGGAAGATCCCGCCGAAATCAATTTGCCCGGCGTCAACCAAGTCAATGTCAACCCCAAAGTGGGTTTGACATTCGCGGAGGCCTTACGTTCTTTTCTGCGACAGGATCCGGATGTGATTATGGTGGGTGAAATCCGCGACCTCGAAACCGCCGAAATCGCCATCAAGGCCGCCCAGACTGGACATCTCGTGCTATCCACTCTGCACACCAATGATGCGCCTCAGACCCTGACCCGCCTGATGAACATGGGCGTACCGTCCTATAATATCGCTAACTCCGTTTCTCTGATCATCGCCCAACGGCTTGCACGCCGCCTCTGCCCACAGTGCAGACAGCCGCATGAAATCCCGGAAGACCTGCTCATCGAAGAAGGCTTTACCGCCGAAGAAGTTAAAAACCTTGTCGTATACAAAGCGAATCCAGAGGGCTGCCCAAAATGCACAGCAGGCTATAAAGGACGTATTGGTATTTACCAGGTCATGCCAATATCTGAGGAAATGGAACGCCTCATCATCGATGGAGAAAATGCCATCGCATTGGCGGATCAAGCAAAAAAAGAAGGTATAGCCGACTTGCATGCCAGTGGCTTACGCAAAGTTCGTGAAGGGCTGCTCAGCCTGGAAGAACTTCACCGCGTGACAACAGATTGACTTCACGAAAGGGTTGAAACGGATTGTCATGGCAAAAGAATGCCAGACGAGCGAATGCATCACCGCAGTAGATCCCGAAAACATCATAGAGCCAGGTTTGGCTGAACATCCATGCGCATTCTCCAGGCAACCACCAGATCGGATCGGTCTGCCATGACAATTTTCGTTCACGGCCGCAAATTTATTTTCACTCGCACTATAATGTTTTCAACCATTCTTAGAACTACTTAAATCATGAATACCAACAAAAGAGATTGAAATGGCCGCCAAAGCACCCAAAAAGCATATCTTTACATGGGAAGGCGTTGATCGGAAAGGAATTCGCATAAAAGGCGAAAACGAAGCCATGAGTGATGCCTTGCTGAAGGCTGAGCTTCGACGACAAGGCATCAGCCCCACCCGAGTTCGAAAAAAAGCCAAGCCCCTGTTCGGAGGAGGCAAAAAGATCACCGGCAAGGATATCGCCGTATTCGCGCGCCAACTCGCGACCATGATGAGTTCCGGTGTCCCTCTCGTTCAGGCATTAGACATTATTGCTTCAGGGCATGAAAAACCGGCCATGCAAACGATGTTGTTCGCAATCAAAGCGGCCGTCGAGGGAGGTAATCGGCTAGGTGACGCACTGGCCAAATATCCCGACTACTTCGATGAGCTGTTCGTCAATCTTGTCAACGCCGGCGAACAATCGGGCGCGTTGGAAACCATTCTTGACAAGATCGCAACTTACAAGGAAAAAACAGAAGCGCTCAAGGCCAAAATCAAGAAAGCCTTGATGTACCCGGTCGCGGTCATCCTTGTCGCCATCGTGGTGACCACCATTTTGCTTGTATTTGTCGTACCTCAGTTTCAGCAACTGTTTCAGGGCTTCGGCGCTTCCCTACCGGCATTTACTCTGTTCGTGGTTCATTTGTCGGAACTGATGCAGAAATGGTGGTACGTCGTCTTTGCCGGACTGGGATTGAGTGGATGGTTGTTTGCCCGCAGCTACAAAAAATCCTATGCGTTTAGAAAACAGGTGGATCGGCTCGTCCTGCGCATCCCGGTTTTCGGCCAACTGGCTATGAAATCAGCCATTGCCCGCTTCGCGCGAACCCTGGCGACGATGTTCGCCGCAGGCGTTCCCTTGGTGGAAGCACTGGAATCGGTGGCTGGCGCCACAGGCAATGTATTGTATGCCGAAGCCCTGATGAAGATGCGTGAGGATACCTCGGCTGGCGTGCAGCTTCGCCAATCCATGCGTCAGTTCACCAATCTGTTTCCCAATATGGTGCTGCAAATGGTCGCCATAGGCGAAGAAGCGGGTTCTCTCGATCACATGCTGACCAAAGTAGCCGACTTTTATGAAGAAGAAGTAGATGTCATGGTCGATGGCTTGTCCACCCTCCTGGAACCCATGATCATGGTAATATTGGGCGTACTCGTCGGCGGCCTGGTCGTGGCCATGTATCTCCCCATATTCAGCATGGGTAACGTGGTGGGTTGACATAACCTTGAGCCTCTTCTAATTTCACCCTGCTCAATGCCCGAATTCTATATCCTGACCGCCGTCTTCGGACTAATCATCGGCAGTTTCCTGAATGTCGTCATTCACCGTCTGCCGAAGATGATCGAGGACAGTTGGCGCAAGGAATGTGCCGAAATCATCGGCATGGAAGGAGATCGGGCCGCTGCACATTACAATCTCTTGTTACCGCCCTCGGCCTGCCCGGCTTGCGGACATCGTATCCGCCCTTGGGAGAACGTGCCCATCCTCAGCTACTTGCTACTCAGGGGGCGCTGTTCAGAATGCAAGGCCCCCATTTCCATACGCTATCCGCTTGTCGAACTGCTTGCAGGGGGATTGGCTTTGCTGGCCGCCTGGAAGTTTGGTATTTCATGGCAGCTCCCTGCCGCTCTTTTTTTCTGCTTTTCATTACTGGCCTTGGCAGCGATCGACCTCGAAACCCAGCTTTTGCCCGACGCTCTAACCCTCCCGCTCTTGTGGGCTGGGTTGCTTGTCAATTTATGGGGGCTGTTCACTCCTTTGCCACAAGCCGTCATCGGCACCATGGCCGGATATCTGAGCTTATGGAGTGTATATCATCTCTTTCGCCTGTTGACCGGAAAGGAAGGTATGGGCCATGGTGATTTCAAATTACTGGCTGCGCTGGCGGCATGGACAGGTTGGAAAATGTTGCCACTGATTATTCTTTTTGCGTCCTTGGTGGGCGCAATCTTCGGCCTCATCATTCTGGCAGCGAAAAAAAAATCTCGCGGAATTCCAATTCCTTTAGGCCCCTATCTTGCACTGGCTGGACTGATCGCTCTCATGTGGGGTCCTTTCATAAATGCCTGGTACCTTGGGCTGGTTCAGGCCAGGTGATTTATGGCACGGCGCATTGGACTGACGGGCGGTATCGCAAGCGGCAAATCCACTGTCGCAAAACTTTTCATCGACAAAGGCATTGATGTCATCGACGCAGATCAGCTTGCTCGGGAATTGGTGGTGCCTGGACAAGCCGCTTGGCGAGAAATACTCGAAACATTCGGCCCTGAAATGATAAACACCGACGGCACCCTCAACCGCAAGGCGCTACGCGGGCGTATTTTTTCGGATAAGGCGGCGCGCCAACGCCTGGAATCCATCCTGCACCCACGCATTCGAAAGCTCTTGCTTGAACGCGCCGCCTTGTCTAAGTCGCCCTACGCGCTGCTTGTCATTCCTCTTTTAGTGGAAAAAGGATGGCAGAAATGGCTTGATAACGTTATCGTAGTTGACTGTTCACCAGAAACCCAGATCCGCCGCCTCATCGCTCGAGACCATATTGACGAGGGCGAAGCTCAAGCTATTCTGAATACGCAGGCCACCCGCGCTCAGCGACTCGCCGTTGCCGACGCCATTATCCATAACGAAGATGGCGATGCCCCCATGACTGAAGTCACTCTCCTCGACAAAAAATTACGAGCGGGAGCTCCATTGTCTGGATAAACGCGAACATTGAGATGATAGTGACGAAAAGAGCGTTCTCAAGCGGACAACAAGCGCCTTGTGCTTGGCATCAGGATAGGTGAAATAACGCTTGAAGGAAGCCGGGCTTTCCACCCGGCTGAATTTTCCGAAATTCCATTTACTTAAACCCGCCCCAGAATCGGCCGATCCCGGCGACGCCATGGCCGCCGCATGCACGACTGTCTGCAATATCCGGCATACTCATCCCGCCGAGAGCATAGACGGGCACCGCCGATCTGGCGCAAATGGCCGCAAACCGCTCCCAGCCTGTAGCTATCGCAAATGGGTGACTTCGGGTCGGTTTCACAGGCGAAAACAAAATGTAATCAATGCCTATCTCCTGCGCCATTTCCACTTCTTCCTCGTTGTGGCACGAAGCGCCCGCAATCAACGAAGGCGGTATTTTTGGTGGTGACTTCAAGAAGTGTCGCATTTTCGCCGCGGGAAAGTGAACACCATGGGCACCGCTCGAAGCAGCCATTTCAACAGTGCCATTGAATATCAGGCGTGCCTCATAGGTTCGGCATAGGGTAACAGCTTTTTTCGCCAAACGGATGGATTCTGCCGCCTGCAAGCCCTTTGCCCGCCATTGGACAAGCCGAGTTCCGGATTTCAAGGTCTGTTCCAATTGCTTCCAGAAAGCCCCATTCTCGCCCTCTGGTTCCGGTGTGATCACCAACAGCTCGGGTAAATCGATGGCGGCCACGATACCGTGATTGGCGGGGGGTAATTGTAGATGGCGTAATTGCCCTTTTGGAACCCATCGGCAGATCTGCCCTTCTTTTCCCGAGGGATCATTCTCAAAGGCTGTGACACGAAAAACGTGCAAGTAAACGTCAACATCTGAATAACGATAAGGAATCCGGATGAGTGGATCAGCCGATATTACTCGGATTCCGAGTTCTTCATTCAGCTCTCTAACAAGCGCTTGCTGTGGTGATTCACCCGATTCCAGCTTGCCACCGGGGAACTCCCAGTAACCGCCAAGGTGAGTATCTTTTGGGCGTAACGTCAGCAGGTAATCATCATTTCTTGAAATGACCCCCACTGATACCTGAATAGATGCCGAATCAACTCCGATATTCCGCATTGATGCGCACATAATCATGGCTGAGATCAGTCGTCCAGATTTGTGCCTTTTCCTGTCCTCTTCCAAGTCCGACGCGGATCTCGATCTCGTCACAAGCCATGGCCTTCTGGCCATCCTCTTCGGTGTAGTCAGGGTGGCGAGCGCCATGGGAAACCACGCGCAAGCCATTGATGCTCATCCAAACTCCGGAAATATCCAGGCGCTCAATGCCAGAATACCCTACGGCTGCCAAGATGCGTCCCCAATTCGGATCATTGGCGAACAATGCCGTCTTGACCAAAGGCGAATGAGCAATCGTGAACGCAACGAGTCTGGCCTCCTCCTCATTGAGCGCCTCTTCGACATTCAAAGTGACAAATTTAGTTGCGCCTTCTCCATCTCGCACGATGTTCTGAGCCAATTCCTGACAAACGCTGTTCAGAGCCGCCTTGAATTCCAGCAAATCTTTGCCATTGAGTGTATCGATGCGCACTCCACTGGCGCCCGTAGCCATCAGAATGCAGGCATCGTTCGTGGAGGTGTCTCCGTCAACAGTAATACTGTTGAATGACAGAGCCACTGCTTCGGCCAAAAGGGTGTGAAGCAAACCTTTTCCTATATCGGCGTCGGTAGCGATGAACGCCAGCATGGTCGCCATATTGGGGTGGATCATTCCCGATCCTTTGGCGATTCCGGTAATATTGACTGTTTTCCCTGCCATTTCGAGCTGGCAGGACGCACCCTTAGGAATCGTATCTGTGGTCATGATCGCGTGGGCCGCATCAAGCCACGCATCGACGTCCAGATCAATGAGCAAGCGATCCAGAGCGGGTGCGAAACGGTGTACGGGCAAGGGCTCACCGATAACGCCAGTGGAAAAAGGGAGAACGGCTTCAGACATGCAGGCGGCCCGATCTGACAACAAACGGCAGGTTTGCCTTGCAGCCTGCAAGCCCTGCGCACCTGTACCCGCATTGGCATTTCCGGCGTTGACGAGCAAAAAACGTGGCGAAGTAATTGCCAAATGTTCTCTGGCCACAATAACCGGAGCCGCACAGAAGGCGTTGCGGGTAAACACGGCGGCAACTTGCGTGCCATGCGTCATCTCAAGTAAAACGAGATCAGGTCGATCCCGATAGCGAATGCCGGCGGCCGTAGAAGCCAGACGGATCCCCTTTATTGGTACCAAGGAAGAGGGCGCTTGCAGATTGACGGCCATAAAGCAAGTTATCCGATAAATTGTTGCATCAAATCAGTAAAAGTGAAGTTCTGATTGAAGCTTGTTTTATTGAGAATATCAATAGCGACGCCCCCTCAATGCTCAAAAACCCAACACACGCTTGACACGAGACGACACTGTCTTCAATTCAGTTTGCCATGGCAATGTTTGAACTTCTTGCCCGATCCGCACCAGCAAGGATCATTGCGTCCCAGCTTGGGGTAATCCCGTTTGAAAGGTTGCGCGGCTTGTTGCCGAGGTTCTGAAACGGTATCACCCGTTTCCGTCTCTCCGAATACGCTTGCCGCGTCAGGATGGGAAAATTCCATGGTCTGCGCCTGACGTTGCTGTAACTCTGCCTGCATCAAGGACTCAGGCGACATTACTTGAACGCGCAAGAGTGCCGAAACAACCTCCTGCTTGAGCGCTTCGAGCATGGATTGAAACATTTCGAAAGCTTCACGTTTGTATTCCTGTTTCGGATCCTTTTGTGCATAACCTCTCAGGCCTATTCCCTGGCGCAAATAATCCATAGCCGCCAGATGCTCTTTCCATTGATTATCGATCACCTGCAACATCACATCCTTTTCTATGCGGCGCATAAGTTCGGCACCAAATGCTTCTTCCTTGCTCTGCATGAGCTGCCGTGCCGCATCCAGAATGCGCTGGCGCAAGCCTTCTTCATGTAGGGAATCATCTTCGTCCAGCCATTGCTGTAAAGGCAGGGTCAATCCGAAATCCCGTTGCAAGGCTTCTGTGAGTCCCTTGATGTCCCATTGTTCATCGAGACTTCCGGGTGGCAGATGAAGATCGATTACAGATTGAATCACTTCCTCGACAAATTCTTCAATGGTTTCATGCACATCTTCGGAAGATAGGAGCTCCCGACGCTGCGCATAAATGACCTTACGCTGATCATTGGCGACATCATCGTATTCAAGCAAATCCTTGCGGATATCGAAATTATGGCCTTCCACCTTGCGTTGTGCATTCTCGATAGCGCGCGACACCCAACTGCTCTCGATGGCCTCTCCTCGTTGCATCCCCAGGCGCTCCATCATTGCCTTGACGCGGTCTGAGGCGAAAATACGCATCAGATTGTCTTCAAGCGAAAGATAGAAACGCGTGGAACCGGGGTCACCCTGCCGTCCCGCTCTTCCGCGCAGCTGATTGTCTATCCTTCGTGATTCATGGCGTTCCGTTCCGATGATATGCAAGCCGCCCGCGGCGACCACGGCATCATGCTGTTCCTGCCATTTCGCTTTCACTTGAGCGCGCTGGGGCTCGTCTGCTTCATCCCCCAATTTCGCCAGCTCCTCTTGCAGGCTCCCTCCCAAAACGATGTCGGTTCCGCGTCCCGCCATGTTGGTTGCAATGGTGACAGCACCGGGCTTGCCTGCTTCGGCGATGATGTGCGCTTCGCGTTCATGTTGCTTGGCATTGAGCACTTCGTGGGCAATGCCCAGTTTCTTCAGCTTGGAAGAAATCAATTCTGATGTTTCTATAGAAGCGGTGCCCACAAGCACGGGTCGCTTTGCATCGACACATTGCTTGATGTCTTCTACGATGGCGTCGAATTTCTCCTCTTGCGTCAGAAACACCACGTCTTGCTGGTCAGAGCGGATCATGGGCCTGTTGGTCGGAATGACGATTACCTCAAGCCCGTATATCTGTTGAAATTCGTAAGCCTCCGTGTCGGCCGTGCCCGTCATGCCGGCAAGCCGATCATAGAGGCGGAAATAATTCTGGAACGTGATCGATGCCAGGGTCTGGTTTTCGTTCTGGATGGGTACACCTTCTTTAGCCTCTACAGCTTGATGCAATCCTTCCGACCAACGACGGCCGGGCATGGTACGACCAGTAAATTCATCGACAATAATGATCTCGCCGTTACGGACTATGTAGTCGACGTTGCGATAATATAGGGCATGGGCACGAAGAGCTGCATTGAGGTGGTGCATCAAACCAATGTTGGCCACGTCGTAAAGCGATCCGCCTTCTGCCAAAAGACCCGTTTCCTCGAGGAGCTTTTCCACATGCTCATGGCCTTCCTCGGAAAGAATGACCTGCTTGAGTTTTTCATCGACGTAATAATCGCCAGGCGAGTCTTCCTCTTCCTGGCGCGTCAATTGAGGAATCAACGCATTGATCTTGATGTAGAGTTCTGAGTTTTCATTGGTGGGCCCGGAAATGATCAACGGCGTTCTGGCTTCGTCGATCAAGATGGAATCCACCTCATCAACAATGGCGTAATGCAAATTGCGTTGTACCTGCTCATCCTTACTGAACGCCATATTATCCCGAAGATAATCGAAACCAAACTCATTGTTGGTGCCATAGGTAATATCGGCTGCGTATGCAGCACGGCGCTCTTCCGGACTCAAACCACCGACGATCACGCCAGTGCTGAGGCCGAGGTACCCATAAAGCTGCCCCATCATTTCCGCATCTCTGCGGGCCAGGTAATCGTTGACGGTGATGACATGTACGCCTTTGCCAGTGAGAGCATTGAGGTATGCGGGCAAGGTGGCCACCAGCGTCTTGCCTTCGCCGGTTTTCATTTCCGCGATCTTGCCCTCATGGAGCACCAACCCTCCAATCAATTGAACATCGTAATGACGCATTCCCAGGACGCGCTGACTCGCCTCACGCACCGTCGCAAATGCCTCGGGAAGCAACTCGTCCAGAGACTCGCCAGCGGAAAGCCGCTGTTTGAATTCTGAGGTCTTTGCCTTCAGCTCAGCGTCATCCAGCGATTGCAGAGCCTTCTCTTGATCGTTTATTGCCGCCACTATCCGCTTATAGCGTTTAATCTGACGGTCGTTACGGCTACCAAAAACTTTGGCCAGAGCCTTACCTAGCATGCTCCCAGCGCTCCATGAAAAATTTCAAATAGAATGTTTAACAGCTTGTTGAAATTCGACCCTTGCGAAACAACAGAATGCCGAACTTGAGATTTTACCCAGTGTGCACGAGCAAACTGCCATCCACGTCCGACTTCTTTCCCTTACTTTAATACTCACTTGCCTAAGCGACTTGAATAATCTATTAATCATAACAGAGTTCATGGCCTCTTCTGCTGTGGCCACGGCGCTTCTAGTCATCATACGCTTACAGTTATAGAATCACCTTCAAGTGATCTTTGGCCTTATATTTTTATAGCTTCCAGACGCAGCTCATGCTTGGATTTAAACATTTCCAATTGAGTAATTCCCCGTTTGATTCGCTGGTACCCTATCCAAATGACAAGGCCATTACCTAAAAATCTTTCTGCGGTTGGATCCACTTTCGCTAGAGTTTCCTCAACCAGTCGCTTTTAGAAAAATCCCGGCAATCGTTTTTACCGGATTGCTTTTTAAGACGCTTACAGAAGAGAGGTTCGCCATCCTATAGTGGCTGGAAGATGCATGCAGAAAATCGATCGATATTTGCCTGGAAAACTGGTACACAAGGCCACAATGGTTCATCGCATTACCAACAGCCTGCGATCAATTCTGCCTGAACCATTGGCTTCGCATATCTGGTTTGCAGATTTCCGGGCCGATGGAGCCGCCGTGATAGTCACAGACAACAACTCATGGGCTGCCGCCATTCGCTTTGAGCAGCCCAGGCTGCTGGAATGTATCAGGCAATTCGGCAGAACGGAATGTCCGGCTATAAAAATAAAAGTTGTTCCGCAGCAACGGCCAGCACATCAACCACACAATGGTCGTTACAAGCAATTAACCAATCGCGGCACATTTCGCTAAACGCTCAAACCAGTACCGGTTGCGCTTCAACATAGGAGATAGGGGCATCCTCCACATCGTCGAAGCACACCTCTTCCCAGGCATTTTCTTGCGCCAACAAGGCGCGGAGCAGCTGGTTGTTCAAAGCATGACCCGATTTGTACCCTGTAAAAGCACCGATCAGGCCATGTCCTAGAAGATAGAGATCACCAATAGCATCCAGAACCTTGTGCTTTACGAATTCGTCATCGTAACGCAAACCTTCCTCGTTCAATACACGATAATCATCAAGTACGATTGCATTTTCAAGGCTGCCGCCGCGCGCCAGATTCATCTGCCTGAGCGCCTCGATGTCTCGCATGAAACCAAAAGTCCGCGCACGGCTGACTTCCTTGACAAAGGAAGTCGTGGAAAAGTCCAACTCGGTGAACTGAACGCCATTCTTGAATACGGGATGATCAAAATCAATGCCAAACCCTACCTTGAAGCCATCGAAAGGATCGAAACGCGCCCATTTGTCTCCATCCTCCACAGCCACTTGACGCTTGATCCGAATAAAGCGTTTCGGCGCATCCTGTTCCTGAATTCCAGCCGACTGCAACAGGAATACATACGGACCCGCACTGCCATCCATGATGGGCACCTCGGGCGCATCCACCTCAACGATCACATTATCTATCCCGAGTCCAGCAACTGCCGAGAGCAAATGCTCAACAGTCGAAATGCTGACATCACCCTTGACAAGAGTCGTCGACAACCGCGTATCTCCTACATTGAAGGGCGTGGCCTTGATATCGACTGCAGGAGTCAAATCCGTACGTCGGAAAACGACTCCACTGTTAATTTGCGCCGGATGCAAGGTAAGAAGTACTTTTTCACCTGTGTGCAAGCCGACGCCAGTCGCTTTTATGGGATTTTTCAGCGTTCGTTGTTTAATCATATTTCACACCTTTTAGTCTCCTTAGCCAGACGGCACCGCACCCACAGGACAACAATCTAGAAATCCAAGCACGGAAAATCGTTGGCTAAGCTTTTTAGCCGGCAATCTTAACCCAGCTGGAATAAGTGTCGCACCTATTCCATGCACATTTCGTGCACACCCAGTCTGGTTGGGCCATTTTTGATCAGTCGGCTTGTTTGCGCAAAAAGGCTGGAATATCCAGATAATCCGCTCTGCTATAGTCCGGCGCGGCAGAGCCGCCCCCTTCCATTCGCTGGGATCGCCGCATCACAGTCGGCTTGGCCAGATCCTTGTAGTCGATTCGGCCGTCAGCTTTCGTTTCCGTGAAAGGCGACGGCGGCACCTCTGCCACAGCCAACTTGGGCCCGAGCCCAGTAGCAACGAGCGTCACCCGAATTTCGTTTTCCATGTCTGGATCAATCACCGTACCGATCACAACATTGGCATCACTTTGGCCCAAGGCTTCGATTTCCGAGCCGATGACCTCAAACTCTTCCATGGTGAAATCGAGGCCCGCGGTGACATTAACAAGAATCCCCTTGGCGCCGGCGATATTCACGTCTTCCAGCAGGGGACTGGAAATGGCGGCCTGGGCCGCTTTGCGCGCACGCTCTTCGCCGCTGCCCGAACCGCTGCCCATCATCGCCATCCCCATTTCCGACATCACTGTGCGTACGTCGGCAAAGTCAACATTGATCAAACCCGGGCGCGTAATCAACTCAGCGATACCTTGCACGGCACCGTAGAGCACGTCATTCGCCGCTTTGAAGGCATCAAGCAAAGTAATGCCTTTGCCAAGAGAGGTCAACAACTTCTCATTCGGAATCGTGATTAGCGAATCCACATGTTTCCCCAATTCTTCTATCCCATTCTTAGCCGCTTCCATACGTCGCTTGCCCTCGAAGGGGAATGGCTTGGTAATGACGGCAACGGTCAGGATACCGAGCTCTCGAGCAATCTGCGCGATGACCGGAGCACCCCCTGTGCCGGTGCCACCCCCCATGCCGGCAGTGATAAACAGCATATCGGCTCCCTCTATCACCTCGCGGATGCGTTCACGATCCTCCATTGCGGCCTGGCGACCGAGTTCAGGATTCGCGCCCGCCCCTAAACCCTTGGTGATGGTGGTGCCCAGTTGCAGCACCGTTTTCGCGGCACTGTTCTTAAGCGCTTGGGCATCTGTATTGGCGCAAATGAATTCCACACCCTCGATGTTGGCATTCACCATATGTTGTACGGCATTGCCGCCGCCTCCGCCGACACCAACGACCTTGATTACGGCATTTTGTGAAAACGAATCTACCAGCTCAAACATAACGCACTCTCCTTTGCCCGCTTGGGACTATTTGTTCAAAATTGACCTTGAAACCAACGTTTCATTCTCCACAGCAAACCTTGCTGCGACCTGCCTGAATGGACTTTTGTCGGCCATCCCTCCGAACGATGCCGATTGCCGTACAGAATCAAACCTACGCCTGTTGCATGAATAGGGTTTCGCACCACGTCGACCAGTCCACCGACGTATTGCGGCACCCCTAGACGGACAGGCATATGAAAAACCTCTTCCGCCAGATCGATCACTCCTTCCATCTTCGAAGAACCGCCCGTCAAAACGATACCGGCAGCCACCACGTCTTCGTAGCCGCTCCTTCTAAGCTCAGCCTGTACCAATGAAAGAAGTTCCTCATATCTCGGCTCAACCACTTCGGCCAGTGTCTGCCGGGACAATCGTCGCGATGGCCTGTCACCTACACTGGGCACTTCGATCGTCTCATCCGGATTGGCCAGCTGGCGCAAAGCGCAGGCATACTTGATCTTGATTTCTTCGGCGTGCTGAGTGGGGGTGCGCAAAGCCACGGCTATATCATTGGTCACCTGATCACCGGCGATGGGAATCACCGCCGAGTGGCGAATGGCTCCGCCGGCGAATACGGCAATGTCCGTTGTGCCGCCGCCGATATCGACCAGACAGATACCCAACTCCTTTTCATCCTCTGTCAAGACAGAATGGCTGGACGCCAATTGTTCGAGAATGATGTCTTCGACCTCCAAGCCGCATCGCTGTACGCATTTAACGATGTTCTGCGCCGCGCTCACGGCACCCGTGACCACATGCACCTTGGCTTCCAGGCGCACCCCTGACATACCTACGGGTTCATGGATGCCTTCCTGCTCGTCGATAATGAACTCCTGTGCCAGCACATGCAGGATCTGCTGATCGGCGGGTATCGCCACTGCTCTAGCGGCATCCATGACGCGATCCACGTCGCCGGCAGTGACCTCCTTGTCCTTGATGGCCACGATCCCATGCGAATTAAGGCTGCGAACATGACTCCCGGCGATCCCTGCATACACTGAATGAATCTGCACGCCGGCCATCAATTCCGCCTCTTCCACAGCACGCTGCATCGATTGCACCGTGGATTCAATATTCACCACTACGCCCTTTTTCAAACCACGCGAAGGATGCGACCCAATCCCGACGATATCGATTTCACCTTCAGCATTGACTTCGCCTACGATCGCGACGACCTTGGATGTGCCAATGTCCAACCCGACGATCATTCCCGGCTCTGCACGTTTGGCCATGATCACTGCCCCCCTGCTGTTTTGTTCGATGTGGCATAAGCTTTCTTCCAGGCAATGGAAAATCCGTTCGGATAACGTAGATCTATACGCGCTATTGCCGAGGTTTTTTGACTCAGAAGCCGCCGATAGACGGCCAACATTTTCTTCATTCGCGCCAATCTCCAGTCACGCCCGATGATGACCTCGATTCCGTTGCTCAATTCAAGGCTAAAAGCGCGTCTTGCGTTTTCATGCAAGCTTTTCACTTCAAGCCCGGCAGAAACAAACAATTTCCTGACTGCAAAATACCGCTTCACCAATTCACTCTCCTTGCCTGCCGGACCCGACAAGGCCGGTAAATGTTCGGGGAAAGTATCGCGAGAAGGCTTGAACACCTGACCGGATGCGTTCAGCAGAGCCACGCCATCCCATGTCGCCACAGGGCGCTGCTCTTCGATACGAATCTGCAATGCGTCCGGCCAAATTCTGCGAACACGCGCATTGGCCACCCAAGGCAAGGCATCCAGCGCTTGCGAAATGGCATGCAAATTCACGCCGAAGAAACCTGCTCGCAGATTCTGGTCGACGATCCGGCGCAACTTCGCCTTGCTCAAATGCGCAAGTTGCCCAGTGATGATGACATGGCGTACGGGAAGCGTTGTCGGCGCCATGAGCCATTGCCACGTGCGTAGGCCAAAAACCACCAAAACCACGAAGAAGAGCGCGGCAAGTGCGCCTGATAACCAAGCGCGCACGTTTTCCCACAACGCCCCTTTTGGGGGAACTCTGCCCCTGGGACGCGCGGCTTTTCTCGGAACCGCCTTTTTCCTTGCCCCAAAAACCCTCATACTTCATTGCCCACTCCGAGCGACAAGGTTTGCTCAAGAATTTTCATCGCCAGTTCAGGCATATCCATGCCCGCAGCGCGTGCCGCCATCGGCACCAGACTATGCGCCGTCATACCAGGAACCGTGTTGACTTCGGCTAGAAATGGTTTGCCGCTGGCATCGAATAAAAAATCGACCCGACCCCATCCACGGCCGCTGACAGCGGAAAATGCGTTCAACGCGAGTTCTCGAAGCGCTTTCTCTTCAGACTCAGACAATTCGCATGGGCAAAAATAACGTGTATCGTCACGGCTGTATTTGGCCGCATAGTCATAGAACTCGCTAGCCGGTTCGATGCGTATCGCTGGAAGCGCTTCATCACCCAGGATGGCTATGGTGTAATCCCCGCCGGTTAGCGCCGGCTCGACCATGACTTCGCCGTGAAACCTTGCGGCAATGCGGTAAGCCTCGGACAATTCCCAAGAATGCTTTACCTTGGTGACGCCGACACTGGAGCCCTCTCTGGAAGGCTTTACAAACAGCGGCAATCCCAGGCGCGCAACGATTGCCTCCTCATTGTCAACGTCCTGCAATAGCTCGCCCGGCACCACCGGCAAGCCCTGTGCCCGCCAAAGCTGTTTGCAGCGCCATTTATCCATGCCCAGAGCCGACCCCAGCACGCCGCTGCCCGTATAAGGGATGCCCAGCAATTCGAGTACGCCCTGTAAGGTGCCGTCTTCACCTCCCGTACCATGCACAAGAATAAAACAGCGATCGAAATGGCCCTGCGTGATTTGCTCTATGGCGGATTCTTGACGAAGGTCAATGGCTACCGCGTCCACGCCGATTTGTCGCAAAGCGGCAAGTACGGTCTCGCCACTTTGCAGTGACACTTCGCGTTCTGCAGACCATCCGCCCATAAGGACGCCCACGCGACCCAGGCGCCGGGCGCGGGAAAACGCCATGTGCGATTCACAGTTCATTGATCACCCCCGGCTCTCCCACGATGCGCACTTCCGGTTGCAGAAGGACGCCGAATCGCGACTCAACACGCGCTTGAATCTCTTTGATGAGCGCCTCAATGTCATGCGCCGTGGCGTTGCCGCGATTAATAATGAAATTGGCGTGTTTTTCCGAGACCTCAGCACCGCCCACGCGCAAACCTTTAAGACCGGCTGCCTCAATCAGACGACCGGCATGGTCACCAGGGGGATTCCGGAACACTGAGCCACATGAAGCCACCCCAGTCGGCTGGCTCTCGGCGCGCTGGGCGAGCAAGCGGCGTATGCGTTGCCGCAAAACGGCCGGATCTTCGCCCGCGGTGAATTCAAATTCCGCGGCTACGAACCAAAGCGGGCCGCGGGCTTCCTTGAGTCGAACCTGTCGGTAAGCGATCTCAAAAGCGCTCGCATCAAGCGTCTTCAGGCTTCCGTTATGATCGATCACACTTACCCGGCGCACCAGTGACCAAGTCTCACCTCCGAAGGCACCCGCGTTCATTGCCAGCGCTCCCCCGACCGTACCCGGAATACCCGCCAGAAATTCCCCGCCTTGCAAACCGGCATGGGCGGCAAAACGCGCCAGCTTGGCGCATGGCACCCCGGCTTGCGCCCAAATGGATCCGCCCTCTCTCTCAAGAGCGGACAATCCCCCATGCGGAACCACCACAGTGCCGCGCACACCGCCGTCCCTGACCAGCAGATTGCTTCCAAGACCGACCCAGAGATGCGGCTTTTTACCCAACTCTAGCTGCAAAAACATTTGCAAGTCCCGGAGATCGGCCGGTTTGTAGAGACAATCGGCCCGACCACCAACGCGCCAACTGGTTAAACTGGCCAAAGGCGCATCCCATTTGATTTCTCCGCGAATGGGATACTTATCGGCAGGCACGTTCATCGCTTCACCTCCAACGCCGTTGCCAATCCCTGTGCCACCTGACCAATGGATCCTGCGCCCAGGGTTAGTACCACATCGCCCTCTTCGATTACATCCAGCAAAGCCGTGGGAAGCGACTCGATATCCCCGATGAACACCGGTTCCACCCGGCCTCGGGCACGGATGGCACGCGCCAGACTGCGACCATCGGCGTTAGGTACAGGAGGCTCGCCAGCGGAATACACCTCCATCAGGAGCAACGCATCGGCTTCGCTAAGCACATTGACGAAGTCTTCGAACAGGTCTCGGGTACGGGAAAAGCGATGCGGCTGGAAAGCAACCACCAAGCGGCGCGTGGGCCAGGCGGCACGAGCAGCGCCCAAGGTTGCGGCGATTTCGGTGGGATGATGTCCATAATCATCCACCAGTAATATCTGGCCGGCGGAGGTGACAATTTCGCCGGCGACCTGGAAACGTCGGCCGATTCCCTGGAAACCCGCTAGCGCCCGTTGAATAGCGGCCCCATCGACACCCAACTCATGAGCCACGGCAATCGCTCCCAGCGCATTGAGAACGTTGTGACGCCCGGGCAGATTGAGTTCCACCTCAAGCGGCATATCTTTGTCTGCAAAATGCACCTCAAAACGCGTGCGAGTTCCCTGGTTGATGATTTTATCCGCCCAGATATCTGCCGGTTTTTCTATCCCGTAAGTGATCTGTGGGCGGTTGATCTTGTCCTGCACATGCTGGATACCGAAGTCGTCTGCACACAAAACGGCCAGTCCGTAGAAGGGCAAATGCTGCAGGAATTCGACGAAGACCCGCTCGAGTTCGGCATACTCTCCGCCATAGGTGGCCAAATGATCCGCATCGATATTCGTGACGATAGCGATCATAGGTTGCAAATGAAGAAAGGAGGCGTCACTTTCATCGGCCTCAGCCACCAGATACGGGCTGTCTCCCAGACGGGAATGGGTGGCGGTGCTGTTGAGACGGCCACCAATGATGAAGGTGGGATCAAGCTTGCCTTCCGCCAGCAGGCTGGCCACCAGACTGGTCGTAGTGGTCTTTCCATGCGTGCCGGCCACCGCAATGCCGTACCGGAAGCGCATGAGTTCCGCCAGCATTTCCGCTCGCCGCACTACGGGAATGCGGGCCTCACGAGCCGCTTCGACTTCGGGATTGTCGGCACGAATCGCACTCGACACCACGACTACGTCTGCGCCCGCTACCTGCCGAGGCGCATGACCTTGATAAACCGTGACGCCAAGATCACGCAAACGCCGCGTCATCGCGTTGTTCGCCTGATCCGAACCGCTTATCTCATAGCCGAGATTTGCTAGGATTTCAGCGATACCCCCCATCCCCGCTCCGCCGATACCGACGAAATGTATTCTTCGGATGCGCCGCATCGCCATATGTTCCCGCAGCCGATTCATGCCACCCTCCCATCGTTACCCAACTGCATGCACGCCATAGCGATTCGTTCCGCTGCATCCAGGTGGGCCAGATTTCGCGCCTTGACGGCCATCGCCATCAATCGCGGGCGGTCGAGCAGATCGGTCAATTCTCTCGCCAACAGCACGTCCGTCAGCTCAGATTCCAGCAACATTCTCGCCGCGCCGGCGGTTACCAGATAATTGCCGTTAAAATATTGATGATCGTCTACCGCATGCGGAAAAGGAACCAACAAAGAAGCCACGCCGGCAGCGGCCAGTTCGGCAACGGTCAGGGCACCCGAGCGGCAAATCACCAGATCCGCCCAGCCATAGGCCTTTGCCATATCGCTCACAAAAGGGACCACGCGCGCTGCCACCTCGGCTTTCTCATAAGCTGACTCGGCAGCGACCATGTGACGCTCACCCGCTTGATGCCAAACCTCTGGCCGAAGCGCCGCCGGCAGTCGCGCCAAGGCTGCCGGCACGATCCGATTGAGACTCATGGCGCCCTGGCTACCACCCAATACCAACACCCGCAAAGGCCCCTGTCGTTCCTTCATGCGTACAGACGGCTCAGGCAGAGAAGCAATCTCCGGGCGTATGGGATTTCCACTGAATTCCCTGTTCGCATCACTGCCGGGCAAAGCCACCGGGAAACCGGTGAACACGCGGCTGGCAAAACGCGCGAGGAGACGATTCGTCAATCCGGGAACAGCATTTTGTTCATGTAACACCAGGGGAATACGAGTGACAGCGGCCATCAATCCACATGGACCGGAAACATACCCTCCAAATCCCAGAACGACTTTTGGCCGCGTGAGCCGCAAAATGCGCAGTGACTGCAACAACGCCAAACCAAGACGGAATGGCGCAAACAACCGGTCGCGCCAGCCTTTGCCACGCAGACCGACGATCTCGATCCATTCCATCTTTATTCCTTCAGCTGGAACCAACTTCGCCTCCAGCCCGCGGCGGGTCCCCAGCCAAACGAGATCTTCACCACGATGGCGCAAAACAGAGGCCACCGCCAGCGCGGGAAAAATATGCCCGCCGGTGCCGCCTGCCATAATCATGATTGGCCGTTTCGCGTTCATGCCGCCTCCCGCTGCCCCCTGCGACTGTCTCCAGACGTCCGGGATTTGCGCTTTCGCGAGGCCGTTTCCCGCCCAGAATCTTTTCTGGAAGCTACTGGTAACGCACCTATTTCCACCGTTTCCCGATGAATACGTTGCAAGAGACCCAATGCCATGCAATTGACCACCATGCTACTACCGCCATAACTCATCAATGGCAAGGTCAATCCCTTGGTCGGCAAAAGACCCATGTTCACCCCAATATTGATGAATGCCTGCATACCCAGCCACATACCCAGACCGTAGGCCAAATATGCCGCAAACGGCAGGCCGGACTTCAATGCCCGCGCACCGATGATAAAGCTTCGCCAAACAACTACGGCATACAAAGCAATGACAACGATTACGCCTACAAGTCCGAGCTCCTCGGCGATGACCGCGAACAAAAAATCCGTGTAGGACTCGGGCAAATAGAAAAGCTTTTGGATGCTGTCTCCCAACCCCACGCCGAACCATGAGCCGCTGCCAATAGCGATCAGCGACTGGGTCAATTGGAATCCGGCATTGTATGGATCAGCCCAAGGATCGATAAAACTGGTCAAACGGGCCACTCGATAGGGCGAACTCACTGCCAAAAGCGCCACGGCAACCAGGGTCAGTGCCAAAAACAGTCCAAATTGACTCAAACGGGCGCCGGCGAGAAACAGCATACCGAGGCCGATGGCCATCAGCACCACCGCGCTGCCGTAATCGGGTTCTTTCAGCAGAACGGCCGCAGCAATCACCAGCACCAGCATGGGCTTGGCGAAACCACTGAAGCGCTCACGCACTTCATCCTGGCGCCTGACCAGATAACCGGCCAGATAAATGGTAATGAAAAGCTTGGCAAGCTCGGACACCTGGATATTGATGACCCCCGCCCCGATCCAGCGCTGGCTCCCATTAACCACATGTCCGACATGCGGCAACAGCACCAGAATCAGCAAGGCCCATGCCAATAGCAGAAGCCCCATTCCCGCGCGTTGCCACAGCGCCAAAGGCAGGCGATAAACAAAAACCGCCGCAATAAAGCCCAAAACCACATAAACTGCCTGGCGTTCAAAGTAGTAAAAAGGATTACCGGTCAGCCGACTCGCCACGCTGATGGAAGCCGATGCCAGCATCACCAGGCCGAAACAGACGATTGCAATCGTAGCCAGCATCAGCGGCGCATCGATGCGCGCACCGAACAAAGATTGCAAGCTCGTTCTCCCGGTTTGGACCCGGTTTTCACTCATGCCGGCAATTCCTCGAATGCTTCAAAGAACGCCTTTCCCCGAGCGGCATAATCACGAAACATATCGAAACTCGCGCAGGCGGGTGAAAGCAATACATTGTCTCCAGAGCGGGCATAGAAGGCGGCATGGTTCACGGCTTCGCGCATGTCCTCGGCCTTAAGTATGGGGGCAACGCCTTCGAGCGCTGACTCAATTTCAGCAGCCGCTTCACCGATCAGGACCACCGCTCGCAGCCGCCCTTGTGCCACCTGACGCAAGGGGCCGAAATCTTGTCCTTTTCCTTGCCCTCCGGCGATCAGCACCAAAGGACCATCCAAACCCTTGATGGCAGCCATCGTCGCGCCCACATTGGTTCCCTTGGAATCATCAAACCAATCCACCCCTCTGCGTTTTCCGATCCATTGGCAACGATGCGGCAAGCCACGAAACTGTCTCAAGGCAGTCAACATGGCATCTTCCGGCAAACCCAGCGACGCCCCCATGGCAAGCGCTGCCAGCGCGTTGGCCAAGTTATGGCTGCCTTTGATGCGCAATTGCGAGGCGGGCAACAGCGGAGCCCTCCCTTTGACCAAGTAGATCTCCCCCCTACTCTCCATCACCCCATAATCTTCGTCCCTCGGCGGCGCATCCAAACCAAAACTCGGCGCTTCGGTATTTCCGAGGTACTTCCTGGCCAATAAATCCTGGCGATTAAAAACGCCTCTTTCGGCATGGACATAGATTCGTCCTTTGGCCGCAGCGTAAGCATCCAGAGAGGCATAGCGATCGAGATGGTCGGGACTGATATTCAAGTTGACAGCCGCTTTCGAAGCGAGGGACTCGCATGTCTCCAACTGGAAACTCGACAACTCAAGAACGATCAGATCCAAAGAGGCAATTTGTAAAAAATCCAGAGCCGGCGTACCCAGATTGCCGCCGACGGCGACATTCAATCCTGCCTGGCGCGCCATTTCTCCCAATAATGTCGTCACCGTGCTTTTACCGTTAGAGCCGGTGATAGCCGCCACCGGCGCATTGTTCTCTCGGGCGAACACCTCGATGTCGCCGAGAATTTCGGCGCCTTTGGCTCGCGCTTGCTTGATTTTCGGAGTCGACAAAGCCACACCGGGGCTGACAATCAATCGCCGTGCCCTTTGAAACACCGTGGAATCGAACTCGCCGAGGTGCAACTCGCATTCAGGCCATTGCGCCCGCAAGGCTTCGAGTCCAGGCGGCCGCAAGCGGTTGTCGGCCACTGCGAAGAGGTGTCCTCGACTGGCCAGAAATCTGGCCACGGAAAGTCCCGTACGCCCCAAGCCGACGATCAAGTTATCGATGGTTGGCATCGCGCCGGAATGCTCTGAAAATCGAGAGAAGGCCATGGTCAACGCACCTTCAAGCTGGCCAGACCAATCAACACCAGAATTACGGTGATGATCCAGAAACGGACAATGACCCGAGGTTCAGGCCAGCCCTTGAGCTCGAAGTGATGATGCAAGGGCGCCATTTTGAATATGCGCTTGCCTGTAAGCTTATACGCCCCCACCTGAAGCATCACCGAAACGGTTTCCATGACGAACACCCCGCCCATGACGAACAGTATCAATTCCTGGCGGACGATCACCGCCACCACACCCAATGCCGCTCCCAGAGCCAGGGCGCCGATATCCCCCATGAACACCTGTGCCGGATAGGTGTTGTACCAGAGAAACCCCAGTCCCGCGCCCACTAGCGAGACACAAAACACTGCCAGTTCGCCGCTCCCGGGGATATACGGGATGCCAAGATAGTGTGCGAACTTGAAATTTCCGGTCAGGTAGGCAAACACCGCCAGCGCACCTGCGACCAGTACTGTTGGCAAGATCGCCAGTCCATCCAGTCCGTCGGTCAGATTGACGGCATTGCTTGATCCGACGATCACCAGCCAGGCAAAGGGAATGAAAAATCCTCCCATCGGAATCATCACATCTTTCGAGTAGGGCAACAGCAAAGCCGTTTGCGCCGGCTCGGAAGCGGTATAAAAAAGATAAAAAGCCGCCGCGAAAGCGATCACGGACTGCCACAAAAACTTCGAGCGCGCACTCAGACCGCGTGAATTTCCATAACGAAGTTTTCTAAAATCATCCACGCCACCGATGAACCCCGTGAGCAAGGTCACGCCCAGAGCCAGCCATACATAGCGATTATCGAGATCAGTCCATAACAGGGTGGAAAAAGCCACCGCAACAAGGATCAGAGCACCACCCATGGTTGGGGTTCCAGCCTTACTCAAATGCGACCGAGGACCGTCACTGCGTATCTGCTGGCCGATATTCATTTGCATCAGGCGCCGGATCATCCGCGGTCCGATCATGAGCGCGATCATGAGGGCGGTGAGCACTCCCAGAATGGCGCGCATGGTGAGATAGGAAAACACATGAAAGCCGCCGTAGACATGCTGGGCGAGAAAATCGAACAGGCTATACAGCATCGTCGGCCTCCTCATGCGAAGCCATGGCAAATGCCTGAACGACACGTTCCAACCGCATGGCGCGCGAACCCTTGATCAACAGGCTGGGGGCGCGGGAAGATTGACGAGCCGCCCCGGCGATGGTCTCGATCATGTCCTCGATGGAAGGGAAATGCATCCCACCCTCGCCGAATTCCTTGACTGTATGGGTGCTCAAGGAACCGATTGCAAACACGCGATCCACTCCCAGTTCGCGTGCCTGGCTTCCTATTTCGGCATGCATCTTAGTGGCTTCTTGGCCGAGTTCCGCCATATCTGCGAAAACCAACCAGCGAGGCGCCGGCATTTCACCAAGCACTCTAAGACCTGCCTCAAGCGAACCCGGGTTGGCGTTGTAGCAATCATCAAGGAGGGTCATCCCATGGATTCCGCCCAACCTGCGCAGCCGCCCTGGAATACTGCGCATCGATTCCAGACCAGCGCGGATGGTGTCCAGCTCTGCGCCTGCGGCAAAAGCGGCCGCTGCCGCGGCGAGTGCATTCATTCGGTTGTGTTTTCCCGGAAGCGTGAGCCGCGCGGCCACTTCTCCAGAGGGCGTGCAAATATGCAACCGACCATCATCTGTTATCCGTCCTCGAATTTCGGCTTCTTTTGTATCTATTCCGAAACGCAGAATCTCTCGTCCCTGATTGAGCTTCAGCCAATAAGGAGCGAAACGATCATCGCCATTGATCACGGCCACTCCATCCGCGCCCAGTGAGGCGTAGATCTCCCCCTTGGCGCAAGCGACTCCTTCTAAACTTCCAAATCCTTCAAGGTGAGCCGGACCCGCATTGGTGATCAATGCCACCCGCGGCTGTGCAAGTGCGGTCAGCGCGGCGATCTCGCCGGCGTGATTCGCGCCCATCTCGATCACGGCGTAGCGATGCGCCTGTGTGACTTCGAGCAATGTCAGCGGCACACCGATATGGTTGTTCAGATTGCCGCGGGTTACCAATGTGTCGCCGTTTCGAGACAAAATGGAGGACAGCATCTCCTTGACAGTGGTTTTGCCGTTGCTGCCCGTCAAGGCGATTACGCAAGCGCCCAGTTCGCCTCGCCAGCCAGCAGCGAAACGCGCCAGACTTTTCAAGGTATCCTTGACATCTATACGAGGAAAATCTCCATTGACCGGCCGCTGCACCATGACCGCCGCCGCCTCCGGTTCACCAGGCCCAAGGATGAAATCGTGCCCATCAAACCGCGGTCCGGCCAGGGCTACAAACAATGAGCCTTGCGCAGGTTTGCGCGTATCAATGCTGACGCCGTCGACCTCGATGTCAGGCCCGGCGAGGCGGCCATCGCACCAGGCCGCGATCTGGCTCAAGCGCCAGCGACTCATATCGCCTCTCCCGACATCCAGGCAGCCACAAAATCCCGATCGCTATGGGGATATGCACCTTCTGCCGTAATTTGTTCGGTTTCGTGCCCCTTGCCGGCAATCAGAACAACGTCTTCCGCCTCTGCTTTTCCCAGGGCAGAGAGAATCGCCTGCTTGCGGTCATGAATGATTTCCACGCTCTCAGGGTTGCGCATGCCTGTAAGCAGGTCGGCCACGATGTCACCAGGCGCTTCGCCGCGAGGATTGTCATCGGTAAGGATGACAAGATCGGCGTACCTTTCCGCCACGCCGCTCATCAACGGGCGCTTACCCGCGTCCCGTTCTCCGCCCGCACCGAATACGCAAATAATCCGCCGCGCCCCATGTGCGCGAATGGCGCCCAGCGCAGCTTCAAGAGCACCGGGTGTATGGGCGTAATCAACGATCGCCAGGGGCTTGCCTGGCACTTGAAAGCGCTCCATTCGCCCCGGTACGGCGCTGACCTGTCTCAAGCGCTCGGCTGCATCCGCGAGATGCACGCCCAATCCCAGCAAGCTGGCCAGCGCCGCCAGCAAATTAGCGGCGTTGAAACGGCCATACAAGGCGCTTTCAACCCGGGCGTCTCCCCAAGGCGTAACGACATGCAAGGAGATTCCATGCGGCGTCAAGACCAGATCTCTGCCAAACACCACCTCTGCATCGTCCGCCTTGCGGTCTTCAAGCGTATAGGCTATCCAGCGGGGCGCAGGCCGAATCTGTTGCAACAACTTTCTGCCGAACGCATCATCAAGGTTGATCACGGCGACATCCAGCCCCGGCCATGAAAACAGTTTCTGCTTGGCGGCCGCATAGGCTTCTTGGGTGCCGTGATAATCGAGATGGTCCCTTGAAAGGTGCGTCAATACCGCCTGATCGAAAGCCACCCCGTTCAAGCGATCTTGCGCCAGCCCATGTGAAGAAGCTTCCATGACCACCCAGCGTGCGTTCTGATCACGCAATTCAGCGAGTATCGCCTGCACTGTCAATGCATCCGGTGTGGTATGCCGCAAACGTTTCAATTCTCCAGGATAGCCATAGCCCAAGGTACCCACGATGGCCGCATTCGCACGTTCCACAGCCAATGCCTGGGCGATGTAATGAGCGACAGAACTCTTGCCATCGGTTCCGGTGACGCCGATCACTGTCATCTGGCGTGAGGGATCACCATGAAAACGCGCGGCGATCGGCCCTAGCAACACCTTGAGATCAGGCATGACAACAACCGGTACTGGCAGCTCATATTCGGGCTCACGGTCGCTGAGCACGGCAACGGCGCCACGTTCCAATGCTTGCGGCAAGAAGCGAAGGCCATGCGAATGCTCACCTTGCACGGCACAAAACACCCAGCCAGGCTGGATTTCCCTACTGTCGAGCCCCATGCCAAGCACTTCCACATCTGCTTCGGCCTCCATTTGGCACCAGGGTTCCAACAGGGCTGCCAACGACCATTTGCGATGCTGCGCGGCCATATCAGGCTCCCGATCCGCCGCTTGAAAACGGGCCGGCGCTGACGACAGGCACGTCATCCGGCGGAACATCCAGCAGACGCATGGCACCAGACATCACCTCGCTAAAAACCGGCGCGGCCACTTGGCCGCCAAAGTATTCCCCTTGCGGCGCTTCGATCACGACTACCGCCACCAAGCGCGGGTTGGAAGCCGGTACCATGCCCGCAAACACAGCCGTGTATTCGTTATCCGCATACCCCCTGTTCGTCAGGCGATGCGCGGTGCCCGTTTTCCCGGCTACTGTGTAGCCGGGCACGCGCGCGGCATAACCCGTTCCCTGTGGCGTTACTACCGAGCGGAGCATGTAACGCAAGGTATCGGCGACCTGCCGCGGCAAAGCCTGACGACCATGCGGATGACGATCCGGTTGCACAAAAGTGGCAGGATACTGAACCCCTCCATGCGCCAAAGCGCAATAGGCCTGAGCCAACTGCAAAGCGGTCACGGCAATACCGTAGCCATAAGCCATCGTCGCCTGGTTGATCTGTTTCCACTGTGTCCACGGATGCAACACGCCGGAGGATTCTCCAGGAAAACCACTGTGCGTCAACTGACCAAAACCCACTGCGTTGAAAACAGACCACATCAGTTTAGGTGGCAACGTGATAGCGATCTTGCTCGCCGCCACATTGCTTGAAAACTCCAGCACCTGGGTAAGATCGATCGTACCCAGCGCGACGTCATCCTTGATTTCATGACCATCCAGCATGTACCAACCGGGACCGGTGTTGATCTTGGATCGGGGCGTGTATTTGCCACTCATCAAGGCGGCCGCCAGAGTGAAGGGCTTCATGGTGGATCCGGGTTCATAGGCATCCGTGACGGCGCGATTCTTGTAAAGAGATGTCTTGTAATCCGCGCGTGTATTGGGATTGAAAACCGGCTGGTCCGCCATCGCCACAATGGTGCCATTGCGAGGATCCATGACCACGATGGAAGCGGCATGGGCCCGACTACGCACCGCCATCGCCTTCAATGAACGATAGGCGAGATATTGAATCCGCTCGTCGATGCTGGTAATCAAGTTGCGGCCAGGACGCGCCGGCCGGATCAGATCCACATCCTCGACGATCTGGCCGTAGAGATTCTGAACAACCCGTTTGGCACCGGGGCGGCCACGCATCCAGTCGTTGAATTCCAGTTCCAGACCGTCCTGCCCCTGATCATCGATATCAGTGAACCCAAGGACATGGGAGCCGACTTCACCGAGAGGATAAAAACGCTTGTATTCGCGCATCAACGCCACCCCGGGTACGGCAAGCGCCTGCGAGCTCTTGCCCAGCGAAGGCGGGATCAGGCGACGCACCCACAGAAACTCCAATCCTTGCGCTTTGGCCGTACGAACTCGTTGCAAAAAAGCAGCAACGCCGATGCCAAGGTGCTCCGCCAGTGCCCGCAATTGCGCCTCGGTGGCATTGGCCTGAGGATCTAGCCACACGGAATCCACCGGTGAACTGATGGCCAATGGCTTGTGATTACGATCCAGGATCATGCCTCGATGGGCCGCTATGGGCACCACGCGTAGATGCCTCGCATTGCCTTGGCCACGAAGAAAAGACGCATCCACGACCTGCAAATCGATGTCGCGCACCAACAAAGCCGCTCCGCCCAAGCCAAGCAACCCCAAGACCGTTCGGCGGCGGCCATGGAAGTCCTTGCTTTGCTGGCGCTTACTCATGGGCTCACATACACCGTGTCAGTCGCATCAGGCATCACCATGTGCAAGCGTTCACGCGCGATCCGTTCTATGCGGGAATGCCGCCCCCATACGCCTTGCTCCAGTTCCAGACGCCCCCATTCCACATTCAAGGCATCACGTTCCTTGTCCAGCCGTTCAAGCGTGACGAACAATTGGCGGTTTTCATGCGTGGTATACACCACGGCCAGCGCCGTCCCCATGTTCAAGGCGAGAAGCGCTGCCAATCCGGTGAGTGGCCAGTTCATGGCAGCTTCTCCGCCACTCTGAGTACCGCGCTCCGCGCCCTTGGATTACGCTCGATTTCAGCGGCCGAGGGTCGCACCGGTTTGCCGATCAATCGCAAGGTTTGATCACTTCGGCCTGTGCCCGGAACCGGAAGATGGCGCGGCAACGCCTGTCCACGCGCCTGCTCACGCATGAACCGTTTCACTATTCTGTCTTCGAGAGAATGGAAACTGATCACCACCAGCCGCCCTCCGGGTCGGAGTATTCTCAAGGACATTGCCAATGCCCGGCGCAGTTCCTCCAACTCATCATTTATGTGGATCCGGATCGCCTGAAAACTTCGCGTAGCCGGATGCTTCCCGGGCTCGCGGCGTCCGACCACGGCAGCGACCAGGTCTGCCAGTTCGCTGGTACGGGTGATTGGCTGGTCACGTCGGCGACGAACGATGGCCGCCGCAATGCGGCGAGACTGCCGCTCCTCTCCATAGTCACGCAAAACAGCGGCAATTTCCTCTTGCGGAGCCCGGTTCAGCCAGGTAGCGGCACATACCCCCGAGCCGGGATCCATACGCATATCCAGCGGCCCGTCGCGCAAAAAGCCAAAGCCCCGTTCCGGCCGGTCCAGTTGCGGCGAGGAAACACCCAAATCAAACAACACGCCATCGGCCCGCGTCCCGTCCGCATACGCCTCCCAAGCCTCCAATAAATGGGAAAAAGATGTATGCGCAATGCAAAAACGGGGTGCATTGGAGGCAATTAGCGACTCTCCGGCAGTGACAGCTTCAGGATCACGATCCAGCGCCAACAATCGACCTTTTGGACCCAGAGCCGCAAGAATCGCGCGCGAATGGCCTCCACGCCCGAAGGTCGCATCCATATATTTGCCATCTTTTTTAATAGCCAGGCTCGCCACGGCCCCCTCCAAAAGAACCGACCGATGTTCAACACTATCCATGGTTACTCAAAGCGAAAGACTTGCCAGAGCTTCATTCAAACCCTGAGCCAAGCCATCGGCTTGCAGCCATTCTTCGCGCTTGCTTGCCCAAATCGATTCATCCCACAATTCAAATTTGTTGCCCTGCCCCACCAACACCACATGCTTACCCAATTTGGCATGATCGCGCAGTGAAGGCGCAATCAGAATGCGCGATTGTGAGTCCATCTCCACGTCCGTCGCATACCCCACCAGTAGTCGCTGCACGGCACGGGTATTCGCGTCCATGTTCGGCAAGGCCATCAATGCTGTTTCAATGCCTTCCCAAGTTGTTTGCGGATAAACGAACAGGCAGCCATCCAAGCCGATGGTCACAATCAGGCGACCTTCGTCCGATGCACGCAAGCTTTCTCGATAGCGGGCGGGAATTGCCACCCGGCCCTTAGCGTCGAGACTAAGATTGGATACTCCGCGAAACACCCTTTCCCCACTTGATCAAGGACCAATAAATCAAAAACGCCACTTTGCACCACTTTTCCCCACTACCAGACACTATAGATACACCTACTCCCTCAGTCAAGAAATCAACTGACCTCTGCGCTGAAAATATTCTTCGTTTATACAGTCAGTTAGAGCAGATGCCTCGACATGGAGCCAGTCTTGGAAGAAATTATTCTTTGAAGTTATGGGATCAAGAGACGAGAGTTGAGAAACGACTTTAAGTCCAACCTGAGTCCAACCTGAGTATTTCGTTGGATCGCTGATAACGCCTGACCAGAAGCGGATCAACAACCGTTTTCTTTGTATATCATCAATCCACGAAATCTACACAGCCTGACGCTTACCCCACCTTTGCGACGAGGCAGCCTTCCTCAAGCGATACTCCCTCGAATAGAGGATGAAGAATGGGGGAGTCGGCCTATAAGCCGGGTTCTGTCGAGGACAGTCATTCATCTGGGATGCGCGTCACCACGCACCTCAAGCGACCTACCCGGACGCGGCGCGGGTCACGCCAGAGCGTCCCTATTTGGTCTTGCTCCGGATGGGGTTTACCGTGCCGCGGTATGTTGCCATCCGCGCGGTGCGCTCTTACCACACCTTTTCACCCTTGCCTGTACCCTCAGGCCATCGGCGGTCTGTTTTCTGTGGCACTTTCCATCGGCTCTCGCCGCCCAGGCGTTACCTGGCATCCTACCCTGCGGAGCCCGGACTTTCCTCCCCGCCTGAAGCGGAGCGACTGTCCGGCCGACTCCCATTTTTATTTTATCATGAACGGCTTGTGCGGGTTTCGAGCGCTTGTCGGCGTCGTTGCGCCTCACGGTATAAATGCTGCCGAGGCGCTCCGCTGATACGCGCCGCAAGATCTGCCGCCTGGCGCGTCGGCAATTCGGAAACAAGGACATCCAACAAATGAGCGAGATAGGACGATTCCGCTGATACTGCCGACCGTTCCGCGCCCGCCAAGATAACGACAAACTCCCCTCGCAGGCGATCCTCGTCGGTATCGAGCCACTGCGCCAGCTCTTTCAAGGTTCCGCGTTCAATCTGTTCATAATGCTTAGTGAGTTCCCGCGCAATGACTGCCTGACGTTCTCCACCGAATGCCTCGATCATGTCCTCAATGCTCATCTGAATGCGGTGACATGACTCATAAAACACAAGTGTTCTTTCTTCTTCTCGCAAGGCGTGAAAAAATTTCGACCTCGCCCCTTGCTTAGGCGGCGGAAATCCCTCGAAAACGAATCGGTCAGTCGGCAAACCAGCTACAGATAAAGCGGCGACGAGTGCGCTCGGGCCAGGAATCGGGCTTACGCGCACACCCGCCGCCACGGCGGCGTTCACCAACCGATAGCCGGGATCACTGATCAAGGGCGTGCCAGCATCGGAAATCAAGGCGACATTCCGGCCGTCAAGAAGCTGATCAACGAGCCCACGCACCCGGACTTTCTCATTGTGCTCATGCAAGCTAACAAGCCGACCGCCGTTGATGCCCAAATGAGCCAGCATACGACCGGATAGCCGCGTATCCTCAGCGGCAATAACATCGGCCGCGGCCAGCACGTCCATGGCCCGTCGACTCATATCGGCCAGGTTCCCCAGAGGCGTCGCCACGACGTACAAGATACCTTTCTCGCCAGACATCACACGACCTTTATGCTCATCCCATTCACCACCCGCCCTTCGCCGCGAGTTACTCCCTGAATTCGATCGCCTGCTGTAAACCGACACGAGTATAATGACTTCATGAACGATAACAACCGCCATCAAATAGACGTCGAAGTGGAAACCCAATATCTGCCTGAGGAGTCTTCCCCTGAAGAAAACCGCTATGTATTCGCTTATACCATTACCATGCACAACATAGGCACCATGCCGGCGCGATTGCTGTCACGCCACTGGGTGATCACCGACGAAGACGGCGTTGCAAAAGAAGTACACGGCCCCGGCGTTGTCGGCGAATACCCTTACCTGCGCCCCGGAGAATCATTCCGTTATACCAGCGGTACCCTCCTATCAACGCCCGTGGGCAGCATGCGAGGCAGCTATCAAATGGTTGCTGATGACGGAACGACATTCGAAGCACAAATCCCACCCTTTTTCCTGGGCGCTCCCCGCACGCTTCATTGATCCTTCACCAGGAAGAGGATATTCCCTATGGCTATCTATGCCGTGGGTGATCTGCAGGGCTGCCTAGACCCACTCCTGCGATTGCTGAAAAAAATTCGTTTCGATCCCAGCACGGATCAGCTTTGGCTGGTGGGTGATCTGGTCAATCGCGGCCCGCAGTCACTAGAAGTGTTGCGATACCTGCGTGAGCTGGACAAGGCTGCAGTGTGCGTCCTTGGGAATCACGATTTGCATTTACTTGCTCTCTGGGCGACGAGGAAGCCTCCAAAGCGCAGCGATACACTAAACGATGTGCTCGCCGCTGCCGACGCTCATGAACTGCTCGAATGGCTGAGACATCGTCCGCTGCTTCATCATGATGCCACCATAGGGTGGCTGATGGTGCATGCTGGCCTGCCGCCTCAATGGGATCTCAAACTCGCCAAGCAGTGCGCGGCCGAGGTTGAACTCGCGTTGCAAGGCCCCGATCATAAGCGACTGTTCAAACGCATGTATGCAGATTCACCCAAGCGCTGGTCACCGGATCTGACCGGGATAGAACGCTTGCGTTTCAGCCTTAACGCAATGACCCGGATGCGTTACCTAACAAAAAAAGGCGAGCTGGATTTTGCCTGTAAAACCGCTCCGGACAAGGCGCCTCCCCATCTCACCCCTTGGTTCAGGTTTCCTGGGCGACGGATCATGGAGCCCCAAATCGTTTTCGGACATTGGTCAACCCTGGGATTGCTGCGAGAATCAAATATCCTGGCGCTGGATACGGGCTGCCTATGGGGCGGCAAACTGACCGCCGCGCGCCTAGATGCAGCAGAAATTTCCGTACAAGCAGTAACCTGCCCGCACTACAAAATCCCAGGCAACTGATAACAAAAGGGAAGAAGCAGCATGAAACGGCCCTGGCCTTGGCCGGGGAGCCACCCGAGGCCGCCTTGGAAGCCATGGCAGAGGAATCCCGTCCACGTCGGGCTGTCGCAAGAGACTTCCGCCGAACGGATTATATTGAACGAAGTGACCGCGCTGAAGCTCCATGAACTGATGGCGCCGAACGAATCGTGAGTGGGCGGCGACGCCGACAGCCCGCCGAAAGTGCAGCATCTTGTGGTTTGCGAGGCAGAGAAGAGGCTTCCTGAGTAGGCATGCAAGCGGCGTTGTCTGGGAGAGTGTAGACAGAGCCAAAGGCTGGCCCGGTCATGGGTGGCCAGGCGATCTCATCTGGTGCACAGCCTCGACTCCCGCAGGCTGGCCTCTTGAGATCATTCCCCTCGTAGATGGCCTTTGTCGAAACAGCGCCCCGATCGATGAAGCCGCGACACGCCGAATGCGTTTATTCGCCCCTGGGCATGCGCCAATCGGCCTGAACCTTGTGCGCCCACAGCGAATCGGGGTATCGTCGGCGCAAGGCGCGCCAGTGGCGGTTGAGTTCGGCCGCCTCGCCGGTGGCCAGATAGCGGGCCGCCCCCAGCCAGTATCCGGCTTCCGGCGCCCAACCGCTGGCGGGATAGGAAAGAGTCAGGCGGCGAAAGCGATCCGCCGCCTCGTCGAAAGCTGAATCGCGCATCGCCCGATCCCCCTCAACCAGAAGCAACCAGGGAAGAAATTCGTCTGCGGGAAGATAACCGGAGTGGCGACGCAGAAGCTGCCCCTTGGCATCGAAAGTCCAGTGTTGGGGGTACCACACCAGACCGAGGTCTTTCACGAAGGAATGATGCTCTGGCAAACGCACGCATATCCAATTTGCGAGTGTCTTATGGACTGCAGGCTTTTTGAAAGTACCCTCGTCCATGAGCCGGCATCCGGAACAGCCTGGACGATAAACGAATACATAGACTGCGCGCTGGCCCTGTTGCGCTTCCTGCAACGCCTGCTCTGGCTCGGTTCGCCATGCGATCCCTGCGATGTTTTCGATAGCTTGCATCCTTGTTCCCTTGCCAAGGTTGACGCTAGATGACCGCCAGGCGCGTTCCGCGATGAGTGCTTGGCCGATACTCGCGTACCTAGAGCGTTGCATGTGGAAACCGTGCGCGGGCGGCTTGAAACATGTCCCATTGCTGCTCGCACCACCCCTGTGGGGCCTGCATTTGCACAAATATCATCAATTCAGGATATTGTAAACCGATCAACAACCATGGGTCTTTCCCGAGAAAACAGGCCGGCAGAAATCACAATATAAAATTACAGGGGTGGCCGAGATCCACGAAGAGTGGTAAAGCCGGAGGCACCTGGACATGTGCGATCTCCATGAATGAAGGAAGCCCTACAACCTGCCGAACAGGAGGAAGAGAAGGTGGTCGGCATCGACCACTGAACCCGAAACCATGCCCCCCCGGGGAGGGAATTTACAGCAGAATTGGGGCTTGACCTGGGATCGCCGCTGCGCCCTTCATGGGCTGGCATCGTCTTTCGCATGCCTTGTTGACTGGGGTAGTAGATGGAATCGTCGGAACGGCTGCGCTGAAGATCGTGCGCATTATTGGTTTTCGCGTATTCCACGCCATGCCAGGGTCCATGCCAGAACTCATCGGTGTGCTCGTGACCAATCGTTTCATGTATGGTCCGGATCTGTATTCGAACATCCTGAGCTGGCCGATCATTTTCTCAACGGCGTGGGCTTCGTGACGATCTATGTGCTGATATTCGGACGTACGCGCTGGTGGTTGGCCATTCCCTATGCATTGGGGATTGCCACGATTTTCATGATCAGTCCGGCAACGACCTCCACCGGGATCGGGTACTTCGGTCTGGATTCTGGGATCGGTTTCATGATCACGGTGTATCTGGCGCATATCGCGTTCGCCGCCGGATTTGGCACTGGGGCCTCGCACGGTCCAGCAATGCCTGAAACGCTATGGCACTATCATTTGGCACATTCTCAAGAAATCGAGGCCGATGAGGAATTGGCTCGGCCACGGTCGCCTCAGACACGTTGACGTCTGAGAAACGGAAGACACGCCCGGCGCCAGCTCGCCAACATTTCACTAGTTGCTGATATACAAGACACTCCTGTCAATCGCGTCTTCGTTAATATCAGTAACCGGATCAACCCTTCGATCTAGCAGATTAGAAGCTTACTTGCGCGGCCAATTCGTTTATTTGGGGGCATCCTGAGGAGTTAGAGCCAGTTTTGGGCGGTGTCCCGCAGTACCGAGCGCGTGAGCCATAATTCTACGCTTGAGCGGCGAAAACCGATCCACAGCGCGGATCCCTACGCCCCGTAGCGGGCTTAGCAACGGCAGGGATGTTCCGAAAATACCGCGAAATCCTTCCATCAATCGCATTACCGCTTCATTTTCTCCCCGCCGCGCCCTTTCATAGCGCCTCAGAAGATCAAGCCGGCCTGGATCGATCCGCAGATCGTCCAGGATATCGGCGAGCTCGGCCACATCCATAAAACCGAGATTGACGCCTTGCCCGGCCAGGGGATGAATACTGTGAGCAGCATCGCCCACCAGCGCCACTCGGGAGCGAACGTAAGGATAGGACTGGCCACCAATAAGCGGAAATGCACCTCGCCGCCCCACCTTCGTCACTTCGCCCAGGCGATACTCGAAAGCTTCGCCAAGTTCTTTACAAAAATCAGCATCCTCCAGCGCCATCAGGCGATCCGCCTCACGAACCGGCAGAGACCAGACAATGGATGAACGACCATCGTGCAACGGTAAAAAGGCGAGCGGCCCGGTAGAAAGAAAACGCTGCCATGCTGTCGATTCATGTGGAGCTTTTGTGGTGACTGCCGCGACGATCGCCACCTGTCCATAGTCACGCCGGCTGCGGTGGATATTCGCCAGTTCTCGCAGCCGCGAACGCGCGCCATCGGCACCGATGATCAAGCGGGCATGAATGCGCGTTCTGTTACTCAAGAAAAGCCTTACCTCGCCATGCCGGAATTCGATGCCCTTCAACTCTACTCCCGCCAGCAGACGAACGTTTTCAAACGCTTCCAGAGCCTTGAGTAGTGCAAGCTGAATGACTCGATTCTCGATGATGTGACCCAGATCGGGTTCAGTCAGCTCCATGGCATCGAAACTGATTTCCCCCGTGCTGCGCGCATCCCAGACGCGCATACGTCTATAAGGATTGGCCCGCATTTCGAGAATATCTTCCCAGACGCCCAGTCGAGTAAGCAAATTTTGGGAAGCGCGGTTGATGGCTGACACCCTAAGATCATAATCATCCTCGGCATGCCAATCTGCGGGCAATCTCGGCTCGATCACCGCCACTGTCCAACCGGTGCCAGCCAAAGCCGTTGCCATGGCGGCGCCCACCATACCACCCCCGACGACCGCGATGTCGAATTCGGTCAATTTTGACGCCATATCGGCTCCTGTCCGCTAAGCAGCCGGGACGGATGACCGGCCGCGAGTCCCATGTTTTGCCGGGCGAGCAAGCGATTCAAAAGCGGGTTCCAATCTGCAAGAAGCAATCCCGCCGCGCGGACATGGCCAAGGAACGGCGCCCGACGTGCAAATACCCGCGCCAGAAAATCGGTAAAGCGGATGACTCTTGTCATATCAGGTTCGCGCAAATGCTGATAGCGCCTCAGAACCTTGCTGTCGCCGGGGTCGTCGGCCTCGGTCAACACATCCACCAACGCCGCCACATCCCTCAAGGCCAGGTTGAAGCCCTGTCCCGCCACCGGATGAAGACTGTGCAAAGCATTACCCACCAATACGGTGCGATCGCGCCAGGCGCGTTCTGCTCGAATCAGCATCAAAGGATAGACAGATCGCTTGCCGACGGCCAGAAAGCGGCCCATTCGCCAGCCGAAGCGAAGTTGAAGGGCATTGAGGAATTCGGTGTCTTCAAGCGCCATGATCTCCTCTACCGTCTCCGTTCTCTGTGTCCAAACGAGGGAATAACGTTCACCACCCAAGGGGAGAAGCGCAAGCGGACCGCTATCGGTGAAGCGTTCGAACGCCGTCCCGGGCGCAGGATGAGACACGCTGACATTGGCGATCACTGCCGATTGCTTATAATTTTCCTCACGCGTCGGGATTTTCAAGTCACTCCGCAAGGGAGAAAAAGAGCCGTCAGCCGCCACCAGCAAACGGGCACGCAAATGGCGAACGCCGTCGGGAGTACGAACACGAACGCCTACGCTCTCCCCTTCATTCTCGCTTGCTTCCAAAGTGGCCGGAGAAATGAGATCCACCTTCTTAGAATGGGCGAGCAGCGGCATCAAAGCCCCGCCGATCAACCGGTTGGCGACCACATACCCCAGCGCCTGCACATTCTGTTCCTTTGCATCTACATGCGCCGCGCCGAAATGGCCGCTATCACTGACATGAATATGCAGTATCGGCGCCGCCTGTTTGCTCAAGGCGGGCCAGATACCGATGGCTTCAAGAATGCGCCGCGAACCGAAAGCCAGCGCGATCGTCCGCTCGTCGAAACTGGGTTGATCCACGGCTCCAAATGGCCGTGACTCGATCACGCCTATTCGCCAGGGGCCATTGGCTAGAGCAGCGGCCAGTGTTCCCCCCACCATGCCGCCACCGGCAATAAGGATATCGAATTCTTCATGCATATGTTTTCACCGACTTTCCGTTCCCACCAGCGCCTCGATAGCCTCCACGCTCTTGGGAGCTGCCTCGGTAAGGACACGATGCCCGTCCCGCGTAACCACAACGTCGTCCTCGATGCGCACACCGATATTGTGGAAGCGCTCTGGTATGTCATCAGCGGCTGAGATATACAAGCCTGGCTCGACGGTGGTGACCATGCCCGGCTCGAATTGGCGCCATTCACCGTCGATTTTGTACTCCCCTACGTCATGCACATCAAGCCCCAGCCAATGCCCAGTGCGATGCATATAGAATCGCCGGTAGGCTCCCTCACGTATCAGATCGGCCTTCTTGCCCTTGAGCAAGCCAAGTTCGATCAAGCCGGCCACCAGCTCACTCAACGCTGCCGAATGCGGATCATCCCAACTATTGCCGGGCATCACTTTGTTGATGGCCGCCTCCTGAGCCGCAAGAACCACCTCATAAACCTCTCTTTGGGCCTCGCTGAAGCGGCCGCTGACAGGAAAAGTACGGGTGATATCACTTGCATAGTAATCATATTCCGCGCCGGCATCGATGAGTATAAGTTCACCGTCGCGCAGGCGATCCTGATTATCTACATAATGCAAAATGCAACCGTTAGCGCCGCCGCCTACAATCGACTGATAAGCCAGCTCGGCATTGCGGCGGCGTGCCGTATAGATGAACTCGGCCTCTATTTCATACTCATACATGCCGGGCTGGCAAACTGCCATCATACGCCGATGGCCATTGATGGCGATGTCAGCGGCCTCACGCATGGCTTCCAACTCTGCTTTCGACTTAAACAACCGCATTTCGTGCAGATGGTACTCCAGGGAAAAAAAATCATGCGGGGCCGCCTGACCCGATCGAACTCGCGCGCGCAAGGCATTGACCCAATTCATCAACCGCCGATCGAAGTCATCGTCTTTTCCAAGCGTGCAGTACACGCGTTCGCGGTTTTCCATCAAACCAGGGAGAATATCGTCGATATCGGCAATTGGAAATGAGTCATCCGCGCCATAACGCTCAACCGCTCCTTGCTGACCCGCCCGACGCCCATTCCACGTCTCCATGTCTGGATCGCGCTCCCGACAAAAGAGAACATACTCCCCTTGCGGCCGACCAGGGATCAGCGCCGCTACCGCCTCGGGCTCAGGAAAACCGGTCAGATACCAGAAATCGCTGTCCTGCCGGTAACGGTAGTCCGCATCGCGGTTGCGTACTCTTACCGGCGCCGCTGAAATGATGGCGATCGCGCCTTCACCCATCATGCGCATCAACTGCCTGCGCCGTGCTTCGAACTCTTTTATGGGGATTGTCATATTCACGCGTCCTTTGTTTTCAATGCACGGTTTTGAGTGAATCCGCAGGAGGCTGAAATTCCATCGCCACCAGCAACACCCCCATGCGCACGTATTCCAGCAGCTCGGCGTAGTTTCTTTCGGCCTCTTCGTTTTCCAGCACTTCCGGCTCAACCCGTACAATCTCGCCAAGATCGTTAAGGAACTCCTCGACTACGGCAGGCAAGGTCCGTCTACGTTTCTCGTCAAGGCCGGCCAGGCCGATACCAGCGATAAAGCCATCACACCAACGCGCCAAAGAGCCAACCCGGGACTGCAATGATCGTTCGTAGGCAGGCAAGAAAAGCTGAAAACCAAGATTTTCATCCTGAAGGCCGTTGCGCACTTCGGTCACCAAAGCAATTAGCAGGCGACCTAAGATACTAAGTTCATCTTCTCCCCGGTCTTTATCCCCAATGATTTCGGCAACACAGCTTTCTGTAGACATAGTCGGATTTACGGCCAGCAATCCGCATAACAGGCCATGAGCTTCTGCCGGACTAAAAGCAACGCCCGCGCGATCCATCTGCGTTGCAAGAATGGCATAGACGTCAGACATCAGAACACCTCGATGCGGGCTTCATAAGGAAACAGAATCAAGCGATACAAAGAGTCTCCCAGCTGAATATGCGTAAAATCGGGCTCGCCCAGGCGAATCGTCGATCCGCCCGCAGATGATCGACCGGACAGGCCAAAACGCCGCTGCTCAATCAGTTCGGCGAGCAAGGATTCCAATTCCGCATGAGGCACTGTCCCTGTATTATCCACGAGGCGGCATGGCTTTCCGGTAGCCGTCACGCCCTCAATCACAGTTGCATGCTTATTGTCTTTCTCCATGATGTCCGTCTTCGTGTAATGCGGTCTAAAACCAGCTGATCTTAGCACCGCGTTAAGCTTGAACGAAACAAAAGGGTGGATTGCAAAAGCATACACACTTAATATTTGTTGGTATGGCCGAACCCACTAAAGAAAATCCGTCTTTGAAAATACTCGAATCCCTCGAGCAGCACGCGAGCGAACTTCTTGAGCGCTATCGCGATTTGAGTCGGGAAAACGCCCAGCTCCGCCATCAGCTTCAGCAGATGCAACAAGAACGGCATACGCTGATTGAAAAGCATGAAATGGCCAAAAGCCGCATCGAAGCCATGATTCAGCGATTGAAAACCATGGAGGAAGATTCATGAGTCAATCTATCGCCGTGGATGTGCGCATCCTCGACAAAGAATATCGGGTGATGTGCCCGCTGAATGAACGTGACGACCTCATTGCATCTGCACGTGAACTCGACAAACGGATGCAAGAAATTCGCGACCATAGCCGAATCATCGGCTCTGAAAGGATTGCTGTCATCGCCGCCTTGAACCTCATGCACGAACTTTTGCAGAAAGATGTCCTACAGCAAGAAACAGATCGTTCCCTGAATAAAAGACTGTCTCATATTGCCCAACAAATCGACAATGCCTTGAGCTCTTGACATGCAATTGAAGTGTCGCTTTGTCATGCCACATGAACGGATTTTCAACAACCTTGTATATCCAAAAAGCGTTATGTTGAGGCTCGGGGGAGGTAGGTCGACACAGCCTTGGTGACGCACACCGCTAGCAGCACGGATCGCCTCCCCCTCATCTGACCACAACCCGAACAGTTGCCTG
>Ga0256829_1000132_pt1 | contig 97758 bp, 93 predicted proteins | sample 131447metaG_FD_185979 | JGI IMG/M metagenome (GOLD analysis project Ga0256829, IMG submission 185979) | Hydrothermal vent microbial communities from Lau Basin, Pacific Ocean - 131-447 | ecosystem: Environmental > Aquatic > Marine > Hydrothermal vents | place: Pacific Ocean: Lau Basin | collected... | reverse complement strand
TGCCCGATTGAAATTGGATCGCATTCATAGCCATGGGAGTTGTCCTCGCTGGATCGTGGGGCCATGGTGCGCTAGAGACGTCGCAAATCATGCGATTCCGGGCTGAGGAAGAGGGCTAATCAGGTGCGCGTTCGTCACGTAGTATGTGGTTTTTTCAGCGGCGCATGCAGACACCGAGACGAATGCCAAGGCAATCGTCAGCCAGATAACTTCCCATTGCTTCATATTCATCTCATAACTCCCTGTACCGCTCCATCATGCCGAATCCCCATGTACTCGCTCGGCATCTTCCATTCTTATGTGCGCTTCTAGCCCCCACGCACGAGTTCGCCTGCATTGCGCAGGCTAGGGCAAACATTGCACTGGCTACCCGGCATGTCAACGGTTGGGACAATGCCCCAGCGAATCAACGAGAGAGCGTGTGCAGGAACTCGCCCTAGACCGCTACCCACTACCGAGGCTACCCCGGACAGCCGGATGCGCTCTAGCGGCTTCCTAGGCGCTCGGAAGGGCGGAAGGGGATCGAACGCCGAAGCGCGGTTACGGCGCGGTTACCAATGAAAAGGCCGCTCATTGCCGAGCGGCCTGAATCATTGAAATCATTGGTGGGCGGTACAAGGATCGAACTTGTGACACCTGCCGTGTGAAGGCAGTGCTCTACCGCTGAGCTAACCGCCCGATAGAGAGCGCGAGAGTCTACGCAGACGGCGGGCCGGGGTCAATGCCGGTCAGTGTGGCGGGAGGCGTCTTGCGGGGTGCATCGGGGTGCGGGTGGCGTTGTACACTTTCCCGGTTGCCCCGCACCCGACCGGCCATGGACAGCTTGCACCAACACTTTGCCGATATCCTGGCCGCCCTGAAGGCGTTCGAGCTGACTCCCTGGAAGCTGGTGGGATTTGCCGGCATGGCCCTGTTCACCAGCCGCTGGTTCGTGCAGATGTACTACACGCGCAAGTTCAGGCGGGTGGTGATGCCGATGGCGTTCTGGTGGCTGTCGGTCAGTGGCAGCGTGTTGTTGCTGGCCTATTTCATCTTCGGCAAGAACGATTCGGTCGGCATCCTCTCGAACCTGTTGCCGGTGTTCGTGTCGGTCTACAACCTCGTGGTGCACACGCGCGACCTGCGCGCGCGCCGCGCGGCTCAGTCCGGTTCGTAGGCCAGGTTTGCCGCCAGCCAGCGTTCGGCCTCGGCCATGCTCCATCCCTTGCGCCGGGCGTAGTCGGCGACCTGCTCGCGGCTCAGGTTGCCGACCACGAAGTACTGGCTGTCCGGGTGCGAGAAATACCAGCCGGAGACCGTGGACGCCGGATGCATGGCAAAACCCTCGGTCAGTTCGATGCCGGTGTTGGCCGTGACGTCGAGCATGCGGAACAGCGTGGTTTTTTCCGTGTGGTCCGGGCATGCCGGGTAGCCTGGTGCCGGCCGGATGCCGCGATAGTTTTCCTTGATCAGCGCCTCGTTGTCGAGCTTCTCGTCAGCCGCGTAGCCCCAGAATTGGGTGCGGACCCGCTGGTGCATGCGCTCGGCGAATGCCTCGGCCAGGCGATCGGCCAGGGCCTTGAGCAGGATGGCCGAATAGTCGTCGTGGGCCGCCTCGAAGCGCGCCACGTGCGTCTCGATGCCAAGGCCGGCGGTGACGGCAAACGCGCCGATCCAGTCGCGCACACCGCTGTCCCGGGGGGCGATGAAATCGGCCAGGCAAAGGTTGGGCCGATCGCTGGGCTTGTCTGCCTGCTGGCGCAGGAAATGCAGGGTGATGGATCGGCTTGCGTGCGTGGAGGTCGCCTTTGGCGCGTCTGTGCCCGCATTTCCGTCGTCCGGGATCACTTCCACATCGTCGCCGACGCGGCTGGCCGGCCAGATGCCGATCACGGCGCGCGCACGCAGCCATTTCTCGGTCACGATGCGCTCGAGCATCGCCTGGGCGTCGGCGAACAGTTCGCGTGCCTGCGTGCCCACCACGGCGTCCTCGAGGATGGCCGGGTAGTGACCGGACAGCTCCCAGGTCTGGAAGAACGGAGTCCAGTCGATGCAGTTGCGTAGCTCGGCCAGATCGTAGTCGTCGAACACATGCACGCCGGGCTGCCTGGGAGCCGGTGGCGCATAGGCGTTCCAGTCGCGCGTCCAGGCGTTGGCGCGGGCCTGGCCCAGCGTCACCAGTTTCTTGGCGGAATCGCGACTGCGGTGGCGTTCGCGGACCTGGGCATAGTCCTCGCGGATGCCCTGCAGGAACTCGTCCACGGTTTCCTTGCTGACCAGCGACTGGGCCACGCCGACGGCGCGCGAGGCGTCCTTGACCCACACGGTGCCGGACGGGTAGTGCGGTTCGATCTTCAGCGCGGTGTGCGCACGCGAGGTGGTGGCGCCGCCGATCAGCAACGGGACGCGAAAATCCTGGCGACGCATTTCCCGGGCCACCTGGCTCATTTCCTCCAGCGATGGCGTGATCAGGCCGGACAGGCCGATCATGTCGGCATGCGCTTCGCGGGCTGTCTCGAGGATTTTGGCGGCCGGCACCATGACGCCGAGGTCGATCACCTCGAAGTTGTTGCAGCGCAGGACCACGCCGACGATGTTCTTGCCGATGTCATGCACGTCGCCCTTGACCGTGGCCAGCACGATGACGCCGTTGGGTTTGCCGGCATCTCCCGTGCGTGCCTTTTCTTCTTCGATGAACGGGATCAGGTGCGCCACGGACTTTTTCATCACGCGCGCCGACTTGACCACTTGGGGAAGGAACATCTTGCCTGCGCCGAACAGGTCGCCGACCACGTTCATGCCGTCCATCAGGGGGCCCTCGATCACGTCCAGCGGCCGCGTGGACTCGAGCCTTGCCTCTTCGGTGTCCTCGATCACGAACTGGTCGATGCCGTGCACGAGCGCATGCGACAGGCGTTGTGCGACCGGCAGCTCCCGCCATGCCAGTTTCTCCCGGTTGCCGGCATCGGCATCCGCGCTGTCGGAGCGGAACCGTTCGGCCAGGGAGAGCAGCCGGTCGGTGGCGTCCGGGCGACGGTTCAGCACCACGTCCTCGACCGCGTCGCGCAGCTCGGGGTCGAGATCGTCATAGATCGCCAGGGCGCCGGCGTTGACGATGCCCATGTCCATGCCGGCGGCAATGGCGTGATACAGGAAGACCGAGTGGATGGCTTCGCGCACGGTGTCGTTGCCGCGAAACGAGAACGACACGTTGGACAGCCCGCCGGACACATGGCTTTCGGGAAACCGGCGCTTGAGTTCGCGGGTGGCCTCGATGAAATCCACGGCGTAGTTGTTGTGCTCGGCAATGCCAGTGGCGATGGCGAAGATGTTGGGGTCGAAGATGATGTCCTCGGGCGGGAAATCCAGACGCGATGTCAGCAGTTCATGGGCCCGGGTGCAGATGGCGATCTTTCGCTCGCGGGTATCGGCCTGTCCCTGTTCGTCGAATGCCATGACGACCACCGCAGCGCCGTAGTGGAGCACGCTGCGGGCATGGTCGAGGAAGGTTTCCTCACCTTCCTTGAGCGAAATCGAATTGACCACGCCCTTGCCCTGCAGGCAGCGCAGGCCGGCTTCGATCACGCTCCATTTCGAGGAGTCGATCATCACCGGGACGCGGGCGATGTCCGGTTCGGCGGCAATAAGGTTCAGGAAGCGCACCATCGCGGCTTCGGAGTCGATCATGCCCTCGTCCATGTTCACGTCGATGATCTGCGCGCCGTTCTCGACCTGCTGGCGGGCCACTTCGACGGCTTCCTCGAAACGGTCCTCCTTGATCAGGCGGCGGAACCTGGCCGATCCGGTGACATTGGTACGTTCGCCGATATTGACGAAATTGAGTTCGGGGGTGAGAACCAGCGGTTCCAGTCCCGACAGGCGGGTCAATCGTCGTTTCATGCCGCATCGTCCTTGCGCATGGCACGGGGTGCGTGGCCGCGGACGGCCGTGGCGATGGTTTCGATGTGTTCCGGCGTGGTGCCGCAGCAGCCGCCGACGATGTCCAGCAGGCCTTCAGCGGCGAAGCTTTCGAGCGTACGCGCCATGTGTTCGGGGGTTTCCTCGTATTCGCCGAAGGCATTGGGCAGCCCGGCATTGGGATGGGTGCTGATGCGGCAGTCGGCATGGGCTGCCAGCGCCTGCACGTGCGGCCGCAGCTCTTCGGCGCCGAGCGCGCAGTTGAGGCCGATCGACATCGGGCGTGCATGGGCCAGGGAGATATGGAAGGCTTCCGGTGTCTGCCCGGAAAGGGTGCGTCCGGAACGGTCGGTGATGGTGCCGGACACCATCAGCGGCAGCCTGCCGCCGCGGCGACGGAACTCGGCATCGATGGCGTACAGGGCTGCCTTGGCGTTGAGCGTGTCGAAAACGGTCTCGATCATCAAGATGTCCGCGCCGCCTTCGATCAGGCCGTCCACGGCCTCGGTGTAGTTGTCCACCAGTTGCTGGAAATCGATGTTGCGAAATCCCGGGTCGTTGACGTCCGGCGAGATGGACGCGGTGCGGCTGGTCGGTCCCAGCACGCCGACGGCGAAACGTGGGCGCGCCGGGTCGCGCTTCTCGGCGGCAGCGCAGGCGGCGCGTGCAAGCCGCGCGCCCTCGACGTTCAGTTCGTGCACCAGGTCTTCCATGCGGTAATCGGACTGGCTGGCCCGGGTGGCATTGAAGGTATTGGTTTCGACCAGGTCCGCCCCGGCATCCAGGTAGGCGGCATGGATGTCGCGGATGATCTCCGGGCGCGACAGGCTGAGCAGGTCGTTGTTGCCTTTCAGGTCGCGTGTGCACGATGCGTCGTGTTCGTGCTCGTGATGCGCATCGCAGCCATGTGCAAAGCGCTCGCCACGGTACCCGGATTCGTCCAGGCCGTGACGCTGCAGCATCGTGCCCATGGCACCGTCAAGCAGCAGGATGCGCGAGTCGAGCGCCGTTTCGAGCTTTTCGGCGCGGTCAGGGTGCAGCCAGGGGAGGGCGTGGGTCATGGCAGGAAACATCGGGTGGGTGAGCGTGGCGAGATCGGGGGCGAAAATCCTGTGCTCAGGCTGGAATCCGGGGTCCGGGGAGATTTCCCGGAGTGACAGAGGGATTGGGTACCGGCTTGTACCCGGATGACAGAGGCGAGGGGTGTGCATGGCATGGGCGCTAGTCCGGTTTGCGTGCCAGCAGGCAGAGCACCTCGAAGTGTGGCGGCTTGCGTTCACGCGAGAGGTGTCCGCACTGCGCCACGTCCAGTCCGGCATCCTCGGTCCACTGCACCAGCTCGTCGGCGGTGCAGCCCAGGTTGCAGTGTCCGAACGGCGCCACGGCCGATTTGTGGGCGTGACGGGCAAGGGTCACGGCCAGCAGGCGACCGCCCGGGCGCAGGGCGCGCGCGGCTTCGTTCATGGCCGCTGCCGGCCGCTCGGCATAGGTCAGCGCATGCAGCAAAAGCACGAGGTCGAATGAGCTGTCCAGGCCCAGTGCATGCATGTCGCCCTGGCGCATATCCACGTTCGCGAAGGTTTTCAGGCGTTTGCGTGCGGCGGCCGTGACCCGCTCGCTGGCGTCGATGCAGGTGATCGATCTGGCGTGCGGGGCCAGCAGTTCGGCCGTCACGCCGTCGCCGGAGGCGATGTCCAGCACGTCGCCGGTCTCCAGCAGCTGCAGCAGGGCTCGGGCCAGGGTTTCCCAGGTGCGTCCGGGCGAATAGTGGCGCTCCATGTCTCCGGCGACCGTGTCGGCCCACCCCTGTTCGCGCGCGCGCTGGGCCAGGACCACCGGCAGATGGCGGGCATCGGCGTCGAGCAAGGCATCGTCGACCCCTTCACGCAGCGCCCCGAGCAGCCCCTGCAGGCCCGGGTCCGGGGCTTCCTGCGCGCGGTAGTAGGCCGAGACGCCGGCACGGCGGTCGCGAACCAGTCCCGCTTCCTTCAGTTTGGCCAGGTGCGTGGACACGCGGGGCTGGGCCAGTTGCAGCACGGCAGCCAGCTCGGCCACGGTCAGCTCCTCGCGTTCGAGCAGGGCCAGCAGGCGCACCCGTGTCGGGTCGGCGAGCAGGCGCAACAGGCCCGAGGCCGCAGACAGGTCCATGTACTGCATCCCTGTATCGCGATGAAAAGATAATGCTAGCCTATGCTGCGTCTTGCGAGGCGTCAAGCGGTATGCGGCAGGCTCGCTCGGCGCTATGGTGCGCACCCTCGCCAGGAGGGGTTGCCTGGCCCTGCTGCGCGCGCAAGCACCTTTCAGACGTCCTTGAGCACAAGGTGCAACGAAGGCCTCGGCAGGGTGGGTCAGTCCGCAAGACGGACAGGGTATAATGACCCGCTGAATGCAGCCGGGCGGATGGGTCCGGCCTTCTTCCGTTCCGACCGCCACACCACGCCGCCCTGGGGCGACGCAGGAGGATCCATGGATTTTCGCTTTACCGACGACCAGCTCTCGATCCAGTCCATTGCGCGCGATTTCGCGCAACGGCGTATCGCTCCCGTTGCCGCAAGCTTCGATGCCTCGGGTGAATTCCCATTGGACAACATCCGGGAAATGGGGCAGATGGGCCTGATGGGCATTGAAGTGCCGACCGAGTACGGCGGAGCCGGGATGGATTCGGTGGCCTACGCACTGGCGATGATCGAAATCGCTGCCGCCGATGCCGCGCATTCGACCATCATGTCAGTCAACAACTCGCTGTTCTGCAATGGCATCCTGACCCATGGCACCGAGGAGCAGAAGCAGGTCTACGTGAAGGCCATCGCCACCGGCGAGGCGATCGGCGCCTATGCGCTGACCGAGCCGCAATCGGGCTCGGATGCCTCCAACATGCACACCCGCGCGGTGAGGAGCGAGGACGGCAGCCATTACGTGATCAACGGCAAGAAAAGCTGGATCACCTCCGGCCCGGTGGCGCGTTACATCGTGCTCTTTGCCATCACCCGGCCGGGTATCGGCGCCAAGGGCGTAAGTGCCTTCATCATCGATACCGAGGCCGAAGGTTTTCATCGCGGCAAGACCGAGCCCAAGCTGGGCATCCGCGCATCGGCAACCTGCGAGATCGAGTTTGTCGACTACAAGTGCCCGGCCGATCACCTGCTGGGCGAGGAAGGGCAGGGTTTCCGCATTGCCATGGGCGTGCTCGATGCCGGTCGCATCGGCATTGCATCGCAGGCCGTGGGCATCGCCCGCGCCGCCTACGAGGCGACCCTGGACTGGGCCCGGGAGCGCAAGGCCTTCGGCAAGCCGATCGGTGCCTTCCAGATGACGCAGGCGAAAATCGCCGACATGAAGTGCAAGCTGGATGCGGCCACCCTGCTGACCCTGCGTGCGGCCTGGGCCAAGGACCAGGCGCGCGGCAACGGAGGCCGTTTCGGCAACGAGGCCTCGATGGCCAAGCTGGTGGCCTCGGAGACAGCGATGTGGATTGCCCATCAGGCGGTACAGATCCACGGCGGCATGGGCTATTCCAAGGAAATGCCGCTGGAACGCTATTTCCGCGACGCCAAGATCACCGAGATCTACGAAGGCACCAGCGAGATCCAGCGCATGGTCATCGCCCGCAACGAAACCGGGCTTCGTTGAAACGTCCATTCGTGCTGTGTCGACTGCATCAAGGTCGCCAGCGGCATCATTTCGGGTAAAATAACCCTTTCGTCCATCGCCGCCGCAAGGCGGATCTGTCCCAGTCCGGTTACGCTGGCGGCATGCCCTCAATGCCACTACAATGCGCCGGATACATTCCTGCGGGAGGTCATTAGCACATGAGCACCATCGAAGAGCGCGTCAAAAAGATCGTTGTCGAACAGCTTGGCGTGAAGGAAGACGAGGTCACCACAAACGCCTCGTTCGTTGACGACCTGGGTGCCGATTCCCTGGACACCGTCGAGCTTGTCATGGCGCTCGAAGAAGAGTTCGAGACTGAGATCCCCGACGAGGAAGCGGAGAAGATCACCACGGTGCAGCAGGCCGTCGACTACATCCAGGCGCACGTCAAGTCCTGATGCAGTCCGGTCCGGGCGGTCGCGCTGCGTGCGTGTCGTCCGGCGCCGAATACGGAACATCCACAAACTGCGCCTGCCGGCGCAGTTTGTGTTTGCGCAACCGCAAACGTTCTCCGGCGTATGGTGTGCCGGTGAACCCATGACGGAAACCGAGCATGAGCAAGCGACGCGTGGTAGTGACAGGCATGGGCATGGTCAGCCCCGTCGGCAACGATGTGGCCACCAGCTGGGCCAGCATCCTCGCCGGCAAGAGCGGCATCGGCGGGATCACCCATTTCGATGCCAGTACGTTCCCGACCCGTATTTCGGGCGAAGTGCGTGGATTTGATGCCGCGCAGTACATCGCCCCGAAAGACATCAAGAAGATGGATCCGTTCATCCATTACGGTGTGGCAGCGGGCAGGCAGGCCATGGCCGATGCCGGGCTGGAAGTGACCGAGGCCAATGCCGACCGCGTCGGTGCAGCCGTGGGCGCGGGCATCGGCGGACTGCACACCATCGAACGTACCGCGATCGACTTCCATGAGCGCGGCGTGCGCAAGATCTCCCCGTTCTTCGTGCCCAGCTCGATCATCAACATGGTCTCGGGGCAGCTGTCGATCATGCTGGGCCTGAAAGGCCCCAACATCGCCTGCGTTACTGCCTGCACCACAGCCACCCACAACATCGGACTGGCCATGCGCATGATCCAGTACGGCGAAGCCGATGCCATGCTGGCTGGCGGCGCCGAGTTCGCCACCACCGGTACGGCGGTGGGCGGATTCTGTTCGGCCCGCGCCATGTCCACCCGCAACGATGAGCCGCAGAAGGCCAGCCGCCCATGGGATGCCGGGCGCGACGGTTTCGTGCTGGCCGACGGTGCCGGCGTGCTGATGCTGGAAGAGTACGAGTCGGCCAGGGCACGTGGCGCCAACATCTACTGCGAACTGGTCGGGTTCGGCATGAGCGGGGATGCCTACCACATGACCGCACCGAGCGAGGGCGGCGAGGGTGCGGCGCGCTGCATGAAGCACGCCATCGCCGATGCCGGTCTCGATCCCGCACAGGTCGACTACATCAACGCGCACGGAACGTCCACGCCGCAGGGTGACCTGGCCGAGGTGCAGGCCGCCAAGACGGTGTTCGGCGACCATGCCTACAAGCTGATGATGAGTTCGACCAAGTCGATGACCGGTCATCTGCTGGGTGCCGCCGGCGGTGTCGAGGCGATTTTCTCGATCCTGGCCCTGCGCGACGACATCATCCCGCCGACCATCAACCTGGACGAACCCGGCGAGGGCTGCGACCTCGATTTCGTGCCGCACACCGCGCGCGAGGCCAGGGTTGACGTGGTGGTGTCCAATTCATTCGGCTTTGGCGGCACCAACGGCTCGCTGGTGTTCAAGCGGCTGTAATCCGGGCCGAGGCGTCTTTCGCGGCCGCGCAGTTGCTTGAACGCGTCCGCCGGTGCCCATCGCCTGGTTGTTCCCGACCGCCCATGCATCCCGCTTACGCCACCGAGGATTCCGCGACCGGGTCACGCGTGCTGGGTCTGCCTGGCACGCACGACCTGCTGGCGCTTGCCGCGGCGTACCCGGGACGGTATCCCTGTCTGCTCGAAAGTGTTGCCCATGGGCCGGCGCATGCGCGATGGGATCTGCTGCCTGCATTTCCGCAATCGCGCCTCGAGCTGGGTGCGGACGGTGTGACCCGGGTCGATGGACAGGCCGCAACCGGAAGCTTCCTTGATCGCCTCGATCATGCATGGCACAGCCTGCGGACAGCACGCGGCGAGGATGCCCTGCCTTTCCATGGTGGCTGGGCCCTGCTGCTGGCCTACGAGCTGGTTGCACAGATCGAGCCCGGTTTGCAGCTGCCGCCGGCCCCGGGACCGATGCCGGTTGCTCTGGCGTTGCGTTGCCCGGCGGCGGTCCTGGTCGATCATGCATCGCAGCGCACCCTGCTGGTCGCCGAAGCGGGCCATGCCGACAAGATTGCCTGCATGCAGGACGACCTGGCGCGGGCGCAGGTTCCCGGTCCGCCGGCGGTGATTGCCACACAGGTGCGCGAAGATCCCCCTGCACCGTTCCTCGATGGCGTGGCGCGCGTGCAGGAGCACCTTTCTGCCGGCGATGTGTTCCAGGTCAACCTGTCGCGCGCTTGGCATGCCCGTCCCGATGTTGCGGTGACGCCGGCGAAGGTGCATGCCGCGCTGCGCAAGGCCAACCCGGCGCCGTTCGCAGGCCTGTGGCAGGATAGTGCGTGGGCGGTGTCCAGTTCCTCGCCGGAACGCCTGGTTGAAGTGCGTGGCGGGCGCGTGCAGACCCGCCCTATCGCCGGCACGCGGCCGCGCATGGCCGGCGAAAACGATGCCGAGCGCATCGGCGAACTGGTCGGTCACCCCAAGGAGCGTGCCGAACACATCATGCTCATCGACCTGGAGCGCAATGACCTCGGACGCGTCTGCTTGCCGGGCAGTGTCGAGGTCGACGAACTGATGAGCGTCGAAAGTTATGCCCATGTGCATCACATCGTATCCAATGTGCGTGGCACCCTGCGCCCGGACGTGTCACCGGGGCAGGTGATCGCGGCGACGTTTCCCGGTGGCACCATCACCGGCTGCCCCAAGGTGCGTTGCATGCAGATCATTGCCGCGCTGGAGGGTGTGGGCCGGGGTGCCTACACCGGAGCCATGGGTTATCTGGATCGCAACGGGGACATGGACCTGAACATTCTCATCCGCACCCTCAGTATGCACGATGGCGGCATCGAACTGCGGGCAGGGGCCGGTATCGTGGTCGATTCCCGGGCACAGGCGGAACTGGAAGAGACCCGCCACAAGGCACGTGGCCTGCTGAAAGCGCTGGGTGTGCAGCCATGACCGCTCGATGTCGTGTCCTGGGCAGAGCAGGCGAATGGGTGTCGGCATGCGATCGCGGTCTGCTCTACGGCGACGGACTGTTCGAGACCTTGCGTGTGCGGCATGGGCGCTCGACGCTGTGGTCGCGGCACATGCAGCGCCTGACCGGAGGCTGCGAACGTTTGCACATGCCGTTGCCGGACATCGCGCTGCTGGCCCGGGAGGTCCATGACCTGACACGGGACATGCACGAGGCCGTGGTGCGCATCACCTGGACGCGGGGTTGTGGCGTGCGCGGCTATCGGCCCCCCGATCCCGCGACGGGCACCGGCATCATAACGGCCGGGACCGCCCCTTCCCTGCACACCGATTGGAGCCGGAGCGGAATCCGGGTACGCTTCTGCCGGACACGCTTGGCGTTGCAGCCGGCATTGGCGGGGCTCAAGCATCTCAACCGGCTCGAACAGGTGCTGGCTCGCGGCGAATGGGATGATCCGGACGTGGCCGAGGGCCTGATGTGCGATACCCGCGGCCGGGTCGTGTGTGCCACGGCAGCCAACCTGTTCGTGCGCCTGGCGGGCGTCTGGCACACCCCGGCACTCGATGACTGCGGGGTGGCCGGCGTGGCCCGCGCCGTGGTGCTGGACCGCTGGCCCGGGGTGCGGGTGGCGCCGATCGAGATGGAAACCCTGATGCAGGCCGAAGAAATGTTCCTCAGCTCCAGTGTGCGCGGCATCCTTCCGATACGCGATCTTGCCGGTCGCCGGCTGCCGGTCGGGAAGGACACGCAGGCCATGCGTGAGCACCTTTGCGCATGTCTGGAGCCGGAGGCATGAAACTGCAGCGCGGCGGTGTGCGTGTCTGGATTGGGATCCTCGTGTTGCTGGCGGCGTTGCTGGCGTCGGCGGTCGTGGTGTGGCAGGAAATCAGCCGCTTTGCGGATGCGCCGATGGCGATTCATCCCGATGCGCCATCGGTGGTCATTCCCCGTGGCGCGGGATTCAACCGGATCGTCGATGAACTCCAGGCACGGCACCTGAGCGCCGCTCCACGCTGGTTCTGGCGCGTTCTGGCCGAGCGCATGCATGTGACCCGGGACCTGCAGGCAGGCGAATACGCCTTGCGACCCGGCATGACGCCGCGACAACTGCTCGATGACATGGCACATTCGCGGGTGGTCCAGCATCGCTTTACCATCGTGGACGGCTGGACCTTCCAGCAGTTGCGCAAGGCGCTGGACGATGCACCGGCGCTTCGCCATGCCACGGCATCCATGAGCAATGCCGAAATCATGCGGCGCCTGGGCATGGCGGGGAAGAACCCGGAGGGACGCTTTCTTCCCGAAACCTATGCCTACGTCCTCGGTGACAGTGACCTGGACATCCTGAGGCGCTCCCATCAGGCCATGCAGCACCTGTTGGCGAAGTTATGGCCCGAACGGGAAACGGATCTACCCATCAAGACCCCCTACCAGGCGCTGATCCTGGCTTCGATCGTGGAAAAGGAGACGGCGCAGGCCGACGAGCGCGCGCGCATTGCTGGTGTATTCGTGCGGCGTCTGCGCAAGGGCATGCGCCTGCAGACCGATCCGGCGGTCATCTACGGCATGGGCGCCAGTTATCACGGCAACATCCGCAGGCGGGATCTGCAAACCGACACGCCTTACAACACCTACATGCACGCCGGCCTGCCGCCGACGCCGATTGCCTTGCCCGGCAAGCCGGCCATAGTCGCCGCATTGCATCCTGAGCCAGGCAAGGCGCTGTATTTCGTGGCGCGGGGAGATGGCACGCACGTCTTTTCCGACACCCTCGCCGAGCATGATCGTGCGGTGCGCTGCTATCAGCTCAAGCTATGCAAGGGAGCCTCACGATGAAGGGAAGACTGATCACGCTGGAAGGGGGCGAAGGTGCCGGGAAGAGCACCCTGATGGACGGCCTGCGTGTGCATCTGCGCAGTCACGGGATCGACCCGCTCATGGTCCGTGAGCCTGGCGGCACGAGCCTGGGGGAGCGCGTGCGGGAAACACTTCTCGATCCTGACCTGCATGATGAGATCTGTGCCGAAGCCGAGCTTCTGATGATGTTTGCCGCCCGCGCGCAACTGGTGCATGCCTGCATCCTTCCCGCGCTTTCCGCCGGGCGCTGGGTGCTCAGCGACCGGTTCACCGACGCCAGCTATGCCTATCAGGGCGCCGGCCGCGGACAGCCTCGTGAACGCATTGCAGCACTGGAGCGCTGGGCCGCGGCGGGCTTGCAGCCGGACCTTACCCTGTTGCTGGACGTACCGGTGGCCACCGGGCGCCGGCGTGCCGAGGGGCGCGGTGAACTGGCCGATCGCATCGAGCGCGAGCAGGCAAGCTTCTTCGAGCGTGTTCGTGCGGCCTATCTCGAGCGCGCAGCGGCCGAACCCGGGCGCATCCATGTGCTCGATGCCACCCGCACGCCTGCAAGCGTGCTGGAAACGGCGGTCCGGGCCATGCAGCCCCTGTTGGACGAGGCCGGGCCATGAACCGTCCGCTGCCCTGGCATGAAGAACCCTGGCAACGCCTCAGGCAACGCCGCGAACGCGGTGCAATGCCGCATGCCTTGATGCTGCAGGGGCCTGCCGGGCTGGGCAAGCGGGACTTCAGCGATCGGCTGCAGAACGCCTTGTTATGCGAGGCCTGCGAAGACGGCAACGCCTGCGGGCATTGTCGTGCCTGCCGATTGCTGCAGGCCGGGACGCACCCGGATCGTTATCGGGTCAGTCTCGAGGAACGCAGCGACGGGGTGCTGCGCAAGGAAATCGTGGTGCAGCAGATCCGTGTGCTTGCCGAACGCCTGAGCAAGGCCAGCCAGTTCGGAGGCTGGCAACTTGCCGTCATCGATCCGGCCGATGCCATGAATGCGGCAGCGGCCAATGCCTTGCTCAAGACGCTTGAAGAACCGGGTGAGCGCAGGTTGCTGATCCTGGTTGCCGATGCACCGTGGCGCCTGCCGGCGACGATTCGCAGTCGCTGCCATCTGGTCCAGTTTCGTCTGCCGGAAGCGCAATCGGCCGTGGCATGGCTGCAATCGGTCGGTGTGGCCGATGCCGATGACGCCCTGCAGGCCGCGTCAGGCAATCCGGGGCTGGCGCTGCGCTGGTTCGAGGATGGTCTGCTCGACGAGCGGCAGCGCGTGGGCGATGACCTGCGCTCACTGGCTGCCGGCCAGGGCAATGCCGGGGCGGTTGCCGGAGCCTGGGCCGACGAGCATGCAGGGCAGCGTCTGTGGTTTGCCGCCAGCCTGGTTGCAGAGGAATTGCGACAGCGTGCCGAAGGCGGTCGCGGCATGCTTCAATCGCGGCTTTCAGCACGCGGGCTGTCCGCCTGGTTCACGCAGGCCAACCGTGCGCGTACGGCACTCGACGGCCCCCTGCGCAAGGATCTGCTGCTGCTGGAACTGCTGACGGCATGGCGGTGAGGGACGTAGGCGGCCCTTGACCCGCTTTCGTCGATGGAACAAGCTCATTGAAGAATGGAGGTGACAGCATGAGCGTGGCGGGTGCATCGCGGCAGGGCATACTGTCGTTGAAGATCAAGGATCGCGGGGCGTTGTACAACGCCTACATGCCGTTCCTGAAGGGTGGGGGGCTGTTCGTGCCCACAGCGCAGCGTTATGACATCGGCGACGAGGTGGTGCTGCTGCTGACCCTGGTGGAGGTCAACGAGCGCCTGTCGGTGGCCGGGAAGGTGGTCTGGATCACGCCAGTCGGTGCGCAGGGCAACCGGACCGCCGGTATCGGAATCCAGTTCAATGACACCAGCGACGGCGAGACGGCGCGAACCAAGATCGAGTCGATCCTCGGGGGACAGCTCAGCGCGGACAATCCGACCCAGACCATGTGACGCGCGGCACCCGCCTGCGGTGACTTCCAGGGCCGGGGCAGCCTGGACAAGGCCGGTTTCCTGTCATTGCCATGCCTTCGCCTGCAATGAAAAGGCCCCCGGCAACGCGGGGGCCTTTTCATTGCATACCTGGTCGGGGTGACATGATTCGAACATGCGACTTCTACGTCCCGAACGTAGCGCTCTACCAGGCTGAGCTACACCCCGACGCGAGCCGCGCATGATAATGCGCCGCTGTTCCGCTGGCAACTGCTGTTGTTGCTTCCAGGGTGCCTAAACGGGGGCCGGAGTCTGCTACGCTAGGCCGCTTCCAGACAGGTCCGGCGTACCAGCTGCGCCCGTGTCCTGCGAATCACCGAATACCCTTGAAAGAGGATTCCATGGCGCAGACCCTGGCCCGAACCATGCCCGGCGTACTCGAACTGTTGCCGCGCGACCAGATTGCCTTCCAGCGGATGCTGGACATCATCGAGCGCAACTACAGGCTGTACGGTTTCTTGCCCATTGCCACGCCGGTCATGGAGTTCAGTGACGTGTTGCTGACCAAGTCCGGCGGCGAGACCGAGCGCCAGGTCTACTTCGTGCAATCGACCGGGGCGCTGGAAAAGGAAGGCCGCCCGGAACTTGCGCTGCGTTTCGACCTGACCGTGCCGCTTGCGCGCTACGTGGCCGAGCACGAACGCGAGCTGAGCTTTCCCTTCCGCCGGTATCAGATCCAGCGCGTGTACCGTGGCGAACGCGCGCAACGCGGCCGTTTCCGCGAATTCTTCCAGTGCGACATCGACGTCATCGGACGCGATCAGCTGTCCATTCGCTACGACGCCGAAATGCCGGCCGTCATCCACAGCGTGTTCCGCGACCTGGGCATCGGTCCGTTCACCATCCAGCTCAACCACCGCAAGCTGATGCGCGGTTTCTTCGAGGGTCTGGGCATAGCCGACAGCGAGCAGCAGATGCGCGTGCTGCGGGAAGTCGACAAGCTCGACAAGCGCGGTGGCGACCATGTACGTGATGTCCTGGCCGGGCCTGAATTCGGGCTGTCCGGTGAGGTGGTTTCGCGCATCCTCGATTTTGTCGCCGTGCGTTCGTCCTCGTTCGAGGATGCGATGCAGAAGCTGGATGCGCTTGGCGATGGCAGTGAAACGTTCGAGCAGGGCCGGGCCGAACTCAGGCAGGTGCTGGCCATGGTGCGCGATCTGGGCGTGCCCGAGGAGCGTTTTGCCCTGAACCTGTCCATCGCCCGAGGACTCGATTACTACACCGGCATGGTCTATGAAACGACGCTGGACGAGCATCCGGACATCGGTTCGATCTGTTCGGGCGGGCGCTACGACAACCTGGCCGGACAATACACCCGTTCCCATCTGCCCGGCGTGGGTATCTCGATCGGCGCCACCCGCCTGTTCTGGCAGTTGCGCGAGGCTGGCCTGATCTCCACCGCCGACAGCTCGGTGCAGGTCCTGGTCACGCAGATGGACGAGACCCGCATGGCCGACTACCTTGCCCTGGCCAGCGAGCTGCGTGCCGGTGGCATAGCCACCGAGACGGTGATGGAGCCGGGCAAGCTCGGCAGGCAGTTCAAGCATGCCGACCGGGCCGGTATCCGGTTCGTCGCCGTGCTGGGCAGCGAGGAGCTTGCGCGCGGCACGGTCACCATCAAGGACATGCGCCGCAACGACCAGTTCGAGGTGGCCCGTGACGAGCTGGTCAGGACCTTGCGGGTGGAGCTGGAACAGGCGGCCATCATGCCTGTTACGCGAAACGGGTAGGGCGTCCGGCCATGAGCAAAAGCGATGTCATTGTCCTCGATGGACTTCGGCTGACCCGGGCCGAGGTGGCGCGGGTTGCCCGGGGTGCATCGGTGGAGCTCGATAGCGGGCAGCTGGAAAAGGTGCGCAAGGCCGCCGATTTCCTGGCCGACAAGGTCCATTGCGGCGAGCCGATCTATGGCGTCACCACGGGTTTTGGCAGCAACGCCGACCGCCTGCTGGGAGCGCACCGCGCGCGCGACGAACTGCCCGGCGGACATCCGGATGCACCGGAAGGTTCGCTGATGGAGGAGTTGCAGCGCAATCTCATCGTCACGCATGCGGTGTGCGTCGGCGAACCGTTTCCGGTGCCGGTGGTGCGCGCGATGCTGGTGATCCGCATCAATACCCTGATGCGCGGGCATTCGGGCATTCGCGTGGAAACCCTCCAGGCGCTGGCCGCCATGCTCAATCGCGGCATCGCGCCCGTCATCCCGCGCAAGGGTTCGGTCGGTGCTTCCGGTGATCTCGCTCCGCTCTCGCACCTGGCCATCGTCCTTCTGGGCGGTGGCGAGGCCTTCCACGAAGGCGAGCGCCTGGCGGGTGCCGAGGCCCTGAAGCGTGCCGGCTTGTCGCCGGTGAAACTGTCCTTCAAGGAAGGACTTGCGCTCAACAACGGCACCACCCAGATGCTGGCCACGGCGGTGCTGGCGCTGGAAAGACTCGAACAGTTGCTGGTCACGGCCGACTTGGCCGCGGCCATGTCACTGGATGCCTTTGCCGGCCGCAGTGGCGCCATGCGCGAGGAAGTGCATGCCTTGCGTCCGCATCCGGGGCAGGTCGAGACCGCCGCACGCATGCGCGAACTGCTCGACGGCTCGACCCTGATCGATATTCCCTATCACCTGGTGCCCCGGTTCCGGCCCTGGACCGTCGAGGCCTGGCATACACCCGAGGCGCAGGCGCAGCGTTTCGACATCTGCTGGGACTGGGTGCCCGTCAGCCAGCGCCATGGCCGCGAAGCGTTCTATCACCGTTTCCTGCCATTCAGGGGGGGCAAGAAGCACCAGCCGCAGGACGCCTATTGCATGCGTTGCGTGCCGCAGGTGCATGGCGCCGTGCGCGATGCCGTGGCCCAGGCCTGCCGCGTCATCGATATCGAACTCAATGCGGTCACCGACAATCCGCTGGTGTTTCCCGAGGCGAAGAACCCCCGGTACATCGAGGACCAGGTGATCTCCGCCGGCCATTTCCACGGCATGCCGCTGGCGCTGGTCATGAGCTACGTGAAGGCGGCCATCCCGGTTCTGGCATCGATTTCCGAGCGGCGTCTCAACAAACTTGTGGATGCGGCGACCAACGATGGTCTTCCGGCCTTCCTCACCGGCAATGAGGACGCCACCGACTCCGGCTTCATGATCGTGCAGTACAGCGCTGCGGCGCTGGTCAACGACCTGGCCACGCGTGCGCATCCGGCCTCGGTGTATTCGATTCCGACCAGTGCCAACGCCGAGGACCATGTGTCCATGGGAGCAAACGAGGCACGCCACGTGCTGGACATGACCGAGGACCTGAGCCATGTGCTCGCGCTGGAACTGTTTACTGCCGCCCAGGCTCTGGAGTATCGCCAGGACATGCTCAATGCTGCGCGTGCGCTGGCGCGCGAGGGCGATTGGCGGGCCCTGGCTGCCAAGGTCACCGGCGCGCCTCCAGTGGGCCATAGGCATCATGAGCAGTTCGTGGAGGAAGTGCGGAGCCTGATGCGGGTGCTGGCCGACGCCGAATCGTTTCATGCCGGTCATGCCGTGCGCCGTACGCTGGAGCGGCTGCGCGAGGAGGTGGCCTTCCTGCGCAGCGACCGGCCGATGGATAGCGATGTGCGCCGCATCTGCGAACTGGTCGCGGAAGGCAGCTTGCTGGACTGAATGCATTGCGCAAGATTTGCGCAATGTGCTGGCTTGGTCGGAAGAACGGGCTGGCTTGCGGGTTGTCCACAGGGTTTTCCCGGATCTGTGCACAGGTCTTGTGGACAACTTGGCGTCCATGCCTGGACGCGCGTCGCATGGCGCGATTGCGTCAGGATCTTCCCGGGACGGCAGGTGACGCACTCCCGGGGCGTTCGCATCACGCGTGTGGAAGCATCTTTCGACTTCGCCGGTTTTCCGGATCACGCAGCAGGGCTTGCCAAGAGCCTGAGGTGGGTCTAAAATCCGCCGCTCAATGTATTAACGCATTAATATGTCATGAAACGACGCGCACTCGAACCCAAGCTCTCGCGCAGCAAGGCCGAAACCGGTCTGTGCAGGGCCATGCTGTCCCTGGACAGCGTGGAAGCCATGCGCGCGTTCCTGCGTGATCTGTGCACGCCCGCCGAGCTGGAGGCGCTGATCGACCGCTGGAGCGTGGTGCCGCTGGTCCTGGAAGGGCACACCTATCGCGACATCCACGAGCGCACCGCGGTCAGCATCACCACGATCGGGCGGGTGGCGCGTTGCATCAGCCAGGGAGAAGGCGGATACCGTGCTGCGGCGAATGCCTGCAAGGCCGTCCGTTCACGTAGATCGACCCCGGAGGCACGCGCATGATTCCACGCGACCGTTTGCGCATTGCCGTGCAGAAGTCCGGGCGCCTGGGCGACCCGTCCCGTGACCTGCTGACACGTTGCGGGCTGAAATTCCGCAGCAGTCGGGACAAGCTGTTCTGTTTCGGCGAGAACATGGCCGTGGACCTCCTGCTGGTGCGCGACGACGATATTCCCGGGCTCATCGCGGACGGGGTGTGCGACCTTGGCGTGGTCGGGCGCAACGTGCTTGAAGAGGCGGGGCTTGGCGTGACTGAGGCATCGCCGTTCCGCGAATTGCGCGCCCTGGGATTCGGCGGTTGCAGACTGTCCATCGCCATCCCGCAGGAGCAGGAATGGCAGGGCCCCGCGCAGCTTGCAGGGCAGCGCATCGCCACCACCTACCCGCACCTGCTTGCCGACTGGCTGAAGCGCCATGACGTCGATGCGCAGATCGTGACCCTGTCCGGCTCGGTCGAGATCGCGCCGCGCCTGGGCACCGCCGATCTGATCTGTGACCTGGTCTCGAGCGGGGCCACACTGGCGGCCAACCAGTTGCAGGAAGCGGCAGTGATCATGCAGAGCGAGGCCGTTCTGGCCGGTGCCGCCGAGGCGCCGCGTGACGAGCGCGGGGACCTTCTGGAACTGCTGCTGCGGCGCCTTGACGGTGTGCTGCACGTGCGCGAATCGCGTCTGCTCATGCTCAAGGCGCCGCGTATAGCACTGGAGGCCATCACCGCGCTGCTTCCTGGGCAACCGATGCCCACAGTCACTCCCATCGAAGGACGGCCGGACGATATTGCCTTGCAGTGCGTGTGCAGCGGCAACCTGAGCTGGCAGGATCTTGAAGCCATGAAGCAGGCCGGTGCGCACAACATGCTGGTGCTGCCGGTGGAGATGATGCTGGCATGAAGATCATCGACTGGATGGCCCTGGGCGCGAGGGAACAACTTGACCTGCTGCAGCGTCCGGCCCAGGCACAAAGCGCGGATCGGACCCGCGCGGTGGCGCAGATTATCGAGGACGTTCGCCGCGACGGGGATGCCGCACTGCGCGACCTGACCCTGCGGCTGGATGGCTGCGACCTGGTTGATGCGCGTGTTTCCGGGAGCGACTTCGATGCCGCGCAGGAACGGATCGATACATCGCTCAAGCAGGCAATTGGCGAGGCGCGCAATCGCATCGAGGCTTTTCATCGTGCAGCCGCGCCCACTACTGTGCGGGTGGAAACCGCTCCCGGTGTGGTATGCGAGCGCATGCTGCGACCGATTCGCCGCGTCGGCCTGTACGTGCCGGCCGGCAGCGCGCCCCTGCCGTCCACGGCCCTGATGCTGGGTGTGCCCGCGCAACTGGCAGGGTGTCCCGAGATCGTCCTGTGCACGCCGCCGCGCGCCGACGGGAGCGCCGATCCGGCGGTCCTGTACGCCGCACGCCTGTGCGGCATAGAACAGGTGTTTCGCATCGGTGGGGCACAGGCGATTGCCGCCATGGCGATGGGCACGCAAAGCGTGCCGCGCTGCGACAAGCTGTTCGGACCCGGCAACAGCTGGGTGACCGAGGCCAAGCAGCAGGTGTCCGCCAGGCCCGGCGGCGCAGCTATCGACATGCCGGCAGGTCCTTCCGAGGTGCTGGTCATCGCCGACGGGCAGGCCGATCCCCGATTTGTCGCCGCCGACCTGCTTTCCCAGGCCGAACACGGACCCGATTCGCAGGTTCTCCTGGTGACCGTGTCCGAACGTCTGGCGCGTGACGTGATCGGGGCGCTGGAAGAGCAGCTGGCGACCCTGCCGCGTGCCGATACCGCGCGCCGCGCGTTGGCGTCGAGCCGCGTGATCCGGGTCGATTCGCTGGCCCAGGCGGCCCAGGTCAGCAACGCCTACGCGCCCGAGCACCTGATCCTGCAGGTCGCCGCACCGCGGACCCTGCTCGAGAGCATCGAAAGCGCGGGCTCGATCTTCCTGGGAAGCTGGTCGCCCGAATCGGTGGGTGACTACTGCAGCGGCACCAACCACGTGCTGCCCACCTATGGCCATGCGCGGGCATGGAGTGGCGTGTCGGTGGCGAGCTTCCTCAAGCAGATCACCGTGCAGGAGCTGACAGCCGACGGCCTGCGTGGCATCGGCGAGTGCGCGGTGACTCTGGCCGAGGCCGAGGGTCTTGAGGCGCATGCGCGTGCGGTGCGCATACGGCTGTCCGCACAGGAGGCCGCATCATGAGCGTGCTCGATCTTGCCCGGCCCGAAGTGCGGGCCCTGGCGCCGTATTCCTCGGCGCGCATGGAAGCTGGCAGTGCCGCGATCATGCTCAATGCCAACGAGTCGCCGTGGCCACCGCGCGGTGATGGGGCTTGCGCGCTGAATCGCTATCCGGATCCGCAGCCCGTGGCCCTGCGCAAGCGGTTGGCGCAACTCTACGAAGTACGCGAGGAACAGGTGCTGGTCGCGCGCGGCAGTGACGAGGCGATCGACCTGTTGCTGCGCGCCTTCTGCCGGCCCGGGCGCGACGCCATCGCGATCAGTCCGCCGACATTCGGCATGTACGCGGTGTGCGCCGGTGTGCAGGGGGCCGCCGTGGAACGTTTTGCCCTGGACGCCGATTTTGCGTTGAATGTGGAGGCGGTGCTCGCCGGGCTTTCCCCCGCGGTGAAGTTGCTTTTCGTGTGTTCGCCCAACAACCCCACCGGCGGCCTGGTGCCCCTGGCTTCCATCGAGCGTCTGGCGCAGGCGCTTGGAGGGCGCGCGATGGTCATCGTCGACGAGGCGTATCTGGAATATGCCGAAGCCGGCAGTGCATCGCGGCTGCTTGACCAGTATCCGAATCTGGGCGTGCTGCGCACTCTGTCCAAGGCCTGGGCGCTTGCCGGTGCACGCATCGGTGCCTTGCTGGCCGATGCCGAGGTGATCGCGCTGCTGCGCCGGATCATGGCCCCGTATCCGATCCCCACGCCGAGTGTCGAGGCGGCGCTCCGGGCACTGGACAGCGAAGGCGCGGCATGGATGCAAGCGCACGTGTCCGAGGTACTGGCCGAGCGTGCCCGCATGGCCGTTGCACTGGGTGACATGCCGGGCGTTCGCAGGGTCTATCCCTCGCGCGCGAATTTCCTGACCGTGGCGATGGATGATGCCGGGGCGACCTATCGCAACCTGCTCAAGCAGGGCATCGTGGTTCGCGACGTGGGGCGTTATCCGGGCCTGCAGGGCTGCCTCCGCCTGAGCATCGGTACGCCTGAGGAGAACACGCTTGTACTCGAAGCGATGGCGCATTCAGGAGAGGTCGCATGAGCCGCAAGCTGTTGTTCGTGGACCGCGACGGCTGCCTGATCGAGGAGCCGGCCGACGAACAGATCGACCGTTACGAGAAGCTCGCCCTGCTGCCGGACGTGATCCCCGCCCTGCGTCGTTGCGTTGCCTGCGGGTACGAGCTGGTGATGGTGACCAACCAGGACGGTCTGGGTACCGAGGCGTTTCCCCAGGAAGACTTCGACGGCCCGCATGGCTTGCTGCTTGGCATCCTGGCCTCGCAGGGCATCGTGTTTCGCGAAGTGCTGATCGATCGCAGTTTTCCTGCGGACGGCAAGGACACGCGCAAGCCGGGCACGGGACTGGTGCGTCATTACCTGGCCGACGATGGCTGGAGTCGCGCGCAGTCGGCGATGGTGGGTGACCGCGACAGTGACATCGAGTTTGCGGCCAACCTGGGCGTGCGCGGTCTGCGCGTGGGTTCGGGTGGCATGGCGTGGATGGACATCGCGCACCTGCTGTGCGATGCACCGCGCACGGCCCGGGTCGTGCGTGAAACCCGCGAGACTCGCATCCGGGTGGCGGTGGACCTGGACGCACCGGGGGAGCCGGAGATCCGTACCGGCATCGGCTATTTCGACCACATGCTGGAGCAGATCGGCAAGCACGGCGGCTTTGCCCTGAGCCTGGTCTGTGAAGGCGATCTGCACGTGGACGAACACCATACCGTGGAAGACTGCGCACTGGCGCTGGGACAGGCCCTGCGCGAGGCGCTGGGAGACAAGCGCGGTATTGCCCGCTACGGTTTCACCTTGCCCATGGATGAAAGCCTAGCCCGTGCGGCACTGGATCTTTCCGGGCGTCCCTGTTTCGTGTTCGAGGGTGCATTTGCGCGCGAGCGTGTCGGAGAACTGTCCACGGAGATGGTGCCGCACTTTTTCCGTTCGCTGTGCGAGGCACTTGGTGCCAACCTGCATCTCGCCATCGAGGGCGAGAACACGCACCATATGGTCGAAGGCTGCTTCAAGGTCGTCGCGCGTACCCTGCGCCAGGCGATCCGCCGCGAAGGTGATGTGCTGCCCAGCACCAAGGGGGCGCTATGAGCGGCGAGGTGGTACTGGTCGATGCCGGCGGCACCAATATCGGTTCCGTGCGTTACGCCCTGGAACGTCTCGGCGTCGAGGCGGTGATGAGTGACGATCCCGGGCGCATCCGCGCCGCCAGTCACGTGATCCTGCCCGGGGTGGGTGCCGCAGGACCGGGCATGGCGCGACTGCGCGAGCGTGGCCTGGATGCGGTCATCCGCGCACTCACGCAGCCTGTACTGGGCGTGTGCCTGGGGATGCAATTGCTGTTCGAACATTCGCAGGAGGGCGATACCCCTTGCCTGGGCGTGGTGCCTGGCAGGGTGCTGGGTTTTCCGCGCGACACAGGACTGCGGGTGCCGCACATGGGCTGGAACACGCTTGATACGGTACGCGAGGACCCGTTGCTGGCCGGGCTGGATGCCGGCGACCGCCATGCCTATTTCGTGCATGGCTATGCGGCTCCGGTGGGGCCGTACACGCTGGCCAGCAGCGAATATGGCGCGCCCTTCAGCGCCGTGGTGAGGCAAGGCAATTTCTGCGGCATGCAGTTCCACCCGGAGCGTTCTGCTGCGGTCGGCGCGCGGCTGCTGGGCAATTTCCTGGCGCTTGGCAGCGCGAGCGCCCCAAGCACTGGCGAGGTCGTGGCATGAACGGTTTCAGCGTGATTCCCGCCATCGACCTGCGTGAAGGTCGTGTGGTGCGCCTGTATCAGGGTGATTACGACAGGCAGACGGCCTATCCGGTCGAACCGCTGGCGCTGGCCCGCAGCTACGCGGCGCAAGGCGCTCGATGGCTACACGTGGTCGACCTGGACGGTGCGCGCAGCGGGCAACTGGACAATCTGCGCGTGCTCGGGGATCTGGCACACGCCGGCATGCGCCTGCAGGCCGGTGGCGGGGTGCGCGATGCTGAGGACGTCCGGCGTCTGCTGGACACCGGGGTGGAGCGCGTGGTGGTGGGCAGCCTGGCCGTGCGCGAGCCCGAACGCGTGAAAGCCTGGCTCGGAGACTTCGGCGCCGATCACCTGACCCTGGCCCTGGATACCCGCTGGCGCGATGGCGCCTGGCGTCTGCCCAGCGCAGGGTGGATCAAGGACGAACGCGCCACGCTTGACGAGCTGGCACCGTATTATGCCGCGGTCGGCGCACGCCACCTGCTGTGCACCGACATTGACAGAGATGGCACGTTGGCCGGCTCCAACCTGACGTTGTTGTCGTACCTGCGCGTGCTCGCACCGGATCTTCACGTGCAGGTTTCGGGCGGGGTGCGTACCCTGGACGACGTGCGCGCCGCGCGAGAGCTTGGCGCCGCCGGCATCGTGCTGGGACGGTCGCTGCTGGAAGGCCGTTTCACCCTGGGCGAGGCGCTGGCATGCTGAAGCGGCGCCTGATTCCCTGCCTGGACGTGCGCGACGGCAAGGTCGTCAAGGGCGTGCGTTTCCGCGATCACGTGGTGATGGGCGACATCGTCGATCTGGCCCTGCGCTACCGTGACGCGGGCGCCGATGAACTGGTGTTCTACGACATCACCGCCAGTCCCGAGGGACGGCGCGTGGAGCGCGCCTGGGTCGAACGCGTGGCGCGCGGGATCGACATCCCGTTCTGCGTCGCCGGCGGCATCCGCAGCGTGGAAGACGCGCGCGATGTGCTGCATGCGGGCGCCGACAAGGTGTCGGTGAATTCGCCTGCACTGGAGAGGCCCGGACTGATTGCAGAGCTGGCCGAAGCCTTCGGCGTGCAGTGCGTGGTGGTCGGCGTGGACAGCATGCGCGATGCAGACGGGGAGTGGCGGGTGCGCCAGTACACCGGCAATCCGGACAAGACCCGTGCGCTGACTCGCCGCACGCTCGACTGGGTCGGGGAGGCGCAGCGCCTGGGTGCCGGCGAAATCGTGCTGAACTGCATGGGTACCGACGGCGTGCGTGCCGGATACGATATCGAGCAGTTGTCCCGGGTGCGTGCGATCTGCGAGGTGCCGCTGGTGGCATCGGGCGGTGCCGGCACACCGGATCACTTCGTCGAGGTATTCCGCGAGGCCCATGTCGATGCCGCGTTGGCCGCCAGCGTGTTCCATGGCGGTGATATCGCCATCCCCGACCTCAAGAAACACCTGGGCCGTGCCGGCGTGCCGGTGCGCTACACCTGGAACACTGACTGAAGGGTCCAGCACATGTCAGAACACGCAACTTCCGCTTTCGACCCCGAACGCCTGGACTGGAGCAAGGGCGACGGCCTGATCAGCGCCATCGTGCAGCACTGGCGCGACGGCCGCGTGCTGATGCTCGGCTACATGAATCGCGAGTCCCTCCAGGCCACGTTGAGCAGCGGCAAGGTCACGTTCTACAGCCGCAGCAAGCAGCGCCTGTGGACCAAGGGCGAGACTTCCGGCAACACCCTGGAACTGAAGTCCATCCATGCCGACTGCGACAACGATGCATTGCTGGTGCAGGCCGCGCCCAACGGGCCGACTTGCCACCTGGGCACGGACAGTTGTTTCGGTGACGACTCCAGTCATGCGCTGGCCTTCCTCGGCCAACTCGACGCACTGGTTGCACGGCGTCACGCCGAACTGCCCGAAGACAGCTACACCACCCGCCTGTTCGATGCCGGCGTGCGCCGCATCGCGCAGAAAGTCGGCGAGGAGGGTGTGGAGACCGCGCTGGCAGCGGTTGCTGAAGAAGACGGTGCCCTGGTCGGCGAGGCGGCGGACCTGTTCTACCATCTGCTGGTATTGCTGCGTGCGCGCAACCTGGGCCTGTCCGATGTGGAAGCCTGCCTGCGCGAGCGGCACGCGGGCTGAGCGCGTCACTCCGGGGCAGCGTGCCCGCCTGGAAGGGTCCTGTCGTCTTCCGGGCTGGTGTTCACGTTCGGCAGCACTCGCGCGCTGATGCCGTCTGTCTTTTGGTCCCCGTTCAGGCTGGCGGTGCGGTCTGGCGCATGGAAGGGCGTTCGGCAGCCCATAGCATCCAGGCGCCCAAGCCGGGGGCCTTCGCGCGCCAGTCGATCTGCGGCTGGCGAAAGTCCATGTAGGCCAGCGCGCAGGCCACGCCGATACTGTCGAGATTGAAGGGACCCTTGCTGGCATGGAAGCGGGTTTCCAGCGCCTGCGCACCGCGCAGCAGGGCCTGGGTGCGACGCTCGATCATGACGGAACTGCGCGACGGTTCCGGGCGGCGCCCTTCCAGCACCAGGAACACGGTGTACTCGATCATGGTCTGCGCGAGTGCCGCCACGGCCTCGGCGCGGGTCCGCGCGGCAGGATCGTGCGGCCACAGTGGGGTCTTCGGGAACGCCCGGTCCAGCCAGCCGAGGATGGTGTCGCTGTCGGTCAGCGCGAGACCCTCGTCAAGGGTGAGTGCGGGTACCTGCATCAGCGGGTTGGCCGCGGCCAGTGCCGGATCATCGTTCCAGGGGTCGACCACGTGCTCGGCAATGCGGTCGCCCAGTCCCTTTTCCGCCACGGCAACACGGACCTTGCGGGCGAACGGGGAAGTCAGGCTTATGTAGAGTTGCATGGGGTACTCTCCTCAGGGCAGGACGCTGACCAGGAGCACGATGAGTGCACTGCCGAACAGCGCCAGGAACAACGCGAACAGTGCGCCAAGATGCAGGCTCGTGCCCAGCCGTGTGCTGCGGTTGCGGTGATAGGACAGGGCGAAATGCATGTAGCGGATGCCGGCAGCAAGCGCCATCAGCACACCCATGCCGATGAGGATGGCGCCGCCCCAGGTTGAGAGCATGCGCGGGTAGAGCTGGGCATGCCCGGATGGGGCGGGGATCTGGTGCAGGATCAACCCGAAGCGATCGATGACGAAACCCAGGGCCATGAGCGAAAGCGCTGTGCGGATCCAGGACGTCAAGGTGCGTTCGGCAGCCAGGTAGACCAGTTTGCGCGACAGTTCCAGTGCAGTGTCCACAGGTTCTGATGGCATGCTTCATCCTCGGCATTGGGTGCATCGGGTCATGGTAGCGCGCCCGGGCTCGCGGTCGTGTTCTGCGATGCAGGCAGGAAGGGCACTGGCGGTCCCGGTCGGTGGCTGGCTCGCCATTTCACCAGTTGAGCCAGCACGGCCTTGCCGGCGCTGATGCCAGGATCCGATGCAGGCAGCTTTTCGCGACGCTCCCACTGCCGGACCAGCTTGCCTGCCTGTCCGAATGCGGCCACGAAATCGGCCGTGCGATTGAGTGCATGCACCAGGAAGGCATCGGCGAAATAGGTGATCTGCGATTCGCTCCCGCAGCCGAACGAAGTGCGGTCCGCGCTCGCCGAGCTGATGATCAGCGTGTTGGCGTTGCGCAGCGGCGCGATGAAACCGCCTGAATAGCACGCGTTGACGATCACCACTTTCCATCGGAAGTCGTTTTCGGCGAGGATCCCGGCCAGGTCCCTGGCGCCGATCGGATCCAGTGGCAGGGGTGGCATGTTCACCCACAGGGCGTGATCCTCGCTGCCGTGGCTGGTCAGGTAGAGCACCAGGATGTCCTGCCGCGGATCCATCACCTGATGCACCGCGGCCAGTGCCGTTTCCAGGTTGGTCCAGTCGGCAAGCGGCGCGGTGGCGAGCGTGGCCGGGTTGTTTTCCAGCACCAGGGTGTGACCGCGTGCGCCGAAACGGCGGGCAAACAGGCGCGCTGCGTACTCGACTTCGTTGCGGAACACGTTTTCACCGCCGTCGCCGGCGAAGGCGATGAGGTACAGATCGATCCGCTTCGGATCCTGAGGCGCAAGGCGGTCCAGGGCCTGTGCCATCAGCTCCGGTTGCGCGTACATCACCTGTTCCGGCGTCGGCGCGTGGGCAGGCCAGCGCGTGCCCGGATCCTGCGTCGGCGATGCCCCGGCATACGGCATGAACCATGCGGCCAGGACAAACATCGCCATGGAGGACAGGACGGCACCGGTTCGGCTGGCTTTGCGGCTGTTCATCTCAGGCATCGATGTGTTCGAAATCCGCCACGCAGCGGTGCGCGGCTTCAGGCGGACAAGGACGGGGCGGTCGGCAAATCAGCGTGGTGCCGAGACCGGCCGCACGCGCAGCATCCAGTTCCCCGGTGACATCGGAGAGGAACAGGATGGCAGCTGCTGGCAGGCCCACCTGTGCCGCGATGCGGCGATAGGATGCCGTGTCGCGCTTGGGTCCGGTCTCGGTGTCGAAATAACCCTGGAACAGCGCTGTGAGGTCGCCTGCCTCGGTGTGTGCGAAAAACAGCTTCTGCGCCGCGACCGAGCCGGAGGAATACACGTACAGCGCGATGCCGGCGTCATGCCACGTGCGAAGGCGGGCGGGGACTTCCGGATAGACATGCGCGCGAAAGGCGCCGCTGGCGTAGCCGTGCTTCCAGATCATGCCTTGCAGCGCCTTGAGCGGCGTGGCCTTGCGGTCGGCATCGATCCACTCAAGCAGCACGGCGATGACGGCTTCAGGGTCGTCTGGCTGTACACCTGCTTCCCGCGCCGTTTCAAGCAGCCGTGCACGTACCGCAGGCTCGCCGGCGTGGGCACGGACGAATGCCGGAAGATGCTCTCGCGCGTACGGAAACAGCACCTTGTGCACGAAATCGATCGAGCTGGTGGTGCCTTCGATGTCGGTAACGATGGCGCGGATGTTCATGGCGTGATGGCGAACCGGATCGGAAGGACAGGGGCATGTTTCAGGATAGCCGGTAACCGGGCTCTGCGCAGCGACGCTGCCCGGGTCGAGATGCGACTTCCGGGCATGGCGTCAGGCTGCTTTTTGCTTCCCAGGGGCGTTCATCGGGCGCTGGCAGGAAATACCGGAGGCGTTGCAGGCGATCCAGGCAGCCCTTACATCGCCTGCATGCGTGGAAAGCGACCGGCGATGTCGTCACCGGTGAATGTGGCTACCCAGCCTTCGGGATTGGTGAACAGGCGGATGGCCACGAACGAGGGCGCTTCGCTCATGTCAAACCAGTGCCGGGTGCCGTCTGGGACACCGATCAGATCGCCCGCTTCGCACAATATCTCGTAGACCTTGTCGTCGATGTGCAGGGTGAACTGACCAGCACCGGCAACGAAGAAGCGTACTTCGTCCTCGCTGTGGGTATGTTCCTCGAGGAACTTCCGGCGCAATGCGGCACGGTCGGGATGCTGGGGGTGGATGCTGATCACGTCGACCGTTGTGTACCCTTCGTTCGCCATCAGGCGATCGATGTCATTGCGGTAGGCGGCGATCACCGCCTCGGGCTCAGCGCCGGGCGCGATCGGATGTGCCGTTTCCCAACGTTCGAAGCGTACACCGACGGCATGGAGTTGGTGGGCGATGGCGTCGTGATCGTGGTGGCTGGTCAGGCAGCGGCTGCCGTCGGAATCGTTGTATATGCGAAGTCGGCTCACGGTGCGAGTCTCCTCAGGTCAAGTTCGCAACCAAGCAGGAATTCCAGGGCTTCGAGGTGGCGTCGCGCCTCCGTCATGTCACGGCCCCACACGTACAAGCCGTGGCCGTCGATAAGGTAGGCGTGCAGGGGCTTGCCGGCATCCAGCCAGGCATCGACGTGCGCTTCCAGGTCGGGCATGTGCTGGGTGTTGGGAAAGACGGGTACGTCCAGTGCGTCTTCGTGCGTGTCCTGGCCGCCGATGGCTTTTTGCAGCTCCCAGCCCTGCAGTCGCAACAGGCCCTGACCGGCGAACAGCCGCGAGGCCACGCTCTGGTTGCGCGAGTGGGTATGCAGCACGGCGTGTGCATCCGTCATGCGACGGTAGATCTGGGTGTGCAGTGTGGTTTCCGCCGACGGGCGATGATCGCTGTCGACCGGCTTTCCCGCCAGATCGACGACCATGATGTCCTCGTCGCGGAGTCGGCCCTTGTCGCGGCCCGATACAGTGATGGCCACATGCCTGCCGTTGGCCATGCGCATCGAAAAGTTGCTGCTGGTGGCCGGTGTCCAGCCCAGCGCGGCACATTCGGCGGCCGCTTCTGCTATGGCACGCGCGCAGCACTTGAGGTCATCGGCATTGGATGCGTCAGCATGCATTCATGGCCACGAATTTGGACGTCCAAAGTCGTGCAATCATATCACGCGGCTTCAGTTGGCAAACAGGTAATGAAAGCCATTCTCACCATTGGATTTTTTGCGCGGGGTGTCTGGTCGCGGGCTGATAAAATGGCATGATTCAAGAGTCCCTGGGCATACTGTAGGAGGTATCCAGTCCATGAGCAGCAAAGGTTCCATGAACGAATCACGGCGCAGTTTCCTGAAACTTGCCGCAGGTACGGCGGCGGTTGCCGCAGTAGCCGGCATCCTGCCGCGTGTGGCGCGTGCAGGTGGCTTGCCACATCTGTCCCCATCGGACCCAACGGCCAAGGCGCTGGGTTACGTCGAGGACCACACGAAGACCAAGAATCCGGCGTACAAGCCCGGAGCTGATTGCAGCAACTGCCTGTTCTACGAGGGCAAGGCCGGTGAGGCCTGGGGGCCGTGCAAGATCTTCCCGGGCAAGGATGTGGCTGCCAAGGGATGGTGCGTATCGCATCAGAACAAGGCCTGAGGATCCGCCGGGCGCAGAGCCCGGCACCCCGGCAAATACACATGAACGGAGGCCGGCATGTCCGGCCTTTGTCATGTCTGGAGCTTGCCTTCAGGGCCTGTGCACGTGTCCGCCCGCATGCGCAAGCTTTTGCGGCAGGGTGCGGGGATGGCATGGGTTGCCGGGAATGGGTGCTGCAGGAGAGGTGCTGCCCGAGCACACCGGATTGAGGAGCTGACCCATCCGGTGCGCCCGGGCGGCATTCCGGGGCCCACTGCCAAGTGAAAAACCCGCGGACCAAGCATGATACTCCCCCGCCCAGTCGGCATCCAGATGTTTTGCAGTCCGGCTGGAATAAAAAAAGAATAACCTATATTAAACAATAAAATATATGCAATATCTAATGTTATATCGAGGATAATTTGAGCATACGTGAGCGTATGTTCAGATGTTTCCGCCGGGCCGGGCCCGCTGCCTGAGCAGGCTGTTGCGGTAACCGTAGAGGAAATAGATGGCCAGCCCGAATACCGTCCAGACACCCATCAGGGTCCAGTTGAACCAGTTCATCTGCGACAGCAGGAAGCTGCAGCTCAGTACGCCTGCCGTGCAGGTGAACCATGCCGCCGGCACGCGGAAGGTGCGCGGCAGGTCCGGTTGGGTGTAGCGCAGGATCAGCACGCCCGCGCAGACTGCGGCGAATGCGATCAGGGTGCCCATCGAGGTCAGGTCGGCCAGCAGGTCCAACGGGAAGATTGCCGCCAGCAACGCGATCCCGAAGCCGGTGATCAGGGTGTTGATGTGCGGCGTGCGATGACGCGGATGCACCCGGGCGAATACCTTGGGCAGCATGCCGTCGCGGGCCATGATCATGAAGATGCGCGGTTGCGCGATGATCATCACCAGGATCACCGAGGACAGGCCGATCAGGGCGCCGATCTCGACCAGTGGTCGCAGCCAGTCAAGCTGCGGATGGCCGCGCATGGCGGTGATGACCGGGTCGGCCGTGTCCAGCATGGCCGCAGGTACCAGTCCGGTCATGACCGCCGCCATGCCCAGGTACAGCACCGTGCACAGGAACAGCGAGACCATGATGCCGAAGGGAAGGTCGCGTTGCGGATTCTTGCATTCCTGTGCCGCAGTCGATGTGGCCTCGAAGCCGATGTAGGCGAAGAAGACCATGGCCGCACCGCGGAAGATGCCGGACCAGCCGTACTTGTCCGGCCCTTGCTGCGCAGGAATGAACGGATGCCAGTTGTCGACATTCACGTAACGTGCACCGGCGACGATGATGACCACGATCAGTCCGACCTTGAGCAATACCATCAGCGCGTTCATGCCCGAAGACTCGCGAATGCCTATGTAGCAAAGCCAGGTCAAGGCCAGCACGATGGCCACGGCGGGCAGGTTGAACAGCGCGCCGGTATGCACCAGGTGGCCGTCGGTAAACGCCAATGGCGCGTTGGACAGTGCAACGGGCAGGTGAATGCCGAACACGTCCCGTAGCAGGCTACCGAAATAGCCGGTCCAGCTTGCGGCGACCGCCGAGGCGGAGATGCCGTATTCGAGCACCATGTTCCAGCCGATGAACCAGGCCGTCAGTTCGCCGAGCGTGGCATAGGCATAGGAATACGAACTTCCGGAAATCGGGATCAGGGTGGCGAATTCGGCATAGCACAGCGCCGAGAAGCCGCTGACGATGGCCGCCAGCACGAAGGAAATCAGCACCGCAGGGCCGGCGTGTTCGGCCGCGGCGGTGCCAGTGACCACGAAGATGCCGGTGCCGATGACCGCGCCGATGCCCAGCGCGGTGATGCCCCACGGCCCCAGCGTGCGTCGCAGACCCGGGCCGTGCGTATCGTCGTCGTTGCGGAACGAGGTCTTGCGGGCGAACAGCTGGTGCAGCATGGACATGGAAATACCGCTCGGTCGGAATGGGGTGCCGGCGTGGCCAGGGCTTACGACTGCTGTGCCTTGCGCAGCTTGCTGTGCTTGTATCCGTAGCTGAAGTACACGATGAACCCGATCACGGTCCAGCCGAGCAGCAGCAGCCAGTTGCGCACCGGCATGATCCAGATCAGCGACAGGCACGCAAGCACCCCGAGAGGGCAGACGAGAATGGCCAGAGGCACACGGAACGAGCGCTTCAGGTCCGGCTGGGTGTAGCGCAGGATCAGGACGCCGGCGGACACGGTAGCGAAGGCGATCAGGGTGCCCATGGACACGACGTCACCGAGCAGGCTGATCGGCAGGAAGGCGGCCATGATGGCGGCGATCACGGCAACGATCACCGTGGCGCGATGCGGGGTGCGGAACTTCGGATGCACCCTGCCCAGCGTATTCGGCAGCAATCCGTCATGCGACATGGCGTAGAAGATGCGCGGCTGGCCCATCATCATGACCAGGATCACCGTGCTGAGACCGGCAATGGCAGCCAGTTCGGCCAGGGTTTTCAGCCAGCTCAGCTGCGGATGCGCAGCCAGTGCGGTCGCGACCGGCTCCGGCGTGCCGAGCTGGGAATAGGGCAGCATGCCGGTCAGGACCGCAGCCATGGCGATGTAAAGAAGGGTGCAGATGAACAGCGAACCGAGAATGCCGATCGGCATGTCGCGCTGCGGGTTCTTCACTTCCTGAGCGGCGGTCGATACCGCATCAAAGCCGATGTAGGCGAAGAACACGATCGAGGCGCCGCGGAACACGCCGGACCAGCCGTAGATGCCCGGGCCTTCGTTCGGCGGAATGAACGGATGCCAGTTGGCCGGCGCCACATACTTCGCGCCGAAGATCACCACCAGCAACACCACCAGCACCTTGAGCGTGACAATGACGGCATTGACGGTTGCCGATTCCCTGATGCCGCGATAGCAGAGCATGGCGATGGCGCCAATGATCAGCACGGCGGGCAGGTTGAACCAGGAGCCGGTCCAGACCAGTTGTTCGTGCTTGAAGGTAAAGGGTGCCTCGCGCATGACTGTCGGTACATGCAGGCCGAATTGATCCAGGAAGCTCATGGTGTATCCGGCCCAGCCGACCGCGACTGTCGAGGCGGCGAACAGGTATTCGAGGACCAGGCTCCAGCCGACAAACCATGCGGCAGCTTCACCCATGGTCGAATAGGTGTAACTGTAGGCGCTGCCGGAGACCGGGATCATGGCCGAGAGCTCGGCATAGGAGAGTGCAGCGAAGGCGCAGGCGATGCCGGCGAAAACGAAACTGAGGATGATGGCAGGTCCGGCGTGATCGGCGGCCGCGGTGCCGGTGATCACGAAGATACCTGCACCGATCACGGCGCCGATGCCCAGCATGACCAGATGCGGCCAGCTTAACGTCCGGGTCAGCGAGTATTCCTCGACCTCCTCGCCCGCGACCACGTGAGCCTCGGCGTGCACCGGCTTGGTGATGAAAAGATCGTTCATGCAATGTCTCCCCGGATGATGCAGCGATGTTGGCGCGGATGTAGTCGTTCCCCGCCACTGCGAATGCGGCGGCCCGTGTCTGGCGGGTCGCGGTCGCCGTACCATGCCAAACTCCCCGATGCCGTACAAGGAGAAAAGTCATGGGTTAAGCTGCGCAGCCGGTCTGCCCCGTGTGGCAGCGCACTTTTCCCGCAAGGACCCAAGGACGCATGAACCCAGCCCTGGCCCGCCTGCGCGAGCATCTCGACAGCTATGCGCAGGCAATGAACGATGCACCCACCGCCGATCTTTTCACGAGTCTTGCCGGGGAAGGCAGGCCTGCTTTCCTGCGCACGCGTCTTGCTGGGCATTTCACTGCCTCGGCCTGGCTGGTCAGTGCCGACGGACGGCGTACCCTGCTCACGCATCACCGCAAGCTCGATCGCTGGCTGCAGCCGGGCGGTCATGCCGATGGCGACATGAACCTGTCGCATGTGGCCCTGCGGGAGGCGCAAGAGGAGACCGGTGTGGCCGGATTGAGGGTCGAGGGCGACATCTTCGACCTTGATCGTCATCGCATCCCGGCAAGGGGTAACGAACCCGAACACTGGCACTACGACGTTCGTTATGTCGTGCGTGCCGGCGAGGACGAACGTTTCGTCGTCAGCAACGAATCGCATGCGCTGGCCTGGCGCGAGGTGACCTCGATTGCCGACGACGTTTCGATGGATGCATCGCTGCGGCGCATGGCGCGGCGCTGGCTCGAGACCCGCGGCTGATTCAACCTGTGGCAGGGTCGGCGCATGATGCCTCCCCTGTGGCGGCGTGCTGCCACGCGCGCAGCCCCATTACCGCCAGCCCGACGAAAATGGCATACAGCACGGCGGTGATGCGCAGGTCCTTGTACAGGTATTCCCCGATGTAGATCACATCGAGCATGATCCACAGCCACCAGGCGGCGAGGTGGCGACGATCCTGCCAGAACTGGGCGACCAGGCTGAACGCAGTGAGTGCGGCATCCAGCCAGGGCAGGGCGGCATCGGTGTAGCGATGCATCGTCCAGCCCAGTGCCAGCGCGCCGAGCACGCCTGCCAGCACGCTGAGCATGGCGCGCCGGCGGGGCAGCGGCGCGATCCGCACGCGTCCGCTGGTGTCGAGGTTGCCGATCCAGCGCAGCCATCCGTAGACGATGAAACCGGCGAAAACGATCTGCAGCAGGGCGTCCGAATACAGGTGCGCAGAGTAGAAGATCCACCCGTACACGATCACCGAGGCCAGGCCCACGGGAAAGTTGAGCATGCGCCGCCGGGCTGTCAGCCAGACGGCGTAGATGCTCAGTACCGAACCGGTCAGCTCCAGCCAGCCCATGGGCTTACAGGTCCACGGTCACGGTAAGGCGGGCCAGACGCGGTGCGCCCGGGAACAGGAAGGCGTCGCCATAGGCGGTTCCGGTATCGCGCCAGTAGAAACGGTTGAACACGTTGTTGACGATCAGGCGCCAGGTGATGGTATGCCCGCCGGGGCGGGTGCGGTAGACCAGCCCGGTATCGAAGACGTTGTAGGCGCCCACGCGCGTCAGGCCGTCTGGCAGCGCATTCTTCTCGCTGCTGTAGCGCCAGCCGCCCAGCAGGCTCAGTGCGGGGAACACCGGCAACCGGTACTCGGCGAAAACCGAAGTGCGCCAGGCTGGCGTGTTCACGAGCTGATGCCCCTCGTAGGCGGGCGTGCCGATGCCCTCGGCGCGTGTCCGCAGCCAGGCCACGCTGGCATCGAGGCGCAGATCTGCCCCCAGCGGGCCATGCGCGCCCAGTTCGATACCCTGATGCACGTTCTGACCGCGCTGCACGAAGGTGTATCCCGCCGGACTGGCATCGGGCATGGCGTACTGATCGGGGCGACGGATGCGGAACACGGCCAGGCTCAGTTGCGGGCCACCGTCTGAATCGTATCTGGCACCCAGCTCGGTTTGCCGCGAGAGCAGGGGCGCAAGGATGGTGCCTCCGTTGCTGGCCCACCACGGTGCCTCCGCGCCCAGTGACAGGCTTTCGCTGTAACTGAGATATCCGGTGATGGCAGCGTCGGGCATCCATAACAAAGCGGCCTGGGGCAGGGCGCGGTGCAGGCGGGTATGACGCTGGAGCAGGCCGCGGTCGTCAAAGGCGCTTTCGTCCAGACGCACGAAACGCGCGCCGACAACACCCTGCCAGTGCCCGCCAAAGCGGATGCGGTCCTGCGCCATGAGTGCGCGCTGCCAGCTGTCCAGTCGTCGGGCCGGTGGGCCGGGCTGATTCGGCGAGGGGGGGTAGTAGGGCGGGTTGCGCTGGCTGATGTTGGCGCTGCCGACATAGTCATACACATAAGGACGCTGATGCACGATACGGCGGAAAAAATCCGCGCCCAGGCTCACGGTGTGGTGCAGGAAACCGGTATCGAACTGACCGTTCACGATGGCCTTGATCTCGTCGTTGGCCCGCGTGTCGTCCGGGCTGCGGTAGTCGTAGATGTCGTACTCGCCGTTGGGAGCGAAGAAATTGCCCGGTGTGGCGCCGCTTGCGCAGGCGGCGGTATAGAAGCAGCCGTAGGCGTAGGCCACGTTGTCGTTGATGACGCTGCGGCTGTGCCCGGCATCGAGCCGCAGTTTCCAGTGCTTGCTCAGTGCGAGGTCCAGGCGTGCGCTGGTGTTGCTGGTGCCCATGATCACGGGCAGTTGCCAGGGCTCGTAGCCGAGCATCTGCGTGCGGCTGGCATGCGCAGGCACGGTGGTGCCGCCCAGTAGCTGGTAGCCCGACACCGAACGTTGCGCGCTGGTCTGGTAGCTGCTGTCCAGGCGCAATACGGCGCGCTCCCCGATCTTCCAGTCCGCAGCCAGGGCATAGAAATTGCGTCGGCCGTTGGCATGCTCGACGTAGCTGTGGATGCCTTCCCAGGCCGTGTTGAGTCGGATGCCGAAATCCGGTGTCAGCCAGGTGCCAATGTCGGCCGCGGCATAGCGTGACCCGTGCGAGTCGGTGCCGAAGGTGAGGCTGTGCACATCGGCTGGGCGCTTGGTGATGAAATCGATCACGCCGGCGGGTGCGATCACGCCGGCGTCGATACCTGCCAGGCCCTTGAGAACCTCCACCCGCTGCACGTTCTCGAAGGCAAAGCGCTGGGCCCCGACCACCGTCAGGTCGTTGATGCGAAATCCGGTGGCCAGGTCGAGGATGTAGCCGCGGATAGTGGTGTCCTGGTAGTAACCGACAGGCGCGTAATCATCGCCCATCGAAGCGTCATAACTGGCCAGGTCGCTGATGGTGCGCGGTTGGCGCAGGTCCAGTTCACGGCGCGACATGATGGTGATACTGACCGGGGTGTCCTTGAGGGATGCACCATCCAGATTGGCGATCCCGCCTTGTCGAGGTGCGGATGGCGAGCGCACGGTAACCGGGGCCAGGGGCGTGGCGGACGATGCCGCAGAGGCCGGCTGTGTGTCACGGGCCGACGCCATGCCGGAGACGGCGTATACAGGCACGAGGAGGAGGGCGATGCTGAAGAGGGTACGGTTCATGGTCTGCACGTCGGTTGGTGGATGCCACGAAGCGACGGCGACCTGACCCGCCAGGCAGGCGGATCATGTCGAAGCTCCCTACGCCGGTACGAGCCGGATCAGGTTCGAAGGGTGATTCTCAGCCTGGTTCCAGCCAGGCACCCCCGCTTCTCAGGCATGCATTGCAGCATGTTTTGTGTCCGAACGCCAGCCGGTTTTTGCGAGCGATACGGTCAGGCGAGTGCCTCGATGCATTCCAGCAGACGCTGTCCGGAGGCCTGCCTGAACCAGCGGGCGTGGCCCAGGAGGAACTGTGCATAGGCCAGTTCGGCGCGCTCGCGCGAAGCAAGAATGCCGTGGAAGTACTCGATCTCCGAGAGCGCGAAATCCAGGTGCACCACAGGCAGCAAGCGTGCCAGCACATGCAGGTCCCGTGCATGCAGGGGGGTCTCGTCACGGTAGCCGGTGATCAGCGCTTCGGCGACACGGGCGTGCACGGACTCATCCCCGCGTACCAGGTCCAGCCATGCAATGGCATTGCGCTCGATGGCGGTTGCCAGGTCGTAAAGCGCGAAGTTCGGCGAGGCCAGTCCGAAATCCACCACCGCGGCAACACGGTGATCGTCGTGCCAGAACAGGTTCGACACATGCCAGTCGTTGTGGGTCCACAGGCGCGGCTCGCCGGCCAGCTCCGGTTGCGCAAGTGCATGCAGGGGCAGCACATCGGCTTGCAGGTCGTTCTGCCAGCGGCGCGTGGCGAGGAAACTGGCCAGTGCCGGCCGTGAAGCCAGTTGTGCTTCCAGCGCGCCGATCACATCCGCGTCGCGCAGCAGTTCGTCGCGGGCGACCAGGATGTGCGTGGAGCGTTGCGGCGCGGCGTATCCCTGCGAGGCCTGATGCAGCCTGGCCAGCATGCTGCCCGCGGCACGCGCGTCGGAAAGCGAACGCGGCGGTGTCCACGAATGGGCCTGGCGATAGCGGTCGTCGCCCGCGGCAAGGGCATGCAGTTCGTAGGTCCATGTCCCGGTATCGAACACGCTGTCGCCATCGGGTCGTGTCAGTACCTGGGGTACAGGGATGCCGCGTGCGCGCAGGTGGGCGATGAAACGGTGTTCCTCTCGCAAGGCCGGTGCGTTGCGAACATCCCGCGGGTGGCGTTTGACGAAGACCTGACGTGTTCCGGCCTGCACGCAGGCAGCGGAAGAGAGCGGGCGGGGACTGATCCACGGCGAACCTTGCGGTGCGTCGAGGCCATAGCAGGCAAGCACGGTGACGAGTTCGCCCGCTGTCAGCGGAGGCCAGTCAGCTTGTGCTGACTCTCCGGTCAATCCGTGTACGCGATGGGACATGCAGGCTCGCAGGAAATATTCGTACATGCATTATCGCCGAGGGTGCGTGCGGGTGGCTGCATGGTGTTCAATAGCCGCTTTGCCGAGGGTTGCATCGTTCATGGAAGCCCTGCTGCTGCTCTTTGTCTGCCTGGTACTCGGGAAGCTGATCGCGCGATGGGCCCATCCTCCGAAAGGCATGGCGCGTGCGATCAACTGGTGGGTGCTGTATGTGGCGCTGCCGGCCATCGTGCTGGAGCTGATACCGAAACTCCGGTTCCGGTCGGACCTGTGGTTTCCGGTTGCCGCCACCTGGGTGGTCTTTTTTGGCGCCTGGGCGCTGTGTGCAGCCATTGGCCATCGTCTGGGCTGGTCGCGCGCGCGCATCGGCACGCTGGTGCTGGTGTGTGGGCTGGGCAACACGAGTTTCATGGGATTTCCCCTGATCGAGGCCCTGCACGGCGCGGAAGGTCTGAAATTCGCCGTGGTGGCCGATCAGCTGGGTTCGTTTCCGCTGCTGTCCTCGTTTGCCCTGGTCGCGGCTGCCATGTATGCCGGTGGGCGCCCGCGGGTGAGTCATGTGCTGCGCCGGATCGTCACGTTTCCGGCCTTTGTGTGCCTCGTGATTGGCGTCATGGCAGGCAGGCTGGGTGGTTGGCCTTCATGGGTCGATGGCGTGCTGGCGCCGATCGGCGCCACGCTCACGCCGCTGGCCCTGTTTTCGGTGGGCATGCAGTTCAGGCTTGGCGGAGTGCGCGGTCAGGCCGGAATCATCTCGGCGGGGCTTGGCTGGAAGCTGCTGGCTGGCCCCTTGCTGGCCTGGGGACTGGGCATCGGCCTGGGCGTGCATGGCCTGGTGTTGACCGTGGGAGTGCTCGAGGCAGCGATGGCGCCGATGATTTCAGCGGCCATCCTCGCTGAACAGTACGGACTCGACCGCGATCTGGCCAACAGCGTGCTCGGCATCGGTATCGTGCTCTCGCTGGTTACGGTGCCGTTGGCCAATCTGATCCTATCGGGGTGAGCTGTCCCCGGACTGACGTTCGCGAATCGCATCGTATTGCGCCTTGGCCTGGGCAAGGCTGCACTTGTATTTGCTGCGTATCGCCTTGATCGCTTCCAGCGACTTGCCTTGGTGTACCAAGCGTTCGATCGCTGCGTCGTTCGTGCCTGCGCCCGGTGGTGACAGCGTGCGGTCGTTGTGGCTGCGCAGCCATTTCCATGCGATGGCGGCAAAGGGCAGTGCAATGCCCAGGGCCTTGAGGTCGAAATCCAGGTCAAGCGCCATGATGCAGTCCTCCATTACGCCCGGATCCAGCATAATCCAGACATGAGCGCCGATGACAACGCCACGGTGCGTGCGGACCAGTGGCTATGGGCCGCACGATTCTTCAAGACACGACGACTCAGCCGCGATGCGATCGATGGTGGCAAAGTCGTCCATAACGGCGTGGCGTGCAAGCCCGCGCGCCCCATCCGTGTTGGCGACCGGTTGCAGGTGACACGTGCGGGGGAGCGACTGGACATCGTCGTGCTGGGACTGTCGTCGACGCGAGGCTCGGCAGAGGTTGCGCAGAAACTGTACAGCGAGACCGAGGAAAGCCGGCAGGCGCGTATGGCGCAGCGCGAGTTGCGTCGTCTTGCCGGGCCGGCCTCGCCGCGGCAGCGCCCCGACAAGCATGCCCGCAGGCAATTGCGTCGCCTCAAGGAAGGCGGTTGACTCGCGCTGTACAGATCGACCAGAAGGGCGATTTGCGCCATGCGCCGTGTGGACGCACACTGCATCTGCCTTGAACGGGATGGAAGCATGCCAGCAGGAAATTTCTTCCGGCGTTTGCTGGGTACCCACATGGACCGCCGTCAGCGGTCGCGATTGCCGGTCCAGGACGGCGCCAGTGCGCTGGTGGTCGACGATTCGCCGACTATTCGTGCAGTACTGGCCAAGATGCTGATCCAGAACGGCTATGCCGTGCTGCGGGCCGAAAATGGCGAGCAGGCACTGCAATTGGCCTTTGGCGAACGGCCGACGCTGATCTTTCTCGATATCGTCATGCCGGGGATGAATGGCTTCAAGGTATTGCGGAGCCTGCGGCAGGATCCTCGTACGCGCGACATCCCGATCGTGATGATCAGCGGCAATGTGCAGGCTACCGAACAGTTCTACGTGCAGCGCTTCGGAGCCGACGACTTCATGAAGAAACCCTTCGGGCGCGCCGAGGTGTTCGATCGCATCGGCCGTCTGGCGCAGGCGGGGAGATTGCAGGTCTCCGGTGCTTCAATGCAGGACAGTGCCGCTGTTTCGGACATGACCGACGAGGAAATGGCTGCCATCCCCGACGTGGCCTTGCCGGACGTGGATACCCCCCTTGGTGATTCCGCTTCATTCATCCCGGGTGGGGCAGAGGTTTCGAAACGCCGCTGAAGTAACGTCGCTGGATGCATGTGCTGGGTTGGCCGCAGGCTGCGTGCAGGCTCGGTTATACTTGGACGTTCCACAACATCGGCACGGGTTTCATGTTCGAGTCTCTAAGCCAGCGTCTCTCTTCGACCGTCCAGCGGTTGCGCGGGCGTGCCCGTCTGACCGAGGACAATATCCAGGAAAGCCTGCGCGAGGTTCGCATCGCCCTTCTGGAGGCCGACGTGGCGCTGCCTGTGGTGCAGGCGCTCGTCGAGCGGGTGAAGACGCGCGCCGTCGGGCAGGAAGTGCTCAAGAGCCTCACGCCCGGCCAGGCGCTGGTCAAGGTGGTGAGCGACGAACTGACGGCGCTGATGGGGCAGTCCAATGAAGCCCTGGACCTGGCCGTGCAGCCTCCCGCAGTCGTGCTCATGGCGGGTCTGCAGGGCGCGGGCAAGACCACCACGGTGGCCAAGCTGGCGCGGTTGCTGAAAGAACGTCAGAAAAAGAAGGTCATGGTGGTCAGTTGCGACGTCTACCGCCCGGCGGCCATCGAGCAACTGAAGACCCTGGCCGAACAGATCCAGGTAACGTGCTTCCCCTCCGAGGCCGGACAGGATCCGGTGGACATTGCCCGGTCAGCCATGGCCGCAGCGCGCCGCGAGCTGGTGGATGTGCTGATTGTCGATACCGCCGGCCGCCTGCACGTGGATGAGCGGATGATGGACGAGATCCGGCGCCTGCATGCTGCGCTGGATCCGGTGGAAACCCTGTTCACCGTCGATGCCATGACCGGCCAGGACGCGGCCAATACCGCCAGGGCCTTCGCCGATGCGCTGCCGCTGACCGGCGTGGTGCTGACCAAGACCGATGGTGATGCCCGGGGCGGGGCGGCGTTGTCGGTGCGCCAGATCACCGGGCGGCCGATCAAGTTCCTCGGCGCCGGTGAAACCACCGATGCGCTCGAGCCGTTCCATCCGGATCGCGTGGCCCAGCGCATCCTCGGCATGGGCGATGTGCTCAGCCTGGTCGAGGAAGTCGAGCGCAAGGTCGATCACGAAAAGGCGCAGAAGCTTGCGAAAAAGGTCATCAAGGGCCGTCGCTTCGATCTGGTCGACATGCGCGATCAGCTCGAACAGATGATGAACATGGGTGGTCTGGCCGGTCTCATGGACAAATTGCCCGGCATGGGCTCGATACCCGATGCGGTAAAGCAGAAGGCCGACGACGGACAGCTTCGTCGCATGGTCGCCATCATCAACTCGATGACTCCGCAGGAGCGACGACACCCCGACCTGCTGAAGGGCTCGCGCAAGGCGCGCGTGGCGCGCGGATCGGGTACCCAGCCGGCCGATGTCAATCGCCTGATGAAGCAGTACATGCAGATGTCGAAAATGATGTCCAAGCTGGGCAAGGGCGGCGGCAAGGGCCTGATGCGGCAAATGCGCGGTGCCATGAAGGGCATGGGCGGCGGTATTCCGCCCATGCGCTGAATCCTTGCAAACCCGGGTTGCAGCCCGATGGTGCGGGGATGTCCTTCAAGGCTTCCTTTTTCGCGTTTTTCCGTTAAAATGCATCGTTTACCACGCACCGTCGCGTGCGCTGCCGGCTTTCCGGCATCTTCGGAGTTGAGATCACATGGTTAAGATTCGTCTTGCGCGCGGCGGCGCCAAGGGCCGTCCGTTCTATCACATCGTCGTGACCGACCAGCGCAACAAGCGCGACGGTCGCAACATCGAACGCCTGGGCTACTACAATCCCGTGGCCTCCGGCGCCGACAAGCGTCTGGAGCTGGATGTGGACAAGGCCATGGCATGGGTCAACAAGGGCGCACAGATGAGCGACAAGGTGCGTGCGCTGGTCAAGGAAGCCGGCAAGCAGGCCGCTGCCTGAGCATGGCCGGCGCCGACCGGCGCGTCCCGGTGGGGCGCATCGTCGGATTGTCGGGCGTACGCGGAACGGTCAAGCTGGAATCCTGGACCGAACCGCGCACGCGCATCTTCGACTACCAGCCATGGCTGCTTGTCAAAGCGCCGGGTGAGGAAACCGAGATGCATGGGGTCGAGGGTCGCGAGCAGGGCAAGGGCGTCATCGCCACCATGCCCGGTATCGAGGACCGCGACCAGGCTGCAGCATGGATCGGCAGTGCGATCTTCGTTGCGCGCGAGGCATTGCCGGATCCGGAGCCTGGCCATTATTACTGGTGCGACCTGGAAGGGCTCGAGGTGGTGACCAGGCAAGGTGTCCGCCTCGGGCGCGTGAAGAATCTGTTTGCCACCGGCGCCAACGACGTGATGGTGGTGCGTGGTGAAGGCAGGGAACATCTGGTTCCGTTCGTGCTGGAAACCTACGTGGTTTGCGTTGATCTCGACAACGATCGCATCGAGGTCGACTGGGATCCGGAGTTCTAGCGCGACGAGGTTTTGAACGTTTCGGTCGGGAACGATCGGAGCTGGCGGTAGCAAGGCGGCTGGTGGCTGCCGGACGGTGGGACAACATGCGGATCGACGTCATCACGCTGTTTCCCGATTTCGTCAGGCAGTGTGGCGAAGTCGGTGTAGTCGGACGTGCGCAAACACGTGGACTGTTGCAGGTGCAGACCTGGAACCCGCGTGATTACGCCAGCGACAACTACCGTACCGTGGACGGACGCACCTTCGGTGGTGGTCCGGGCATGGTGATGATGATCGAGCCGTTGCGCGCGCTGTTTGGCGCGTTGCGGCAGGCGTCGGACGAGCCGACGCATGTGGTCTACCTCAGCCCGCAGGGAGCGCGGCTGACGCAGGACAAGGTCCAGACGCTGGCCCGGTTGCCGCGACTGGCCCTGCTCTGCGGGCGCTATGAGGGCGTGGACGAACGCCTGCTGGCGCACGAGGTGGACGAGGAACTGTCCGTCGGCGACTTCGTGTTGTCCGGCGGCGAGCTGGCCGCGGCGGTCCTGATCGACGCCGTGGGCCGGTTGCAGGACGGTGCATTGAACGATGCACAGTCGGCGCAGCAGGACTCGTTCTCGGACGGCCTGCTGGACTGCCCTCATTACACGCGTCCGGAAAGGGACGCATGGGGGGTGGTACCGCCGGTGCTGCTGGGCGGAGACCATGCGGCCATACGCCGCTGGCGCCGCAAGCAGTCACTGGGGCGGACCTGGCTGCGTCGGCCGGACCTGCTGGCGCAATGCGCGCTGGACGATCAGTCCCGCGCATTGCTGGATGAATTTCGCCGCGAATACCTGGCGGCTCAACAAGCACCTGGGGCTGGGCCGCAGGACTGAAAACTCTGGTGGTGTGCCATGAACAAGATCATTGAACAGTTCGAAACCGAGCAGATGACCCGCAAGCTGCCGGAGTTCGGCCCCGGCGACACCGTCGTGGTCAACGTGAAGGTGAAGGAAGGCAACCGCGAGCGCGTGCAGGCGTTCGAGGGCGTCGTCATCGCCAAGCGCAACCGCGGCCTGCATTCGGCCTTCACCGTGCGCAAGATGTCGCATGGCACCGGCGTGGAGCGCGTGTTCCAGGCCCACAGCCCGCAGATCGACTCGGTCGAGGTCAAGCGCAAGGGCAAGGTGCGCGGCGCCAAGCTGTATCACCTGCGTGGTCTGGAAGGCAAGGCCGCCCGCATCAAGGAAGACATCGCCGCCGCCCAAGCTTCCAAGGCCTCCGCCAAGCTCGCCGCCGAGGCAGCAAGGGCCGAAGCTGCCGCCAAGCCGGTTGCGGAAGAGGCCCGGCCCGAGGGCGACAGCGCAGCGTAATCCGCGCTACGCATCAGCATGCAAACAGGCCGCGCAGGTTCACTCTGCGCGGCCTTTTCCTGTTGTTGATGCAAGACCGTAAAGCTATTTTTCCTTGGTCTTGTTTTTGTAATTGCCCAGATCGAAGCGGATGGGAACCTTGGCCCAGGCGGTCCTCGGATGCCCCTCGGCATTTGTCGCCGGGTTGAATCGCCATTGACGCACGGTCTTGATCGCGGCCTCGACCAGCACCGGGTCGGTCTTTCCCGGCACGGGTTCGACCGGCAGTGGCTTACACGTCTGATTGGCAAAGTCAGGCTTGTGGATTGATCGCCCGGAAGCCAGTAATCCGGAAACTCAGGCCATGTCGTAGGCGATGATCTTTTCCGGTTCCTGCAGGAAGTTGCCCTGCACGAAATCCACGCCGCAGGCGAACAGCAGCGAGGTGCTTGCCGCATCCTCGACCCACTCGGCCACCGTCAGCTTGCCCGCTTCCCTGGCCTTGTTGCAGATCTCGGCGATCTTGTCGCGGTTTTCCGGATTCTGCGGCAGGTTGTTCATGAAGCTGCGGTCGATCTTCAGGTAATCGGCATCGACGTGCTGCAGGATCTGGAAGGAATTGAGGCCCGACCCGAACTGCTCCAGTGCAAACCGGGCGCCCGTCTCACGCAAGGCATTGACGAAGGTCTGGGCGGGTTTGAGGGTTGTAAGCACCTTGCTTTCGGGCATTTCCACGACCAGTGATCCCGGCCTGATTTCGGCCGTCTGCAGACGGTTGACAAGCCACGGGAGGAAGGTTTCATCCTGCAGCGACTGCGGCGTGAGCTTGACGAAATGAGTGAGTGTACGTTGCTCGCGCTGGCTTTCGGCCAGCATGTCGACGACATGATCGAACACCCAGCGATCGATGCGCGGCATCAGTTCGGCCCGTTCGGCCACCGGAAGGAAGTGACGCGGCAACACTTCGCCGCTGGGGCCATGCATGCGCAGCAGTATCTCGGTGAATTCGCCTTCGATGTCCTGCAGGCTGATGATCTGCTGCTGATAGAGGGCGAAGCCATCGCTGTCGAGTGCCTTGTGCACCAGGTCCAGCCAGTGTTGCTGACGTGCGGCTTCTTCTTTGTCGCTGGCACCCGGGTCGTGGATCTCGCTGCGGTTGCCACCCTGGCTCTGGGCGCTCTGCAACGCAATGCCGGCCTGTTCGAGCAGCTCGCGGGTGTTGGCATTACGCTCCTCCAGCAAAGTGCCACCCACACTGACAGTCATGCTGATTGAATTGGAATCGACCTCGAAGATGCGGTCGTTGACAGTCCCGATCCACTTGTCCGCAAGCGCCAGCACGGCGGCATCGTCGAAGTCCTTGAGCAGGACCCCAAGGGTGTGGTCGCCAAGTCTGCCGGCCACCGGGTCTTCACCGAGCTGTTCGGCGATGCTCGCGGCAAGGGAGGACATCAGCATGTCGGTGTTGGCCAGCCCGATGCCTTCGATGATCGAGCTCCAGTTGTCCGGTTCGATCAGCATAAGTGCCTGGTTGCGTGTTCCCTGCGCGGCCGCACCGACGGCATCCTCGATCCACTCCAGCATGCGCGACCTGTTGTACCAGCCGGTCGCACCATCGCGCTGCAATTGCTCGACCAGCTCGGCGCTGACGGCCTTGCGGTGGAAGATGATCTGCAGGCACGGTTCACCCTCGAAGGTGGCCTGCGCAAACTCGGCCGTGGCCTCGAAGCTTTCCCCGGTGCCGCTGACGGCATTGAGATCGACGCGCTTGGGCGGTTTCTCGCCGCGCGAAAGGCGTTTCAGCAGTGCCTTGAAGTCGTCGGCGTTGTCGCTGGAGACCATGTCGAGCAGGGTCAGCCCCTCGATCTCGTCGAAACTTTCATATCCGAACATTTCCAGATAGGCACGGTTGGCCCGCACGTGCATGCCTTCATGCACGTAGGCGATGGCGTCCCGGGACGATTCCAGCAACGCGTCGCAGCGGCGTTCGGATTCGCGCAAGGAAGCCTCGAGCTGACGTACCGAGCGACGTGTGCTCAGGGCCTCGTATTCGCGCTGGATCACCATCAGTACCTGTTCGGGTTCCGAGCGCAGGGCAATGCTGCGGACCTTGGCCGAAAACAGGGCAGATACCGTGTCGTTGGAAAATTCCTCGACGATGCCGGTAAGGGCGAAATCCTTGCCGGTAGCCTGCATCTGACGGCTGATGCCGGCAATGTCGAGGTCACACACAGCCGGATTGATCAGCACCAGGTCCGGGGACAATTCCTGCAGGGCGTGTTCGAGTTCCGCCTCATTGGTGGCTTGCGCGGGGCGCACGGCGATGCCGTGATTGCGCAGGAGGCTGATGACCTGCTCGGCATGGTCCGCCGAGTCCTCGATGAACAGGATACGGATGACGTTGTTCTGCTTCATGCGTGAAATAGATGTCCATGCGTTGGCCTGCGCGCAGCAGGGCGTCACCAGGGTCGGTTGTACTCCATTCGTTCCGGCTTGGCCAGTCCACCAATGGTCAAATTGACTACGTTGTGCGCAGGTGCATGGATGCATTTGCCATGGGCTGGCTCTAACCCAGTGGACGTTTGCTCGGTTCGTCCTGGACTTCGCGGACCAATCTGGGGACCAGGTATCCCGGCAGACATGCGCGAACCTGGTCCATGAGGGCCATGGCCTGTGCGTCGGATACCTCGTAATGCGCCGTGCCCTGCACGTGGTCGAGCTGGTGCAGGTAGTAGGGCACGATTCCGCATTCGAACAGCCGTTCGGAAAGTGCGCACAGGCTCCCGACGTCATCGTTGACCTGTCGCAGCAGCACCGACTGGTTCAACAGGGTGATGCCGTGCGCGCGCAGGCGGGCGCAGGCCGCGGCCACGTCCGCATCCAGTTCCCTGGCATGGTTGGCGTGCAGGACCACGATCTTCTGCAGCTCGATGCCGTCCAGCCAGGCCAGCAGCTCGGCGTCGATGCGTTCGGGGATCATGACCGGAAGGCGTGTATGCAGCCGCAGGCGACGCAGTTGCGGAACGCCCCCCAGCTGCGATGAAAGCTCGTCGAGCTTGCGTGTCGAAAGTGCCAGCGGGTCGCCCCCGGACAGGATCAGTTCGTCGATGTCCGGGTGCGACTGGAGGTAGTCCAGCGCCTCGCGCCATCCGTGGGCCGCAGCGATTTCCTCGCCATAGGGAAAATGACGCCGGAAGCAGTACCGGCAATGGACGGCACACGCGCCGCTGGCGATCAGCAGCGCCCGCCCACGGTACTTGTGCAGCACGCCGTGCGCCGCGCGTGCGGGGATGTCGCCAACAGCATCATGCTGGAAGCCCTCCACGTGCCGGTTTTCAGCCAGTTGCGGCAGGACCTGCAGCAAAAGCGGATCGTGCGGATCGCCCGTTCGCATACGGCGAATGAAGCCGCGCGGGACGCGAACAGGAAATCCGGCATCACCCTCGGGAAGCTGCGCGGCCAGGCCTTCGAGCTTGAGCAGGGAAAGGAGCTCGCGCGCATCGGTCACCGCCTCGCGCCAATGCTGGCGCCAGTCCTCAGTCGTCGATGAAGGCTGCGCGGACAGGGGGCTTGCGGTTATCATGGGGGGATCCGTGGGCGGCGGACAGTACGCCGCTCGAAAGAGCGTCCATTGTAGCCGCGCTGCGCGGCTTTTTCGTATCGGAGCAACCGCATGGCCAGCTATGGTCTGAATGATGTCAAGAATGGGTTGAAGATTCTGGTCGATGGCGATCCCTACGCCATCGTGGATGCCGATTTCATCAAGCCCGGAAAGGGCCAGGCTTTCACCCGCATCAAGATTCGCAATCTGCGCAACGGGCGTGTGGTCGAGAAGACGCTGAAAGCCAACGAGTCCGTCGAGGGTGCCGATGTGGTCGACACCGACATGCAGTTTCTCTACACAGATGGCGAATTCTGGCATTTCATGGAACCGACCACCTTCGAGCAGCACCAGGCCGACAAGACGGCGGTCGGGAATGCAGCACAATGGCTCAAGGGGGAGGAGGCGTGTGTGGTCACGTTGTGGAATGGTGCACCGTTGTCGGTGACGCCACCCAATTTCGTCGAATTGAAAATCGTCGAGACCGACCCGGGCGTGCGCGGTGATACATCGGGTGGCGGCGGCAAGCCGGCAACCCTGGAAACCGGTGCCGTGGTCCGAGTCCCGCTGTTTGTCGGACAGGACGAAATGATCAAGGTCGACACACGCAGTGGCGAATATGTCGGTCGGGTGAAGTAAGGCATGCAAGACGACATGGCATCCGTTGCCGTAGCGGGACACGCATGAGTACGCCCGTCTGCGTTGATCTGCTGATCGAGGCGCGCTGGGTCGTGCCGGTCGAGCCCCACGGCGTGGTGCTGGACGATCATGCCGTCGCCGTGCGTGATGGTGGAATCGTGGCCGTGATGCCGGTGTCCGATGCACGCGCCGCATTCCAGCCGGAGCACACGGTCCGCCTTCCGGAGCACGCGCTGATACCCGGCCTGGTCAACGCGCACACGCACAACCCGATGACCCTGTTGCGCGGCCTGGCCGATGACCTGCCGTTGATGACCTGGCTGGAGGAACACATCTGGCCGGTCGAGGGCAAGGTGATGGGGCCGGAGTTCATCCGTGACGGGGTCGAACTGGCGATTGCCGAAATGCTGCGTGGCGGCACCACCTGCGCCAACGAGAACTACTTCTTTCCCGATGTGATTGCGGCTACCTACAAGCGTCACGGTTTTCGTGCCGTTGTCGGCCTGCCGGTGATCGAGTTCCCCAGTCCCTGGGCGAAAACACGCGATGAGTACTTCGAGCGTGCGATTGCGGTGCACGACAGCCTGCATGGCGAAAAGCTCCTGACGACCGCCTTCGTTCCGCACGCGCCGTACACGGTATCCGACGACAGTTTCGAGCGCATCCGCCTGTTGGCCGACCAGCTCGACATTCCCGTGCATCTGCACCTGCACGAGACGCAAAAAGAGGTTGACGATGCCCGGCGTGAAAGCGGATTGCGGCCTTTTCAGAGGATGCAGAAGCTTGGCCTGGTCAATGACCGGCTGATTGCCGTGCACATGACCGCCGTCAGCGATGCCGAAATCGAGGCCTGCGCCGAAGCCGGCGTTTCGGTGGTGTATTGTCCGGAATCGAACCTGAAGCTGGCGTCCGGATTCTGTCCGGCGGAACGGTTCCGCGCCGCAGGGGTGAATCTGGCCATAGGCACGGACGGCTGCGCCTCCAACAACGACCTGGACATGTTCGGGGAAATGCGTACCGCGGCGCAGCTGGCCAAGGCCGTGGCGCACAAGGCCGATGCCTTCGATGCCGCGTCGGCCCTGCGTGCGGCCACATTCAACGGCGCTCGCGCCATGGGCCTGGAGGATCGCATCGGGTCGATCGAACCGGGCAAGCAGGCCGACCTGGCCGCCGTGCGCCTGGACGTGCTCGAAGCACAGCCGCTCTACGATGTGACCTCGCAACTGGTGTATGCGACAGGCCGCCATCAGGTCACCGATGTTTGGATCGCCGGGCGGCGCAGGCTGGATGCACGCACGTTGTGCGACATGGACGTGCCCGGCCTGCTGGAACGCGTGCGAGCCTGGCGCGCGCGGATTGCCGCCATCGGTTGACGCTGGCACCGACCCTGCGCAATGCGCTACTGCAGTAGCGGATAGAATGCGCAGGCCACCCAATCGAGATTGCCGTTCATGTCTGCAGTCAATGTCAGCGCCGAGGAAATCGATCGTTTCGCGCGGCTTGCCGCGCGCTGGTGGGATCCGGATGGCGAGTCGCGGCCTCTGCACGACCTCAATCCGGTACGTACGGCCTATGTGGCAGGTCGCGTCGCGCTGCAGGGCGCACGCGTGGCCGATGTCGGTTGTGGCGGTGGTCTGCTCAGTGAATCGCTGGCACGTGCCGGCGCCGAGGTCGTGGGCGTCGACCTCGGCGATCAGGTGATCGACGTGGCGCGCATGCATCTGCACGAATCACGGCTTGATGTCGATTACCGCGTGCAGTCCTCGGCCGACCTGGCCGCCGCCGAACCGGGCGCCTTCGACGCCGTATGCTGCATGGAACTGATCGAGCATGTGCCGGACCCCGCAGCGCTGATCAGGGATCTTGCGGTCATGCTCAAGCCGCAGGGACGCCTGTTCGTGTCCACGCTCAACCGCACGGTTCAGGCCTTCTCTGCGGCCATTTTCGGCGCCGAATACCTGCTTGGCCTGCTGCCTCGGGGTACCCACCATTACGAGAATTTCCTGCGCCCCTCCGAGCTTGCGCGATGGATGCGCGATGCAGGCCTGGAGCTCGAAGACGCGCAAGGTTTGAAGTACAACCCATTGACAAGAAAAGCTTGTCTCGGTGGTTCCATGGCCGTGAATTACGTGATTTGTGCGCACAGGCCGGTATGAATCAGGGCCCGGCTCCGTTGTCCGGGGTGCTGTTCGACCTCGATGGCACTCTTCTCGACAGTGCGCCCGACCTGTACCTGGCGCTGTGCCGGCTGTGTGATGAACGAAAGCTTCCCAGGCCGGCTTACGAAACGGTTCGTGCCGTGGTGTCGCGAGGCGCGCGGGCCGTGTTGCGTGCAGGCATGCCACAGGCCGAGGCAACGCTCATCGAGCAGCTCATGCCGCGTTTCCTCGTGCTCTACGCGGACATCATGGGCAACGATTCGCAGCCGTTTCCCGGCATCCCGGACCTGCTCGTGACCCTGGAACGATCAGGTGTGCCATGGGGCATCGTCACCAACAAGGCCGGATTCCTGGCCCTGCCGCTCCTCGAACGCCTGGGTCTGGCAGCGCGCGCCGCGGCCATCGTCTGCGGCGATACGCTCGAACAGCGCAAACCCGACCCTGCGCCGGTCCGGCTGGCCTGCACGCGCGCAGGCATGGATCCCGCCAGCGCTGTGTATGTTGGCGATGACCTGCGCGATGTGCAGGCAGGTCGCTCGGCCGGGCTGTCCACGGTGGCCGTGTCCTGGGGCTATCTCGATGGTGGCGATCCGCATGCGTGGGGCGCCGATATCGTGGTCGATCAGGTCCCGGCCCTGGCGGCCTGGCTTGGCGTCGGGAATCAGGCATGAAGGACGAGGTACTCGACAGTTACCTGGAAAAGTGGCTTCTCGCACGGCCGGTCCAGCGGCTGGCCATGCCTTATGTGGACCGGACCACGCAACGTGGGCATCTCGCCCTAGCCGCACTGGAACACGCATGGATCGAGGCCGCATACGACATTCGCGAACCCGATGTGGTCCGGGTGAAACTGAACTGGTGGGTGGAGGAACTTGCCGCTGCGGCGCCGGGCGGGGGCAGGCATCCGCTTACCCGGGCACTCTTCGCCAGCCCCGGGTCCGAACGTATCGAGCGGACCTGCCTGCTGGCACCAGTACAGGCTGCGCTGGCCCAGGCCGGATCGCCGACGCCGCCGGACCATGCCGCCCTTGTGTCCCGGGCCCGGGCCTTTCACGGGGCCCTGGGGCGGCTGGAAACACAATGGTGGTTTGGCGCTCAGGCCTCGCCCGAGCGTGCGCAGAGCAGTGCCGTGGCCGATCACTTGCTGCAAGCCACGATCGCGCTTGCCGAACATCGCGATCGCGACAGCCTGGCCCTGCCGATGTCGTGCCTGGCGCGGCATGGGCTGGACCGCGATGCACTCGAATCGGACAGCCCCGCACGCCGTGCAGCGGTGCGTGAACATCTCCAAGTCATACGCCATCTCGTGCGGCAGGCGCAAGGCCAGGGGGGGCCGCTCAGCGTGTTCCGTGACCTGCAGTTGCGAGAAAATGCCAGGCGACTGGATCGGGCGCTGCGCGCTCGCGACCCCTTGGCGGTGCTGCAGGCGCGCGCCAACGGCATGACCGTGGGCAGCGCATGGCGTGCCTGGTCGGCCGCGCGGGCCAGCCGGCGCCAGGTCCGGGACTGAAACACAGTGTTCGTTGCTGCACGGCATTGCACTCGGGCGCGTCGCCCCCATTTGGCATAAGGTAGTCTCTTGGGCGGCTTGCCGCCGTTCCCCGCTGATTGTTCAGGAAACCCGTGATGGCACCCGATGACAGCACCGCACGTTCATTGCCGGATGTGGCCGGTCAGGCGCGTACCCAGCATGCCGGTACGCTGGACTGGGTCGGCATGGACGGCATCCAGGCGCCATTGCTGGTGACCGACGCCACGGGTGAGGTGCAGCGTGTAAGCGCGCGCGTCGATGCCCATGTCAATCTGTATCGTCCCCAGGTTCGCGGGATTCACATGTCCCGCCTGTATCTGCTGGTCGAGCAGGCGCTGGGTGCCGAGCCGCTGGCTCCGTGCATGCTGCGCAGGCTGCTGCACGGGTTTCTCGAATCGCACGCCGATCTTTCCGATCGCGCACGCTTGCGCATCCGTTACGAACACCTGGTGCGGCGCAAGGCGCTGCGCAGCGAGCACAGCGGCTGGCGCAGTTACCCAGTGACCGTGACTGCCCTGATGCACAAGGGCCGTGTCGAAATCGAACTGGCGACCGAAGTCGTCTATTCCTCGACCTGTCCGGCTTCGGCCGCGCTGGCGCGTCAGTTGGTCCGCCGTCAGTTCGCGGAACAGTTTCCTGCCGATGCGCCTGTCGAGCGCGAACAGGTGCTGGCATGGCTGGAAAGCGAGGAAGGCATGGTGGCCACACCGCATGCGCAACGCAGCACCGCCACGCTTCGACTGCGCATGGCGCCATCGTTCGGATTCGACATCGAATCGCTGATTGACCAGGTAGAAGATGCGCTGGGTACCCCGGTGCAGACCGCGGTCAAACGCGAGGACGAGCAGGCATTCGCCCTTGCCAACGGTCGCAACTTGATGTTCTGCGAGGACGCATCAAGGCGTATCCAGGCTGCGCTGGATGCCGACGAGCGCATCCTCGATTACGCCGTGCGAGTGTCGCACCATGAAAGCCTGCATCCCCATGATGCCGTGGCCCATGCGAGCAAGGGTGTGGAAGGCGGTTACCGCGCGGCTGCGTTCGACGGCTGAGCTTGTGCATCCGGACGCCGGGCACCGGCGGCGGTACAATGGTGGTTTCATCGTCTGCTACCGGAGCCCGCATGGCTGCTCGCCTCAATCCGCTCGATCTGTACGATGTCCGTTCGCTGCTCTCCGACGAGGAGCGCATGGTGCAGGACAGCGTCGCCCGCTTCACTGACGAGAAAGTGCTGCCGATCATCGGCGACTGCTTCGACCAGGGGCGTTTCCCGACCGAACTGATACCCGGGATTGCCGGTCTGGGCCTGCTGGGTGCGACGATTCCCGAGCAGTACGGCGGCGCGGGCATGAGCAGCGTGTGCTACGGGTTGATCTGCCAGGAACTGGAGCGTGGCGATTCGGGCCTGCGCAGCTTCGCCTCGGTGCAAAGTTCACTGTGCATGTACCCGATCTTCGCTTACGGCAGCGAGGAGCAGAAACAGCGCTACCTGCCGAAGATGGCCGCCGGCCAGATCATCGGCTGCTTCGGCCTGACCGAACCGCACGGCGGTTCCGACCCGGCCAACATGAAGACGGTGGCGAAGCGGGACGGCGACGACTGGGTGCTCAACGGCGCCAAGATGTGGATTACCAACGGCAACCTGGCGCACATCGCCATCGTCTGGGCGCAGACCGACGACGGCATCCGTGGTTTCATCGTGCCTACCGACACGAAAGGCTTCACCGCGCAGGAAGTGCACAAGAAGATGAGCCTGCGCGCTTCGGTCACCTCGGCCCTGTTCCTCGACGACGTGCGCCTGCCGGGCGATGCCATCCTGCCCAACGTAAAGGGCCTGAAGGGACCGCTGGGTTGCCTGACCCAGGCCCGCTACGGGATCACCTGGGGCCCGATCGGTGCCGCCCAGGCGTGCCTGAAGGAAGCCCTGGACTACACCGCCGAGCGCGTGCTGTTCGGTCGTTCGGTCAACTCCAACCAGGCCGTCCAGCTCAAGCTTGCCGACATGGCGCGCCGCATTACCACGGCGCAGCTGCTGTCCCTGCAGCTGGGCCGCCTGAAGGATGCCGGCCTCATGCAGCCGACCCAGGTCTCGCTGGCCAAGTGGAACAACGTGCGCATGGCCATCGACATCGCGCGCGAGTGCCGCGACGTGCTGGGTGGCGCCGGCATTACCACCGAGCATGCCGCCATCCGCCATGCGCTGAATCTGGAATCGGTGATCACCTACGAGGGCACCGAGACCGTGCATAAGCTGGTGGTCGGTCGCGAACTGACCGGCATCAACGCATTCTGAGCCGCACATGAACGGCCCGCGCATCGAGACCGAACGCCTGATCCTGCGCCCGCCACGGATCGAGGACTTCGACGCCTACGCGGCCAACATGGCCGACGAGGAAGCCTCGAAATTCATCGGTGGCCCGCAGGGCCGCGCAGTGGCCTGGCGCGGTTTTCTGCAACTGGCAGGGGCCTGGTCGATCCAGGGATTTTCCATGTTTTCGGTGATCGAGAGATCCGGCGGCCGCTGGGTCGGACGTCTGGGCCCATGGAAACCCGAGGGCTGGCCAGGCAACGAGGTCGGCTGGGGGCTGGCGCGCGCCGCATGGGGTAAGGGCTATGCCACCGAGGGCGCCTGCGCCGCCATCGACTGGGCCTTTGAACACCTGGGCTGGGATTGCATGATCCATTGCATCGACCCGGACAACATCGCCTCGGCCGATCTGGCGCGGCGCCTGGGGTCGAGCGTGATCCGGAAGGTAAGCCTGCCTGAGCCGTATCAGGACAAGGTGGCCGACCTCTGGGGCCAGACCCGCGAGCAATGGTTCGATCGCCAGCGGCGGACGGGCTGACCCGATCCCAACTTCTGTCATTCGCGCGAGGCAACATGAATTCCAGCCAGCATTCCATCCCCGCCCGCCAGAAGGGCTTCAATCGCGCAGAGATCGTCGACCAGAACTTCACCGAGTTCGTACAGCACTGGCAAGGCCAGGTGGGTTCGCCGCCCGCGGACGATGCACCGGTGCTGCCAGGCAGTGAGCTGGATGCGCGAGGTTTCCGCGAGCTTTTCGAATCGCAGCTGATCAGCCGCCATCTGGATCTGATGGCGCGCGTCTTGCGCGTGAAGAACAAAGTCTTTTACACCATCGGTTCCTCCGGCCACGAAGGCAATGCTATGGTGGCGCGATTGACGCGCCACACCGATCCGGCCTTCCTGCATTACCGCTCCGGCGCGTTCATGGCCGAGCGCTCGCGCAAGGTGCCGGGCATCGATCCGGTGCGCGATTCGGCGCTGTCCTTTGCGGCCAGCAAGGACGATCCGGCTTCGGGCGGGCGGCACAAGGTATGGGGCAGCAAGCCGCTGTGGGTGCTGCCGCAGACCTCGACCATCGCCTCGCACCTGCCCAAGGCCTTCGGCACCGCCATGGCCATCGACCAGGCCGTGCGCCTGAAGCACGACCTGCCGATTCCCGATGATTCGATCACCATCTGCTCGTTCGGCGACGCGTCCACCAACCACGCCACCGCACAGACGGCGTTCAACGCCGCGGCCTGGGCGGCCTACCAGAAACTGCCCGGGCCGGTATTGTTCGTGTGTGAGGACAATGGCATCGGCATTTCGGTAAAGACACCGGGAGGCTGGATTGCCAGCAACTTCCAGCGTCGTTCCAACCTGGATTATTTCTACGCCGATGGCCTGGACCTGGCGCACGGCTACGCCGGCGTGGCGCGCGCGGTCGAGCACAGCCGGCGTACGCGGCGGCCGACCTTCCTGCATCTCAATACCTGTCGCGTGATGGGACATGCCGGCACCGACTTCGAGATCGAGTGGCGTTCGATCGAGGAGCTGGTGGCGCTGGAAGCGAACGATCCATTGCTGCGTTCGGCGGCGATCGCGCTGGCGTCGGGCCTGTACAGCCGCGAGCAGGTGCTGGACCTCTACGAACGCACCCGCAAACGCTGCTTCGCGGCCGCCGAGGCCGCCGATGGGTTGCCCAAGCTGGATGCCCTGGACGACATCGTGCGCCCGCTGGCGCCCTGCACGCCCGGGGCGGTACGCAGCGAGGCCGAGCGCACCGATTTCGAAGCACGACGGGCTGAAGCGTACGGCGGTGTCGACAAGCTGCCGGAGAACCAGCCGCCGCGTCACCTGGCGATCCAGATCAACCAGGCGCTGTTCGAAATGATGGCCAAGTACGACCAGGCCCTGATCTTCGGCGAGGACGTGGCGCAGAAGGGCGGCGTGTACACCGTGACCAAGGGGCTGTACAAGGCCTTCCGCGGCGCCCGCGTGTTCAATACGCTGCTGGACGAGACCACCATCCTGGGCCTGGCGCAGGGCTATGCCAACCTCGGGTTCCTGCCGATCCCGGAAATCCAGTACCTGGCCTACCTGCACAATGCCATCGACCAGATCCGTGGCGAAGCCGCCAGCCTGCAGTTCTTCTCCAACGACCAGTACCGCAATCCGATGGTCGTGCGGGTTGCCAGCCTGGGCTACCAGAAGGGGTTCGGCGGGCACTTCCACAACGACAACTCGATCACCGCGCTGCGCGACATTCCCGGCCTGGTGGTGGGCTGTCCCTCGCGCGGCGACGATGCGGTGACCATGCTGCGCACCCTGATGGCGCTGGCCAAGGTCGACGGGCGGGTGTGCATGTTCCTCGAGCCCATCGCGCTGTACATGACCAAGGACCTCCATGATGCCGGCGATGGTGGCTGGCAGTTCGACTACCCGGCGCCAGGTCAGGCCATGGCGCTGGGCGAGGGGCGCGTGTATGACACGAACGCCAGGGATCTGGTGATCTACACCTACGGCAATGGTGTGCCGATGGCTCTTCGCGCTGCGAAGGCCATCGAGCAGGCGCAAGGCTGGAAAGTGCGTGTGGTCGATCTGCGTTGGCTGGTGCCGTTGAACGCGGACTTCATTGCAGCACAGGCCGGCGATGCCGGACGCATCCTGGTTCTGGATGAGGGTCGGCGCAGCGCTGGGGTGGGCGAGGGCATCGTCACCGCGCTGGTCGAGGCCGGTTTCGGCGCTGTGCCGATCCGCCGCGTGACCGGTGCCGACACCTTCACACCGCTGGCCGGCGCGGCCTTGCGCGTGTTGCCGTCCGAAGCGGATGTCGTCAGGGCGGCGCTATCGCTGGCTTGACGCGCCATGGAAAGCAGCCGGCCTGCCGGTTTGGTGCCAAGACACCGAACGGCAGGCCGGTAGCGTCTTCAGACGACCGGGAGACCGCGCATCAATAGCCGGCCTGCTTCTTGACAGCCGGCGCCAGGCGCCTCTGCTGCGGCACCAGGATCACGCCGGGCTGGTACCAGTACGGCCCGTAATAGGGGCCCCAGAATCCGGGAGCACCCCAGTATGGCCAGGGGCTGTACCACGGGTCGGCCCAGGGGTCGCGGTAGACCCGGTACCTGGGACGCTTGGGCCACAGATAGACCGTGGTCGCTTCCAGACGCGGATAGGGATAGTCGTACTTGCCGACCTTGCGCGACACCACGCCGTGCACGGTGCCGGTGAAGGTGACATCGCGTCCGGGGACGAAAATGGCCGGGTCGTAGAAACCGCTGTGGCAGGCCACGAAACGGCCTTCGCTGTCGTTGTCGGTGCGCGGTCGTGCGCTGGCATCGAGCGGATAGGACAGCACGAAGAAGCAGGTCTGGCCGCTTTCCGGTTCAGTGCGGATGATCTGTCCACCCCAGCGCACCAGCGCCTGGTTGGCCGTGCCGCCACTTGCGGCCCTGGGCGTCACGTTCGTGTAGCTGCCTTTGAGCGGCGTGGGAATCGTTGCACAGGCTCCGAGAGACAGGGCGCCCAGTATGACCAAGGCAAGTTTCAGGCGGGACATGACGGAAACATCTCCATGCAGGTTGTGGGCAGGATGCCTAAATCCCGGGCACCGGCGATCATTGGACAGCGCGTCGTGGCCTGAATTCCCGAACCTGACGCACGAAATTGCGCACTGATTCAGTTTCCTCCCCTTCGCTGGCGTAGCGCAAGTGCAGATAGGCATCCAGCAATGCCAGCAGTGCCGCACGTTCATGTTGCAGTTCATCAGCGGCGCGCATCAGGTAGTTGCGGGGTCCTTCGCTGCGTTCGCGAACGATGCCCAGTCGCGCAAGACGACGTTCGAGCCGTTGCATCGCCCTGCGTGCCGGGTCGACATGGGGGCGTCGCCAGAGCGCCAGGGATGCGGCGATGACAAGCAGCAGGGACAGGCCGATGGCGAAGGCCAGGCCCAGTTGCCTTGCGCCGGCGTGGCGGATGCCGAATGGTTTCAGCAGTCCGCGTTGCCGCAGGGCATCGAAGCCGGTCACGGCCTGGTTCCACCAGCGGTTGACGATGTCCCAGCGGTTGCGCAGGTTCTGCAGCCATGCGGCCTGGTACCACTCACGCGAAGCCCCGGCCGCGGCCATCGCGCCGATATCGACCCGTGCGGGCTGAACGGCGGCGGTCGGGTCCACACGGATCCAGCCGCGCCCCTTGACCCAGACTTCACTCCAGGCATGCGCATCCGATTGCCGGATCAGCAGGTAGGCGCCCATGGTGTTCCAGTATCCGCCCTGGTACCCGGTGACCACCCGCGCGGGAACGCCGGCGGCGCGCATCAGGAATGTGAAAGCCGATGCGTAGTGCTCGCAAAATCCCTCGCGGGTCGAGAAAAGGAAGTCGTCGACGCTGTTGCGCCCCAGCGGGGGCGGAGCAAGGGTGTAACCAAAACCGCCCTGATGGAACAGCCGCAGTGCAGCATCGACGATGGACTTCGGATCGCCATGGAATTGCCGTTGCCACTGTTCTGCCAGCACGCGTGCACGCGGGTCGAAGCCGGCCGGCAGCTGCAGCGCCCGTTCACGGGTGGTGGCATCCAGGGTCGGTTCGAGCACATAACGTGTGCTCGAGCGCATGCGGTAGCTCAGGATCGTATCGATGCGTTTGCCGTGCAGCAAGGTACGGGCCGGTGTGAAATGACCGTCTGCGGGAGGCGACACAGGCATGTCGAGAGCGAACATCCAGTGGCGCCGGGTGGGTTGCAGTGTGATCTGGTAGTCATGGAAACCGCCCATCGGGGTGAGCGGTTCGATGCGCGAGGATCGTGAACGCGCACGGTGCTGGGCGGAGGTGTGTCCCCGGGTCCACGTCCTGCCATCGAAATGCCACAGCACGGGGCCGCGGAAATACCGTTCGACGCGCGGTGGACGGTGCCCATCGAAACTGACGCGAAAGGCCGGCGAGTCGTCGATCAGCAACTGTCCGATGTCCCCCGGGGACATACTGGCGGAGATGCCGGTGCGGGCCGTGGCATCACCCGGTGCGCCCCATAGTGGGGCACTCAACCGGGGAATGAAGAAAAAGCCCAGCAGGGCAAGTGGCAGGGCCAGCGCAAGCATGCGCAGGACCGGGCCGGGGGCATTGCGCCAGCGCCATGGCGGACGTGCAGGTTCCAGCGCATTGAGTGTGGCGATCGCAGGAATCAGCCCCAGGCCCACGATCTGGGTGGCGAGCATGCCCTGGCCGAACAGCAGCGCACTCATCAGGCCGAAACAGGCGAATGCCACGCCAGTGCGTGCGTCCCTGGAGTGTTCGGCTTCGAGCAGCTTGAGTACCAGCATGCCCGTCACCAGGGCGCTTCCCGGTTCCTGGCCGAACAGCGTGCCGTACTGAGCGATCACGGCGACGGGCAGTCCCAGGGTCAGCGGCAAGCGTAGCCACAGTGGTACCCGCCCACCGCGATAGCGGCGCTGGTACCAGCGTGCGGCGAGCAGCACGGCAAGCGATCCGCTCAGCCATCCGGGAAGGTGGCCTGCATGCACGACAAGCACCATCGCCATGGTCAGGGCAAGCAGGTCGAAGGCCTGGCGACCGAGTCGGCGCCGTTCCCCGGCTGCTGCCGTCCTGCGGCCTGGCCAGCGCAACTTCATGGAAGCTCCGCAAGCGCAGTCATGCAGCGGTGATAGTGCTCGTTGCCACTTGCTGGTTCCAGAACCTGGCCAGGCAACTGCAGTGTCCAGGGCTGCCCCGAGGCATGAGCCTCGTTGACCCACCGGGCCAGCCGTGCGATGCGCTGTTCGGGTGCCAGGCCCGGGGCATGTTCCCAGTCCAGGATGCGCGCATTGCGGGTGTCCGGACGATCGCGCTCGCTGACCAGCAGGTCACGATGTCGCGCCGAGAGTTTCCATGCGATGCGATGTACCGGGTCGCCGGCCCGGTATTCACGGAAGCCGGCCGGTTCGTCGCCGTCAAGCGCCAGTCGCATTTGCGGATCCATGCCCTGATCGCGCGCGGGTGGCCCCGAGGCCTCGGCGGCCGGATAAACCAGCAGCGCATGATCGGGATGGATCCAGCTCCATGCCCGGAACAGGCCCAGTGGCCAGGTGGTGTGGATCCGGATGCGCGGCATCGGCATCCATCCGCGCTGCAGCGTGGGTACGTGCAGGTCGACTCCGTGTTCCGCCGTTTCGACACGGGTCACGGTCGCACCGCCGTAGCCGTCCAGTCGCAACCCCGGTCGCTCGCGACCCGCGGCGTCGAGGATCAGGCGCACACGCAGGGATTCGCCGGCAAACGCACTGTCGCCGTGCAGAGCCCCGGCCACCAGGCCGTCGAGGTTGCGGAATGCACCGAGCATGGCGTGGATGCCGATACCGCCCAGCAGGCAGGTCAGCAGCAGGGCGGCGTTGTTGGCGTAGTTGAGCGCCCCGACCAGCATCACGCCGAGTACGGCGGCAAAGCCCAGTCCGAAGCGGGTGGGGAGGATATAGATGCGTCGCCTCGACAGCGTGACCGGGAGGGATTCGGGTGATTTGTGTCGGGTCAGGGCCGGCAGGCGTCGTTCCAGCCTGCGGTGCAGGCGCGAGGCCATGGTTGTGCGGGCAGCCGGTTCCTCTTGCCGCGGTTTCATTCCACCGCGACCTCGTCGAGCAGCTTGCGCGCCAGGCTTTCCCGGGTCGCACCCTTGCCGGGCACCAGCCGGTGGGCGGCGACGGCTACGAACAGCGCCTGCAGGTCTTCGGGAATCACGTAGTTGCGAGCGTCCATCAGGGCCCAGGCACGTGCGCAGGCGAGCAACGCCAGGCCGGCGCGTGGCGACAGGCCCATGCGGATATCCGGATGACTGCGGCTGGCCGCCAGCAGGCGTTGCAGGTAGTCGAGCAAGGCCGGCGAGGCGGTCACGGCACGTGCCGCATCGCGCAAGGCCAGGATGCCGGCTGCATCAATCTGCGGCTGCAGGCGCGCGAGCACGTCAGTACGGCTTTCACCGGCCAGCAGGTCGCGTTCGGCCCGGGCATCGGGGTAGTCGAGACTGATACGCAGCATGAAACGGTCCAGTTGCGAATCGGGCAGTGGGAACGTGCCGGCAAGATCGAGCGGATTCTGCGTGGCAACGACGAAGAAGGGGTGTTGCAGTGCGTGGGCCCGGCCATCAAGCGTCACCTGTCCCTCGGCCATGGCCTCAAGCAGCGCGCTCTGGGTTTTCGGGGTGGCGCGGTTGATCTCGTCGGCCAGCAGCATCTGGGTAAAGATAGGGCCGGGATGGAAGCGAAAACGGTCCTTCTCGCGCTCGTAGACGTTGACCCCGGTAATATCGGAAGGAAGCAGGTCACTGGTGAACTGGATGCGCTGGAATGCCAGGTCAAAAGTCGCGGCAAGAGCATGGGCAAGCGTGGTCTTGCCGACACCGGGCACGTCCTCGATCAACAGGTGCCCGCCTGCCAGCAGGGCAGCCACCCCCATGTTTACCTGCCGGGGCTTGCCGAGCACAACCCGGTTGACCTGTGCCAGGGCCGCAAGCAGCGATCCGTGGTGTGGGAGGGAAGGGTTGGCGTCCATCTTCGGGTTCCGATCCGGGCGAGCCATGGACGGATGTGTCCATGCGCGTTGAGTCCAGTGTAGCGAGCGAGTCGGCGCGCTGGCGAGTCGGATTCGTCCTCGCCTTCACCTTGCTGCAGTCGGTCAAGCTGGGGCTGGCCATGCGCCTGGCGCCGTTCGTCGACGAGGCGTTCTACTGGCAGGAAAGCCGTCACCTTGCCTGGGGCTACAGCGATCTGCCGCCCCTGACGGCCTGGCTCATCCGTCTGGGCGAAACCGTAACCGGCCAGCACGGCGTGCTGGCCATGCGTTGGCCGTTCCTGCTGCTGGGTGCGGCGTTGCCGTGGCTGGTGGTGGTGTATGCACGCAGTCTGTTCGGGGCGCGCGCCGGATGGCAGGCCGGTTTGTGGTGCCTGGCGTTGCCGCTGGCGGGAACACTGGGGCTGCTGGCCCTGCCCGACGTGCCGTTGACCTTCGCGTTCATGCTCGCGGTATTGGGCCTGTCTGCAGCCATGGCACGGGACCGTTGGCGAGACTGGCTGCTGCTGGGCCTGGCTTTGGCACTGGCCTGGATGACCCATTACCGGGCGGGCATGCTGGTGCTGGCAGGCGCCGTGCTGCTGGTGGCCACCCCGCGCGGCCGCACGCTCTGGCGCCGACCGGGACTGTGGTTGGCCTTCGGCATGATGCTGGCGGGCATGCTGCCGATGCTGGCGTCGAACCTGTCCATGCACGGTGCGGGACTCGAGTTCCAGTTGGTGCAGCGCAATCCCTGGCGCTTCCACGCCGACGCACTGGTTCAGCCGCTGGAGCAGGCGCTGGTCTGTACACCGCTGCTGTATGGGCTACTGCTCTGGGCGGCTTGGCGGAGCATGCTTCGTGCCCGCGAGGGCGCAGCAGGAGACTGGGATCTGGTGGCTGTCCTTGCCTGGACATTCCTGGGTGGATATTTCCTGTTCGGCCTGTTCGCCGACGACACCCATTTTCGCGTGCACTGGCCGTTGCCCGGTTACCTGCCGCTGCTGGCCGTGTTGCCGGTGCTGATCCGGGAGCATCGCCCGGCCTCGCCGGCGTGGAAGGGGTTGGTGATCGCGACGGCCGCGCTGGCAGCGCTTTTCCAGGTGGCCATTGTGGCCTGGCTGGGCATGACCACCGTGCCTGGCGCAGCAAACTGGCTGCATCGTTCGAAGGCCTACCCGGCGCAGTTCATCGGCTGGCGCGAAAGCGGGAATCGTGTCCGTTCGCTACTGCGCCAGTCCGCGCCGGGGACCGTCCTGGTGGCGGACAATTTCGAGATGGCAGCCGAACTGGACTTCCAGCTGGATGGGTCACGCCCGGTTTACGTGCTCGACAGCCCGCTCAACGTCAAGCATGGACGGCGCGCGCAGTTGCATGTGTGGCGCCTCGATGGCGCCAGCCTGCGCCGCCTGCATGCCGGTGCACCGATGCTGCTTGTGGTCGAGGAAAGCCGTCTTGCCGAACGCGAGCAGCCTCTGGTGCTGGGTGCAAGCTGTCGACGGATCATCGATCCGAAGCGGGTCGGCGATCTGGCCTTCGGGCTCGGGCGCAAGCGCGTGGCCTTCTACGAAGGCACGGTACCGCGCAAGCTGCTGCCACAGCACGACCGCGATGCATGCCCGATCTGGATGCATGCATACCATACGCGCCAGGCGGCAGAGCTGGGCAGGGTCAGGGCACCGGTACGCCACAGTCGCGAAGCAGGCGCGACAGGGCCATGAGCGGGAGACCGACGAGCGCGGTGGGATCGGTGCATTCGATGCGCTCGAACAGGCTGATGCCCAGCGCTTCGCACTTGAAGCTGCCGGCGCAGTCCAGCGGTTCCTCGCGGTCCAGGTAACGCTCGACCTCGTCCGTCCCAAGCGCACGAAAGTGCACGCGCGTGATATCGAGCGCGGTGTACGCGCCAGCCGGGTCCTTGCGTGTATCGAGCAGGCACACCGCCGTATGGAAGCTAACCGTGCGGGCGCTGCTGGCCTTGAGCTGTCTGCGCGCGGTGTCGCGGTCACCGGGCTTGCCGAGCAATGTGCCGTCACGCGCGGCGACCTGGTCCGATCCGATGATCAGGGCGTCTGGCCAGTGACCGGCCACGGCCCGGGCCTTGGCCGTGGCCAGGCGCAGGGCCAGGTCAGCGGGTTTTTCGCCTGCACCAGGGGTTTCTTCCGTCCCGGGCGCGCAGGATTCGAAGCAAGGCAGCAGCCGGCTTAGAAGTTGGGCGCGGTAGCGGGACGTCGATGCAAGCACGACGCGCGGGCCGTTCATGGATTGTTTTCCCGCTGCTGGCGCTCGCGCACGGCCTGGTCCAGGTCGCGCTGGGCCGCACCCAGGGCCGCCAGTTCCGGTTGCATGCGTTGGCCGGCTTCGTCCAGGGCATGGATGGCCTGCCGCAGCTCTTCCAGGCTGGCCGATGCGGCATGGTCACGGATCCACAGGCGGTGTTCCAGAAGCGAGCGCAGGCCCGCATCGACCGCTTTGCGCGCGTTGCCTTGCGCCGGGGCGGGTAACCCATGGGCCAGATCCATGGCCGCGTGTGCCTGCTGCAGCCGCCTTCGGCATTCCAGGAGATCACTTTCAAGCTGGTCGGCCTTTTCCATCAAGGAGCGCAAGGCATTCGTCCGGTGTCGCGAACGGGCGAGGTGGCGGCCCTGAAGGGCGAGACCGGCCACGATGACCAGCAGTAGCAGGGCGCTCAGCGCCAGCGAAACAGGATGCAAGGATCTTCCCCCGTGCGTGCGCCTGCCAGTTTGGTGGAGGTGGCCTGGTGCTGCAAGCCGGATCGGGCAGGCAGCGAACGGGTCATATGGGTTTGACTGGGGCTGCGGCACTATCTAGAATTGCGCGGATATGTCCACGTCCTTGCCCGCGTATGTCGATGCATGGCGCATGGTCGAGGAACGGCGTATCTTCGAGGGTGTGCTGCCCGTCGCCGGATTCCGGCGGTTGCGCGGTGTGCTGGCCGGTGACACGGGTGACGTCGAGTACCGGCTCGAATTTGTTCGAAACGATCTGGGCGGGGCAGCGTTGCTGCTGGATGTGACTGCAGCGCTCACGCTGACCTGCCAACGCACGCTCGATCCCTTCGTGCTGCCGGTCGACTTGCATGCGCAACTGGGGCTGATTGCCCATGAGCGCGAGGAAGCCGCCCTGGCGCCGGGATTCGAGCCGCTGCTGGTTGCTGCCGACGGTCGCATCGAGCCGGCGGCGGTCATTGAGGACGAACTGGTGCTGGCGGTACCGCTGGTGCCGGTAGCACCGAACAGTACATGGCCCGAGCAGGGTCGCGGAACCGGTCCGGATGCAGGGCCGGACATTGCCGAAAAACCGAATCCCTTCGCCGTATTGCGCGAACTTAAAAACACCAGAGATTGACCCGGAGAACCTCCCATGGCAGTTCAGAAGAGCCGCAGAACCCCATCCACGCGCGGCATGCGTCGTTCGCACGACAAGCTCAAGACCGTGCAGCTTTCCACCGATCCGACCAGCGGCGAAGTGCATCGCCGTCATCACGTCACCAAGGACGGATACTACCGTGGACGCAAGGTCATTGATCGTGCCGAATCGGTCGTCGACGAAGACTGAAACGCACGCACTCCACGGATGACATGCGGCAGGACGGCGCGGGAACGCGCCGTTTTGCATTGCCGGATGTTACCGTCGGGGATGTATTGTGCGCTAAAGTCCGCAGTCCGTATTCACGGCGGCATGCAGCCGTCGCGCTGGCATGGGGGATAGAGTCCTGAAGTACGCACGCATCATTTCCACAGGCAGCGCGCTTCCCGAGCGCCTGGTGACCAACGCCGACCTGGAAAAGCAGGTCGATACCAGTGACGAGTGGATCCGTACCCGTACCGGCATCCGCGAGCGGCGGGTGGCCAACGCCGAGGAAACATCCGGTGAACTGGGTTACCGATCCGCACTCCAGGCGCTGGAAACGGCCGGCATCAAGGCCGTGGAACTCGACCTCATCGTGGTCGGCACCACCACGCCGGACATCATCTTTCCGTCCACGGCCTGCCTGATTCAGCACCGGCTGGGCGCCAACGGTTGCGCCGCTTTCGATGTCAATGCGGCATGTTCGGGATTCGTCTACGCCCTCGGCATCGCCGACAAGTTCATACGCACGGGGCAGTCGAGGAAGGTCCTGGTCATCGGCACCGAAACCCTCACGCGCATGGTGGACTGGTCCGAGCGCGAAACCTGCGTGTTGTTCGGCGATGGCGCGGGCGCCGTGGTGCTGGAAGCATCCGATGAACCGGGCATTCTCGCCACCTGCATGCATGCCGATGGCGCGTACAAGGATCTGCTCTACAACCCGGTCGGGGTTTCCGCCGGGTTCAAGGACGAGCCGAACCACGGCGTTCGCATCCACATGAGCGGGCGCGAAGTCTTCAAGGTGGCGGTCAAGACCCTGGATTCCCTGGTCGGAGAGACGCTGGAAGCGGCCGGGATGCACGAGGATGATGTCGACTGGCTCATTCCCCACCAGGCCAACCTGCGCATCATCGAAGCCACCGCGAAGCGTCTGAAGATGTCGATGGACCGCGTCGTGGTGACGGTCGACCGGCATGCCAATACCTCGTCCGGATCGGTCCCGCTGGCGCTCGACGAGGCCGTGCGCTCGGGCAAGGTACAGCGTGGCCAGAATCTGTTGCTGGAAGCCTTCGGCGGCGGATTCACCTGGGCCTCGGCACTGCTGCGCTACTGAACCGGGCCGTTCACGCATTTCCCGCGCACCTCGCGCCGAGGTGCGTGCCGGCGCAAGCGCGCATCGCAGGGTGGATTCAAACGCCTGACTGCTGACCCGGGGAAGCATTGCTGGCACCATACGGGGCTTGTCTGACTGCATCTGTCCTGCTCATGGCCGACACTGAAACCCATATCGCCTTTGTTTTCCCTGGACAGGGATCGCAATCGGTGGGCATGCTCGCGGAACTGGCGTCCACGCACTCCGAAGTCCGCAAGACCTTCGAGGAAGCGTCGGATGCCGCTGGCACCGATCTGTGGACTGTTTCCCAGCAGGGCCCCGAAGAGGACTTGAACCGCACCATCAACACCCAACCGGCACTGCTGGCTGCGGGCGTGGCCGTTTGGCGCATCTGGGACAAGCTCGGCGGTGCGCGTCCGGTACGCCTGGCCGGCCACAGCCTTGGTGAATACACGGCGCTGGTATGTGCCGGTGCCCTGTCGCTGCATGACGGGGCAGCCCTGGTGGCCGAACGCGGACGTCTGATGCAGGATGCAGTCCCCGCCGGCGTGGGCGCGATGGCAGCGGTACTGGGCGGCGATGACGCCGTCATTGCCGCCATCTGCGAGGAAGTGTCCGGCGACGAGGTGGTATCGCCGGCCAATTTCAATGCCCCCGGCCAGACCGTCATCGCCGGTCACGCAGGCGCCGTGGACCGGGCGCTGCAGCGGCTGGCGGAAGAGGGCGTGAAGAAAGCGGTGAAACTGGCCATGTCCGTGCCTTCGCATTGCATGCTGATGCGCGATGCTGCCGACCGTCTGGCCGAACGCATGCGGACAGTGAACTGGCATGAACCGGCATTGCCGGTGGTACAGAACGCCGATGCTGCCGTGCAGGACGACCTGGAGGGCATGCGCAATGCGCTGCGGCGTCAGCTCTATATGCCGGTACGCTGGACCGAATGCGTGCAGGTTCTGGCTGCCGATGGCATCACGGCTCTGGCTGAATGCGGTCCGGGCAAGGTGCTGACCGGGCTTGCACGGCGGATCGATCGCAACCTGGATGCCCGCGCCCTGGGTACGCCCGATGCTCTCGAATCGGCCTTGAACGCCTGGCGCTGAATGCCTTTTCTTCCGTTTCAACCTGACTGGATTCTTCCCCAATGAACAAACCACTCGAAGGCGATATCGCCCTGGTCACCGGTGCCACCCGCGGCATCGGTGCGGCCATCGCCGATACGCTGGCCTCGCGCGGTGCGACTGTCATCGGTACGGCCACCAGCGAGGCCGGCGCGGCACGCATCGATGAACGCCTGAAACCCCATGGCGGCTCGGGCCGGGTGCTGGATGTCACCGATGCGGCCGGTGTGGGTGCGCTGATGACGGCCATCAGCAGTGAATTCGGCCCCATCGGTATCCTGGTCAACAATGCCGGCATCACCCGCGACCAGTTGCTGATGCGCATGAAGGACGAGGACTGGAACGCCATACTGGATACCAATCTGACTTCCGTCTATCGCACCTGCAAGGCGGTCATGCGCGGCATGATGAAGGCGCGCAGGGGGCGCATCGTCAACATAGCCTCGGTGGTCGGTGTCACGGGCAATCCGGGCCAGTCCAACTATGCGGCCGCCAAGGCCGGCATCATTGCCTTTTCCAAGTCGCTGGCGCGTGAGGTGGGTTCGCGCGGCATCACCGTCAACGTGGTGGCGCCGGGTTTCATCGATACCGACATGACACGTGCCCTCGATGAAAGCCAGCGGGCTGCCCTGGAAACGCAGATTGCCCTCGGAAGACTCGGTGTGCCCGAGGACATCGCCCACGCGGTCGCTTTTCTCGTCTCGGCCGAGGCCAGCTACATCACTGGCGAGACGCTGCACGTCAATGGCGGCATGTACATGGCGTGATCGCGAATACCGGATGCGAGAAAAGGGCGGCCGCGTCGACACGTGACCGCCCTCTACTTTGCTGCCCCTTCGCGCCGTGCATTCAGCGGCGGTGCGGATCCGAGTCGAAGGGTTGCGGACCCGGAAGATCGGCATGCGGTGGAGCCGGCGGTTCCGTTTCAAGCGGATCGCCGAGCAGCCTGCGTACGGCGACATAGAAGACCGGAATCAGCAACAGGCCAAGCACGGTGGCGAACAGCATGCCGCCAATCACGCCGGTGCCGATGGCATGGCGTGCATTGGCGCCGGGACCTGTCGAGATGGCCAGCGGAAGCACGCCGAACATGAAGGCCAGCGAGGTCATCAGGATCGGCCGCAAGCGCATTCGCGCCGCTTCCATGACACCGTCACGCAAGGTGCGTCCCGCATTTTGCCGCTCGACGGCAAATTCCACGATCAGGATGGCGTTCTTTGCCGCCAGGCCGATGATAGTGATCAGTCCGACCTTGAAGAAGACGTCATTGGGCATGCCGCGCATCATGGTCGCCAGCACGGCGCCGAGCACGCCCAGCGGCACCACCAGCATTACCGAGACCGGGATCGACCAGCTCTCGTAGAGTGCAGCAAGGGCAAGGAAGACCACCACGATCGAAAGGCCGAAAAGCAGCGGCGCCTGGTTTCCCGAGATGACTTCCTGGTAGGACTGCCCGGTCCAGTCGACGCCGAAACCGGGGGGGAGATCCTTGCTGACGATGTTCTGGATCGCGGTCATGGCCTGCCCGGAGCTGTATCCGGGTGCCGGATCACCGACGATATCGATAGCCGAGTAACCGTTGTAGCGGCTGCGTTGCGGTGGCGACATTTCCCATTTGGCATGCACCACACCGGACAGCGGAATCATGCTGTCTGCTCCAGCCTTTGAAGGAAGGCTGCTTGGTGTGTAGAAATGCGAAAGGGCGCCCAGGTTCATGCGGTAGGGGGCATCGGCCTGCATGATCACCCGCTTTACCCGGCCGTCGTAATAGAAGTCGTTGACATACACCGGAGCCAGCATGAGCTGGATGGCGTTGTACACGTCACTTACCGAGAGGCCCATGGACTCGGCCTTGACGCGATCCACATCGAGCTGGATCTGCGGCGCGTCGGCCAGGGCATTGACGTGAACGTTGCTGAGTGCGGGATTTCGGGCGGCCTTGGCCAGCAGGATGTCGCGCGCCTGCGACAGTGCGGCATACCCTTTGCCCGTGCGGTCCTGAAGATACATGTCGAAGCCGCCGAACTGGCCCAGTCCCGGGATGGTCGGCATGTTGACCACGAACACCATGGCATCGTGGATCTGCATGAACAGCATGCCGTTGGCGCGTTGCACGAACTGCTCGGCCGTGATCGATCGTTTTGACCAGTTCTTGAGCCTGATGAAGGCCATGCCGGCATTCTCGCCCGATCCCATGAAACTGAATCCGGTGACCTGGAAAATGCCTTCCACTGCCGGATCGCGGCGCAGGATGGTGCGTACCTTGTCCAGCACCCGATTGGTACGCTGCATGGTCGCCCCCGGTGGCAACTGCACCACGGCGAAGGCATAGCCCTGATCTTCGGAAGGCACGAAACTGCCGGGCAGACGCGTGAACAGGAATCCGGTCAGCAGGGCCAGCAGCACGAACACGAACATCCAGCGCGGGGTGTGCGAGATCGCCCTGCCCACGTGATGCACGTAGCGCTGGGTGGTGGCAGTGAAAAAACGGTTGAATCCCCGGAACAGGCGATTTTTCGGCTTTTCGTGTTCGGGTTTGAGCAATGTTGCACACAGCGCCGGCGTGAAGGAAAGCGCCAGAAAGGCGGAAAAGCCCATGGACAGCGCGATGGTCAGCGCGAACTGGCGGTAGATGGCCCCGACGCTCCCGGTCTGCAGCGCACTGGGGATGAATACCGCGGCCAGCACCACGGAGATCGCCACCACTGCGCCGGTGATCTGGATCATCGCCTTGCGCGTGGCTTCCCGGGCCGGCAGGTTTTCCTCGGTCATGATGCGTTCGACGTTCTCGATCACCACGATGGCATCGTCGACCACGATGCCGATCGCCAGCACCATGCCGAACAGGGTCAGCTGGTTGATCGTGAAGCCGAGCACGTACATGCCCAGAAAGGTGCCGAGCAGGGCGACCGGTATGACCAGGGTGGGTATCAGGCTGGCCCGCAGGTTCTGCAGGAACAGCAGGATGACCAGAAACACCAGGATGACGGCCTCGAACAGGGTCTGGACCACCTCGCGGATCGAGATGCGCACGAACTGGGTCGAGTCGAAGGGCACGAACCACTGCACCTTCGGCGGCAGGGAAGGCGCGATTTCGGCCATCTTGTCGCGCACTTCCTGGGCCACGGTCAGGGCGTTTGCCCCCGGGCGCAGCATCACGGCAAAGCCGGCTGCGGGCTTGCCGTTGTAGCGGCTGTCGAATCCGTAGCTCTCCGGTCCGTAAGCGATGCGGGCGACATCTTTCAGGCGCACTGCAGAACCGTCGTTGTTGGCGCGCAGGATGATATTGCGGAACTGGTCCGGCGAGGTGAAGCGGCTCTCCGCCGTCACCGTGGCGGTGAAACCCTGGCCCTTGAGGGCCGGTTCGGCGCCGATGGAGCCGGCCGCAAACTGCACGTTCTGCGCGCGCACGGCGTTGAGCACGTCGGTGGCCGACAGGCGGTAGTAGTGGAGCTTGTCCGGGTTGAGCCAGATATGCATGGCATACCCGCTGCCGAACTGGCGGGTGGCACCTACGCCGGGAAGCCGGGATATGGGATCAATGATGCGATCGGTAATCAGGTTGTTGAGCGCATTGCGGTCCATGCTGCCATCGGTGGAACGCAGGGCAACGACGATCAGGAACCCGCTGTCGACCTTGCTCACCACCACACCCTGGGAGACCACTTCCGACGGAAGTCGTGGCGTGGCCAGGGCGATCTTGTTCTGCACCTGCACCTGGGCAATGTCCGGGTTGGTGCCGTCGGCAAACGTCAGGTTGATGGTGACCTGGCCGGTGGAGCTGGAGCTGGAGCTGAAATACAGCAGGTTGTCGATGCCGGTCAGCTGCTGTTCGATGACCTGGGTGACGCTCTGCTCGACGGTCTTGGCATTGGCGCCGGGATAGTTGGCCGTTACCGAGATCTGTGGCGGTGCAATGCTGGGATAGGACTCCACGCCCAGGTTGGCGATGGCGATGACGCCGCCGAGCGATATGAGGATGGCTATGACCCAGGCGAAGATCGGCCGTTCGATGAAAAATCGTGGCATGACGCTTCCTTATCTTGCGCCGGCATGAGCGCGCTTGCCGGGGGCGGCAGGCGGGGCTTTGGCCACCTGCGCCGGCTGTCCGGGACGCGCGCGCGCGATGCCCTGGACAATGATGCGCTCGCCCTTCTGCAGGCCATGGGTCACGATCCACTGGTTGCGGTAGTTGCCTGCGGTGGTCACGCGTACCTGGACTACCTTGCCGTCCTTGCCCAGCAGCAACACGTACGGACCCGTGCTGTCGCGCAGCAGTGCCGCTTCAGGCACCAGGAAGGCCTTGTCCAGGGAGCCGAAGTCGACTTCCAGGTTCACGTACATGCCGGGCAGCAGGGTGCCGTCCGGGTTGGGGATCACCCCGCGCAGGGCAACGGAACCGGTGGCGGGGTCGACCGTGGTGCCGGAAAAGTCCAGGCTGCCCTTCTTGCCGTAGGGCGACCCGTCGGGAAGGGCCAGGCGGATGACGGCCTTGTCGGCGTCTTGCAGGCTCGCCTTGCCTTGTGCCTGCTCGCGGCGCAACTTGTCCAGTTCGTCGACGGCCATGGTGAAGTTGACGTATAGCGGGTCGACCTGGTCCACCGTAGTCAGCAGGGTGGGGCTGCCCTGTCCGACCAGCGCGCCCTCGGTCACCTGCTGGCTGCCGGCGCGACCGGTGATCGGGGAGCGAACCGTGGCGTAGCCGAGATTGATCCGTGCCGATTCGACATGGGCACGGGCCTGTTGCACGGCGGCTTTTGCCGTACGCTCGGCGGCTTGGGCATTGTCCAGTTCCGATTGCGAGATGAAACCCTTGGGCGCCAGTTCTTGCGCACGCCTGGCCGCTATGCGCATGTTGGTGTAGTTGGCCTGGGCCTGGGCAAGCGAGGCTCGCGCCGAGTCATAGGCAGCCTTGAGCGGAGCCGGGTCGATCTGGAACAGGACCTGGCCCTTGCGTACCGTGCTGCCTTCCACGTAAGCGCGCTTGAGCAGGACCCCGCTGACCCGGGCCAGCACGTTTGCGCTGCGGTAGGCGGAAAGGCGACCGACAAGCTTGCGCACCAGAGGAATCGATTGCGGTTGTGCCACCTGCACGCCGACCTGGGCCGGTGGCATGCCGTGCCCGCCGCGGGAAGAATCCTTGCCGCACGATGACAGCAGCAGGCCCGTCGTCAACAGGGTCAGGCATGCGGCTGTGATGCGCAATCGATTGAAAGACATCGGTGTACCTCTGGGAATTTGGTGTCCGCCTTGCCGGGGCATGTCCCGATTCGTACCCCCTGCGGGTGTCGTCCGTGTCCCGGGATGCGCGTACAAGTGTGGCGGAAAGCTGTGGGAATGCCTGTGTCGACAGTCATGCCAGGATGCACGGGTGCGACAGTGTACCAGCCGGTGCAGAAATGTCATGCATGCAGTTCATGCACCATCGTCCCGGGATTCGGAGTCCTTGGCGGGTACGGCGGTTTCCACACGGTTGCGACCATTTTCCTTGGCCTGGTACAGCGCCCTGTCGGCCCGCTGGAGCAGGGTTTTCGGGTCCGATCCATGCAGGCGCTGGCTGGCCAGGCCGATCGAAACCGTGACCGGATCCAGTGGCTTGTCCTGGTGTCGGACGTGCAGCGTACGCGTGCGCTCGACGATTTCCTCGGCGCGCCTGATGCCGGTTTGCAGATTCGTCTCATGCAGGATGACCGTGAACTCCTCGCCCCCGTAGCGACACACGATGTCTTCGGTCCGGACCAGGCCTCGCATGAGCCTGGCAAATTGCTGCAGCAGTTCGTCTCCGGCATCGTGCCCATGCCTGTCGTTGAACTGCTTGAAGTGATCGATATCGATCATCAGCAACGACAGGTCCCGTTCGTGGCGCGTATTGCGCATCAATTCGCGGCTCAGCGCGCTTTCCAGGAAGCGACGGTTGAACAGACCGGTCAACGGGTCATGGATCGACTGGATGCGCAGGCTTTCCTGCAATTTCAGGTTGCCCAGCATCAGGCCAAGCTGTTCACCGAGGGTGACGGCCAGCTCGTGAATTTCCGGGCGCATCGGTCCGGGCATCTGCAGGTGCATGACACCGAGGGTTTCGCCCTGCGCCAGCAACGGGATGCAAACCCAGGATGCGCGTGCTCCGTTTGCGTCCGGCTCCAGGTGCGCGCAACGCATATTGACGCCCACGGCAGGATCGGGGTAGGCCTGCCCGCGGCGCAATGCCAGACATTCATCCGGGGCGAAGACCGGCTCGCTCTGCAGCACGGGATCGCCCCAGTCCAGGCTTTGCTCGGCCAGGTCATGCGTGGCATTGAGCAGGTAGATGATGCCTGCACTGTCCGGCAGCATGTCGGCCAGGATCGGCGGCAGAGCAGCCAGCGCTTCCCGGATGTTGCGGCAGCTTTGCAGGGTCTCGCTCAGCAAGTGCAGGCGCTGGATGCGGTCGGTCATGCCCCGGGATTCTTCCAGTGATTGCGCCAGTTGCAGGTAGGCCTGCATCAGTTCTTCACGGGAGGCTGCCGTATTGCGCTGTTCGCGCAATGCCAGCAGTACCGACAGCAGGACAAGGATCAGCGCCGTGGCCAGGCTGGCGACCGTGGCGTAGGCAACAAGCGTTGCCGAACGTCTGCGCCGGATTTCCGACTGCGCACGGTATTCGTTCTCGGCCTGCAGCATGGCCTGCACCAGGGTAGCCACGGGTGGACGGGCATCCGTGGCCAGTCGCAAGCGTTCCAGCGCCAGGGCTGGGTTGTTTCCGTCATTGCGCTGGTGCTGCAACAGCTGCTGCATGCCCTGAAGTCGCTTTTGTGCAAGCGCCCCAAAGGCTTTCGCGCGTTGCTGCTGGGCAGCATGGTCTGCGGTCATGAGCACGAGCTTGATGCTGGCTGCTTCGATTTCGGCGCGCGCGCTGAGGTAGGCGGTCAGAGAAGCGGTATCGCCAGTGACCAGATAACGGTCCAGGGACTGATCGGCATGGCGCAGGGCGTCGCTTGCCTGCAACACCTGCCGTTCGATGCGGTGCGATAGTTGCGTGGCCCGGTTGTACTGCCTGTATTCGGTTGCGTTGACGATCACGATCACGGCCATGCCGAGTATCAGGGCCATCGTGATGCCGGCGATCAGGATCAGGCGTCGGCGAAACCCCCGTGCACGCGCCTGGGACATGAGCATGGATGGTGGTGCTGGATCCACCGGTGCCTGCGGAGCTATTCTTTCCATCCCGATCCGTCTCCGAAGCCGACATGGCCTGGTTGACGTACCTATCATGCACGATTTTGGGTTGCGCAGACTCGATCATGCCCCGAATCCAGCGATCGACACAGCGAAGAGATGCGCCATGCCGTCGCGCCCCGTGCTCTTGCCGGCTAGGCGGGTACGGGAACGTTTTCCCCTTCGCATGGACTCCCACCCCGATCATCCCCAGCCACGTTTCTCTCCGCCCGGCCGCGCACTGCGGGCACGGGTCGTGCTGACGGAATTTTTTCCACGTTGCAACGCACAGAGCCCATCATGAATTCAGCCAAGCAAGCCATGGACACGTTCCATGCCGAGGTCCGCGAGCAATTTCTCCAGCATGGAGGCCACAAGGGACCCTTGCCCGAAACGGCCCGAGAACTCATCGACGGGTTCTTCGCGCGCCTGCCGGAAAGCGACCGTGAGCAGCACCCTACGCAGGTCTGGGCGGCGCTGCTGTACGACCTTCATGATTTCATCAACCAGCGCGAGTCCGGCCGGACCAAATTGCGGATCTGCAATCCCGGCGTTGATCTGCATGGTCTGGGAGGCTTGCGCACCCTGGTGCTTGTTGTGACCGAGGACATGCCGTTCCTGGTCGACACATTGACCATGGCTGTCGAGCGTTCCGGGCTCAGCGTGTTCCTGATAGCACACCCCGTCTTTGCAGTGCGTCGCGACGCAGGGGGATTGCTGGAGGCGCTTGGAGACGGTACTGATGCCGAGACGCATGAGTCGGTGATGTACATCGAGATCGATCGCCCCGCAGACGACGGGCACACCGAGCATCTGCGTCGAGATCTGGAGGAGTCGCTGGACGATGTCCGTATGGCCGTGCAGGATTGGCAGGCGATGCGCGACCGGATGCTGGAGATAGCCGGGGCACTGCCGCAGCGAAAATCGCCGCTGGATGCAGCGGACGTGGCCGAATCCCAGGCCTTCCTGCGCTGGGTTGCGGAGGACCATTTCACCTTTCTCGGGTATCGCGAATATCAAGTAGCCGACATCGACGGCGACGCCGTGCTCTCGGCAGTGAAGGGGTCGGGGCAGGGCATATTGAAGGACGACAGCCGGGCCACGCTGCCGCGTTCATTGAAGACACTGGCCGCATCCCGGCTGCCGCATTCGGGTGCGATGGACGCCATCATCCTGACCAAGACCAATGCCAGGTCACGGGTGCGTCGTCCGGGTTACATGGACTATATAGGCATACTCGAATTCGATGACGCCGGGCGACCCATTGCCGAGAAGCGTTTCTTGGGACTGTTCACCTCGACGGCCTATACCCGCCGGCCGCAGGAAATTCCCCTGGTGCGGCAAAAATACGAGTCGATCATGCGACGTTCCGGATTGCGTCGTGACGGCTATTCGGGCAAGGCATTGCGCCACATCCTCGAAACCCTTCCGCGCGACGAGCTTTTGCAGGGACAGCCCGACGAACTCTACGATATCGCCATAGGCGTGCTTGAGCTCAAGGAACGGGCTCGTCCGAGACTGTTCGTGCGCCGCGATCTCTATGGCCGCTTTTATTCCTGTCTGGTCTACATCCCGCGCATTCGCTTCAACACGCAGATCCGGCAGCGTGTGGAAAACATGCTGCGAGAGCACTTCCACGGAGAATCGATCGATTCGAACGTATTGATGGGGGAGTCGGCGCTGGCCCGTCTGCATGTGGTGGTGCGCCCACGGCCCGGTGACAGCCCGAAACACGATGTCGGCGAACTGGAGCGCAAACTGGCGGACATCGTCCGCAACTGGCAGGACGAGCTGCGCGACAGCCTGGTCAGGGCTCTTGGAGAAAACGACGGCATGGCTCTTGCGGGTCGATACGGAGCGGCGTTGCCGGCCGGTTTCATCGAGGAAGTCTCGCCCGACGTGGCGGCAGCCGATGTGCAGGCGTTGGCCCAGCTCGAGGACGACCAAGCCGTGCGCATGCTGTTCTACCGTCCCGAGGAACACCCCGACCAGTTGCGTTTCAAGGTCTATCGGCGCGGTGACGACATCCCGCTCTCGGACATGCTTCCGCAGCTGGAAAACCTCGGTCTGCGCGTGTTCACAGAGCACGTGTACGAAATGCGTGTCGATGACGTACGGCTGTTCATCCAGGATTTCGAGGTTCGCCCCGACAGCGACATGGTGTTTGCCGTGGACATGGTCGGTGAGCATTTCGAGCAGGCTTTCGAAAATGTCTGGCGCGGTCATGCCGAGAGCGACGGCTTCAATCGACTGGTGCTCGGTGCGTTGCTGCACTGGCGCCAGGTCGCCATGTTGCGTGGCTACTGCAAGTACCTGCAGCAGGTCGGCATCGCCTTTTCACAGAGCTACATGGAAGAGACGCTGACCCGCTATCCGGCCATCTCCAACCTGCTGGTCGAGCTGTTCAACGCGAAGTTTGACCCGGATCGCGAGACGCGCCCGGAAGAGGCCAGAAAGGCCCACGAGGCACAACTGGCTCGCGAGATGAAGGTCCTGGCGCCGGCGGCCACGCTTGCCCATCATCCGGACTTCATCGAACGGGTTGTCGGTGCTCTTCGTCAGCCGCGCCAGCAACAGGTCGAGACGTACGAAAGCGCCATCCGCATCCTGCTCGATGAAGTGGCCAGTCTCGATGACGAACGCATCATCAAGAGCTATCTCAATGTTATCCGTGCGACCCTGCGCACCAGTTTCTTCCAGCGCCCGGGCGGCGAGGCACGGCATTACATCAGCTTCAAGTTCGATTCCACACAGGTTCCGGACGTGCCCAAGCCGGTGCCGTACAGGGAAATTTTCGTCTACAGTCCGCGCTTCGAAGGCATTCACCTGCGCTTCGGCGCCGTGGCGCGAGGTGGCCTGCGCTGGTCGGACCGTCGCGAGGACTTTCGCACCGAGGTCCTGGGTCTGGTCAAGGCCCAGATGGTCAAGAACACGGTCATCGTGCCGGTCGGTTCCAAGGGGGGGTTCTTCGTCAAGCAACCACCCGAGCAGGGCGACCGGGATGCCGTGCTCGCCGAGGGCGTGGCCTGTTATCGCATGTTCATCGAGGGCTTGCTGGACATCACCGACAATCTTGTGGACGGCAAGGTGGTGCCGCCGGAGGCGCTGGTCCGGCATGACGAGGACGACCCCTACCTGGTGGTGGCGGCGGACAAGGGTACGGCCACCTTTTCCGACATAGCCAACGGGATTGCCGTCGAGCACGGCTACTGGCTGGGAGATGCGTTTGCCTCGGGCGGTTCGAACGGTTACGACCACAAGCGCATGGGCATTACCGCCAAGGGTGCCTGGGAGTCGGTCAAGCGGCATTTCCGCGCGCTTGGCCGCAATTGCCAGGAAGAGGATTTCACCTGCGTCGGCATTGGCGACATGTCCGGTGACGTGTTCGGCAACGGCATGCTGCTTTCCCGGCACATCCGGCTGGTCGCAGCCTTCGATCACCGGCATGTGTTTGTCGATCCCGACCCGGACGCAGCCATATCCTTTGCCGAGCGCAAACGGATGTTCGAGTTGCCGCGTTCGAGCTGGGAAGACTACGACACGAGCCTGATCTCCGAAGGCGGGGGGGTATGGCCGCGTACTGCCAAATCGATCCCGATCTCCGCGCCAGTGCGCGAAGCGCTTGGCTTGTCAAAGGGCATCGAGCATCTGTCGCCGAATGAATTGATGTCGGCCATCCTGCGTGCTCCAGTCGACCTGCTGTGGAATGGCGGCATCGGTACCTATGTCAAGGCTTCCACCGAGACCCACGCCGATGCTGGCGATCGTGCCAACAACGCCCTGCGCATCAATGGCAACGAGTTGCGCTGCAAGGTGGTGGGCGAGGGCGGCAACCTCGGCCTGACGCAAAAGGGACGCATCGAAGCGGCTCTGGGCGGGGTGCTTCTCAATACTGATTTCATCGACAACTCGGCCGGCGTGGACACCTCCGATCACGAGGTCAATATCAAGATCCTGCTCGGTGACGCCATGCATCGCGGCGAACTGGATCTGGAAGGGCGCAACAAGCTTCTGGCAGCCATGACGGACGAAGTCGAGCGTCTGGTGTTGTGGGACAACTACCGCCAGAACTATGCCATCACGCTGATGGAACACATGTCGGCCAAGCGCATCGGCGCCATGGCGCATTTCATACGCACGCTGGAATCGGAGGGACTGCTCGATCGCCAGGTCGAATCCCTTCCCGGGGATGCCGAATTGAGCGAGCGCAAGACACGCGGGCAAGGGCTGACCCGCCCGGAATTGTCAGTGCTGCTTTCCTACGACAAGCTCAAGCTCTACCAGCAGTTGCTCGATTCGAATGTGCCGGAGGACCCGTATCTGTCGCACGAACTCGAGCGCTACTTTCCCCAACCGCTACGCAAGCCCTACGCGGCACACATGGGACGCCATCGTCTTCGTCGCGAGATTATTGCTACCGCGGTCACCAATTCGACCATCAACCGCATGGGCGCCACGTTCATGATGCGCATGGCCGAGGACAGCGGGCAGGACCCGGCCGCGATCGCCAAGGCACTGACGGCATCCCGGGAAATTCTCGATGCACGGGCCCTGTGGTCCGATATCGAGGCTCTGGATGGGCAGGTGTCCGAGGACACGCAGATCGACGCCATGCTGCAGATCTGGAGCCTGTTGCGGCATCTGACGCGCTGGCTGCTCGGTCGCCCCGGCGGGACGCTGGACATCGCCCGCAATGTCGAGCGATACAAGCCCGGGGTCAGTGCCCTGCGCAAGGCGTTGCCGGATGCGCTCACGCCCACCGGGCGGGCGGATTTCGAATCGACATCGGAAAAATGGGAAGGTCTCGGCGTGCCTTCCGATCTGGCGGCTCGCCTGGCCCGGGTACCACTGCTGCGTGCCTCGCTGGACATGGTGGAGGTATCCACGCAGTCGTCCAAGCCGATGGACCAGGTTGCCAGTGTCTTCTTCAGCCTGTCCGGGGCCCTGGACCTCGATTGGCTGCGTGGGCAGATCGAGGCCTTGCCGGTCGAAAGCCGCTGGCACGCCCAGGCCCGTGGTTCACTGCTCGAGGAACTGAGCCAGCAGCATCGGGCGTTGTCGGCAAAGGTGCTGACGCTGTGTGTGGACTGCAACGGCAGTGAAGCGGTGGCCCGGTGGCTGCAGCGGGACGACCCGACCTTGCGTCACACACGGACGATGCTCGCCGAGATCCTGTCGCAGAAGGCCGACTATCCCATCGCCTCGGTTGCGGTGCGCCGCCTGGCACAACTGGCACAGATGCCGTCCGCGTGAGTTAAGCTCTGGGAAGACCCATTACCGGTTACGTGTCCATGCGCATTGCCATCGTGGCCAGCACCGTCCCCGCCGCGCAGCAGGCGGCGGGGAAGCTCAACGCACGGTATGGCTCGGTGGCGACCGAAGAGGCCGATGTCGTGGTGGCGCTGGGTGGCGACGGCTTCATGCTACGCACCCTGCATACCTGCCTCGAGCTGCAACGTCCCTTCTACGGCATGAAGCTGGGGCGCATTGGTTTCCTGATGAACCAGTACCGTGACGACGACCTGCTCGAACGCATTGGCCGGGCCCATCCTGCAACGCTGCATCCGCTGGAAATGCGCGTGACCTCGACCGATGGGGAAGAGGCCGTGGAGCTGGCATTCAACGAGGTTTCACTCTTGCGGCAGAGCAACCAGGCCGCCCATCTGCGAATCACGCTGAACGGCGAACCCAAGATCGAGGAACTGGTGTGCGATGGCATCCTGGTGTCCACGCCGGCCGGATCGACCGCTTATAATCTGTCCGCGCACGGCCCGATCCTTCCACTCGATGCCAATGTGCTGGCGATGACGCCCATCAGCCCGTTTCGTCCGCGTCGCTGGCGGGGAGCCATCCTCCCGCATGCCACGCGGGTCGGGCTGGTCTGCCTCGATCCGGGCAAGAGGCCGGTAAGCGCCACGGCCGATTACCACGAGGTGCGCGATGTGCTCTCTGTGGAAGTGCGTCAGTCTCGCCAGCATGCCGTGACGCTTCTGTTCGATCCCGAGCACAATCTAGAGCAGCGCATCCTCGATGAGCAGTTCCAGTTCTGATACGGGCCCGGATGGCCGGGATCGTATAGGATCACTCCAGAACAGGGAGCCGCCTCTTCGACCCGATACCAGGACGCGATCGTGAGCCCTGCGCTTGATGTACATGCACAACATTCGGCCAGCGACGACCGTTTGATGGTCGCGATCTCGTCGCGCGCCCTGTTCGACCTGGGTGACAGTCATGCCTTGTTCGAACGCGAGGGGCTGGATGCCTATCGCGCCTTCCAGATCGACCACGAAGACCAGATCCTCCAGCCCGGCGTGGCTTTTCCCCTGGTACAGAAGCTGCTGGGGCTCAACCGTCTGGCGGGCGACAAGCCGCCGGTCGAGGTCATCCTGCTTTCACGCAATTCCGGCGATACGGGCTTGCGCATCTTCAATTCCATCCAGCACTACAAGCTGGACATAGCGCGTGCCGCATTCACCAGTGGGGCACCGACCTCCGACTACATCCGGCCGTTTGGCGCCGACCTTTTCCTGTCGGCCAACGCCGAGGATGTCGCCCGTGCCCTGAAGGCCGGTGTGGCGGCTGCCACCATCCTGCCGTCGACAGCGCCCACGCGGGTGAGCGAACAACTGCGCATCGCCTTCGATGGCGATGCGGTGATCTTCGGTGACGAAGGCGAGCGCGTCTCGCGCGAGGAAGGCCTGGAGGCTTTCCACCGCAGTGAATCCGAACATGCCGAGGAACCTCTTTCAGTAGGTCCGTTCCGCGGATTCCTGGTGGCCCTGCATCGGCTGCAGGCGGCCTTTCCGGCCGAGGATTCGCCGATTCGTACCGCCCTGGTGACCGCGCGTTCGGCACCGGCGCACAAGCGCGTGATCCTGACCCTGCGGCGCTGGGGCGTGCGCATCGACGAGGCGCTGTTTCTCGGCGGCCGCGACAAGGGACCGTTCCTGGATGCCTTCGGTGCGGACATATTCTTCGACGACTCGCCCTTCAACGTGGAATCCACGCGCCGCCATGTGGCTACCGGGCATGTGCCACATGGTGTATCCAATCATCCCTCCGGCGAGGAAGGCTGACCCCCGTCCGTCCGTGCATGTCCGATGCGCCGGGCAGGGTGTTCGCGGACCACGAGTGCCGGGTCCATCCGCACTCCGAACCAGTTCATGCCCCAGTGCACGTGCGGACCGGGTCCATCCGCACTCCGAACCAGTTCATGCCCCAGTGCACGTGCGGACCGGTGGCGCGACCGGTCATGCCCGCCAGCCCGACCACCTGCCCCTGCCGGACATACTGGCCAGGGTGGACCTTCAGTTTGCTCATGTGCAGCAGGACCGAACTGATGCCTGCGCCGTGATCGATGATGACGGTGTTGCCGCTCAGATACAGGTCACGCGCGAGTGTCACGATGCCTCCTGCCGGTGCATGCACCGGCGTCCCGCGGGGAACGGCAATGTCGACCCCCGAATGGGGCGCGCGCGGTGTGCCGTTGTAGATCCGCTGGCTTCCGAACCGGCCGCTGATGCGTCCATGCACGGGCCAGGTGAAGCCGCGTTCGAAATCCTCGCGGGGGTCGTTGCGGGTGCGTGCCTGACGGACCCATGCCCGCTCCAGCGCGATGCGCTGCAGCACAGCAGGCGGCGGATTCACGGTTCGAGGCGGTACGCCACGGACACGCTCGATGGGCCACTTGCGGGGATCGACGGCCAGGCTGCTTCGTTCCACATGCCCATCCGGGCAACGCACCTGCACGGTGATCGATCCGGTGGTATCGCGTCCGATGCCGAATGCGAAGATGCCGTCGGCACCCACCCGCAGGCGTCGCCCGGCAGTCCATACCTGGCATGCAGGTTCGGCATGGCCGATCACCAGTCCGCCTTGCGGAATGCGTGCCGGGAGCGTTAGCGTACCGGCCCATGAGGGCCCCGGCTGCGACACGAGCCATGCCAGCAGAATGGGCAGGACGGTTCCAGGCAGGCGCTCAGTCATGCGCCTGATCGCTGTCATGTACATGGCAGCGGCTCAGATGAAACCGTTCGGGCACCGGGTCGATACCACCTGCACAGAGCGGTTGGCAGCGCAGGATGCGCCAGAAGGCCAGTATGCTGCCACGCAAGGGACCAAATCGAGCCACGGCGATGCGCGCATAATCGGAGCAACTGGGATGGAACCGGCAGCGCTGGCCGAGCAATGGACTGATCAGGCGCTTGTACAGGCCAAGAAGAAAAAGGATGATGCGGGTCACGACGGGTTCCGGTGTTCGAGCCCAGCGCTGCCTGGAGCGGGTGGGCAGACGGTTGCTGGTCAGTCCGATCTAGGCTATAACACCCGGCCGCCGACCTACAATGGTGAGGGAGCATGGCGAAATCCACGCGTAGTGCCTCCAGCAAGGCACGCAAGACCACGACCGCGGCTCGCAAGAAAGCCAGCAAGAGCCGTTCATCCACCGCTGCCGCACGATCGCGCCCGACGGGCAAGACCGTGGCCAGGAAGTCCGCGTCTGGCAAGCGCGCAGACTCCGGGAAGGCGACAAGGAAGGCCGCGACCTCCGGGCCGACGCGCAAGCAGGCCAGCGTGAAAAAGACTGCAGCGAAAAAGTCCACCGGCGGAAAGGCATCCGTGAAGAAATCGACGCCTGCGCGCACCACGAAACCAGGTGCAGGCAAGCAGAATGCCCCAGCCCGGAAAGCGGCGGTGAAGAAAGCTCCCGCCAGGAAGCCCGCGACCCGCAAGACGTCGACAGGGAAAGCCACGGCGAAGAAGGCCGCGACCAGGAAAACCGCCGTGAGGAAGACGGCCATCAAGAAAGCGACTGTAAAGAAAGCAACCGTAAAGAAAGCAACCGTAAAGAAAGCAGCAATAAAGAAGGCAGCAATAAAGAACACCGCACGCAAAAAGGCATCCAGCTCGAAGCCGGCAGCCCGCAAGTCTTCGACAGGCACGGCGTCGAGTCGAAAAACGGCTACACGCAAGGCTTCCCCCACCCGGACGGCTTCCAGGAAGTCCGTCTCCACCCCGTCTCCGCGGGGCACGTCCAGCACGGCAGGCAAGGCGGCCAAGCCCGCCCCGGCCAGCAGCAGGACGTCGTCGCGCGGAGCCAGAAACACTACGAACCACAAAGAACGACCACGCATGGCCATTGTCGCACCCAACAACGAACCCGGTATCACCAAGGAAGACGGCCGCTATGCGCTGCCGGCCACGGTCGTCATCGACCTTCCCAAGGGCTACAAGCCCGGCCCCGACGAGGAATACATGAATCCGCGCCAGCTTGCGTATTTTCGCGACAAGCTGCGTACCTGGCGCGATCAGCTGGTCGAGGAATCCCGGCAGACCATCGACAACCTGCGTGGCGAAGTCCGCGATGTCGGCGACGAAGCCGAGCGTGCCACCCGGGAAACGGAAAACTCGCTGGAACTGCGCACCCGTGACCGCTACCGCAAACTGATCTCGAAGATCGACAAGGCACTGCGTCGCATCGAGGAAGGCCGTTACGGTTTTTGCGAAGAGACCGACGAGGAGATCGGCGTGGAACGCCTTGAGGCGCGTCCCATCGCTACACTGTCGCTGGATGCACAGGAGCGTCGCGAGCACCTGCAGAAGCAGATGGGTGACTGAGGTTGCTGCGTGCTCGCGGTATGGGTAAAGCCCCGCCCGGCGCGGGGCTTTTTCGTGGCCATGGTGGATGCCGATGGATCCATCGGATTCATCGAGCAAGGCACAAGCCGGGGCGTCCGGCTGGTGCCGGTCGACGCCGTCAGGAGCAGCTCATCGTCCAGGCCACAGCTCGTGCCGGGCTGCCGTAGCGACACGTAATCCTTCCGAATACGGCGTTCAGGCCAGCGCCTTCGCGGCGTGACCCTTCAGGGTCTTCAACATCGCCACCAGCCCGTTGGATCGGGTCGGCGAGAGGTGCTTGGCCAGTCCGATGGACTGGATGTAGCCAGGTTCGGTGTCGAGGATCTCGTGTGCCGGGCGGTTGGAGTATACGCGCAGGATCAGGGCGATCAGGCCGGACACGATGGCCGAGTCGCTGGTGGCGCGGAACCGCATGCACGCAGCGTCACCCTCGGGCACCAGCCATACCTGCGACTGACACCCGTGCACCTTGTATTCCTCGCGCTTGAGGTCCTCGGGAAACGCGGGAAGCTTGCGGCCCAGGTCGATCAGGTACTGGTAGCGCTCGCTCCAGTCGCCGAACAGGGCGAACTCGTCGATGATTTCCTGCTGCGCGTCGGCGGCGCTGGTGGGGGAGGCGTCGTTCATGGCGCCATTATCGCGCAGCGACGCATATCCTGAAAACGCACCGCGTAGGGCGGACACGGTCCGTCGTTATTTCCCGTGTGTGTGATCGAAGCGGCGGACGGTGCCCGCCCTACGGAGCGCGCGAGGATGTAGGGCGGACCCTGTCCGCCGTATCCGGATGCGGGGAAAAGCCGCGGACGGTGCCCATCCTACGGGCGCGCGATGCTCCAGCGTGAGCCATCGGCGCCGTCCTCGATGCTCACGCCCATCCCCGCCAGGCGGTCGCGGATGGCGTCGGCACGTGCCCAGTCCCTGTCGGCGCGCGCCTGGTCGCGTTCGGCGATCAGGGCCTCCACCGCGGCGGCGTCGATGCGGTCCGCGCCATGGCGGAACCACACCTCGGGCGCTTGTTGCAACAGGCCCAGAGCCGCGCCCGCGCCAAGCAGGGCGGTCTTGCTGACACGGCGTTCTTCCTCGCCTGCGGCCTTGCGTGCCTGGTCGGCCAGGAAAGCCAGTTCGGCGAGTGCCACCGGCGTGTTGAGGTCGTCGCCAAGGGCCTGTTCGACCGCTTCGGGCACCATGCATGCAGCTAGGACGTCGACCGGTACGTCTTCCAGATCGCGCAGCACGCCATACCAGCCGTCCAGGGTGCGCATGGACTGATGGAGTGCCTCGTTGGTCCAGTCCAGTGGCTGGCGGTAGTGGCCTTTCAGCAGCAGCAGGCGCAATGCCTCCGGTGGGTACTGATCCAGCAGGGCATGCAGTTCCAGTACGTTGCCCAGTGATTTGGACATCTTGCGTCCACCGAAGGTCAGCATCCCGTTGTGCAGCCAGTAGCGGGCGAAGGTCCTGCCGCCATGCGCGCAGGTGCTCTGCGCGATTTCGTTCTCATGGTGCGGAAAGGTGAGATCGACACCGCCGGCATGGATGTCGATGGTCTCGCCCAGGTGCGCGGCGCTCATCGCCGAGCACTCGATGTGCCAGCCCGGCCGGCCGCGGCCCCAGGGGCTGTCCCAGCCGGGCAGGTCTTCGCTTGACGGCTTCCACAACACGAAGTCGGCCGGGTTGCGCTTGTACGGGGCCACATCGACGCGCGCGCCGGCGATCATCTCGTCGGTGGAACGGCCGGAGAGCGCCCCGTAGCCGGGGTACGATCCGACATCGAACAGCACATGCCCTTCGGCGGCGTAGGCGTGGCCGGAGGCGGTCAGTTCCTCGATCATGGTGATGATCTGCGGCATGTGGCCGGTGGCATACGGCTCGATGTCCGGTGGTGCAACGCCCAGCCGGGCCATGTCCTCGCGGTAGGCACGCGCATAGCGATTGGTGATCTCGCCGATAGGCACGCCGGCTTCGCGTGCAGCGGCGTTGATCTTGTCGTCCACATCGGTGATGTTGCGTGCAAAATCCACACGCGGATAGTGTCTCCGAAGCAACTTCACCAACACGTCGAACACCACCGGACCGCGCGCATTGCCGATATGCACGAAGTTGTAGACGGTAGGGCCGCACAGGTACATCGTCACGCGCCGCGGGTCGAGCGGTTCGAACGGCTCGACACGGCGGGACAGCGAGTTGTACAGGCGTAGGCTCATGATGGATGAAATGCGGTCGGCACGTGACGCTGCATCTTAACAACTGCGGTGAGGGTCAGGCATCCGCATGTCAGGGCATAAGGCTCTGTTCAGCCGGCGTCTGTTGCAATCTGCACCAGGATTCCGTACTGCCGTCTGCCGTCGTCCCCCCGAGGTTTCCATGATCAAGTTCGCGACCCTCCTGATTTCTGCAGCACTGGTTGCCATGCCGGCGCTGGCCCAGGATGCGCCTTCTGCCAACACCCATTACGGCTGGGCCGATGTGTTGCGCGTCGACCCGATCTATCGCGTGGTCCAGGTGGAGCGTCCCCAGGAGCAGTGTTACCAGCAGCCCGTCGTGCGCGAGGAACGGCACAGTCGCACCGCAGGCACGGTGCTTGGCGCCATCATCGGCGGCGTTCTCGGCAGCACGGTCGGCAAGGGCGACGGTCGTCGTGCGGCCACGGTGGCTGGCGCAGTGGCCGGTGGAGCCATCGGCAATCGGGTCAGTGCCCGGGGTGACACCACCCAGCAGGGCGTGCAGACCGTCTGCGACAACGCGACCCGCGTGCATGAAGAGCGTCGTGTCTCCGGATACAACGTGGAATACCGTTATCGCGGCGACATCTACATGTCACGCCTGGACTACGATCCTGGTGATCGCCTGCGTATCCGCATCAGCGTCTCACCCGTAGACTGACACGGGCTGCAGGCAAGGTCATGCGCGGCCTGTGGCTGTCCCGTGGAAGGTCGTGTCGATCGGCGATGTCACCTGCAGGTCTTGCAAGCAGGTGTCCGATCGTGTACCTCTAGGCTTTGCACGTGACCGAGCTACCCGCCTTGACACCTGTCGCTTCCGCCCCCCGCATGCTCACCAGCGCCCGCATGGCTGCTGGCATGACATCGCGCGCGCGCCGACCGGGGTACGGATTTCCGGCCGGGTAGGCTGTCGCGTGTAGCAACACTTGCACCACGACAAAAACCCGGCGACGTGCCGGGTTTTTCCGTTTCGGTATCCTGCTTTCCCACCCTGATCGGCATCTGCAAGCACCATGAACCCTCCTCACTTCCTCAATACCCAGGACTGGAGCCGCGTCGACCTCGATGCCTTGCTCCATCAGGCAGCTCAATTCCGGCTCTCGCCACTTGGCAGCCAGCTATCCGGCAAGTCGATTGCGTTGCTGTTCTTTAATCCGTCCATGCGTACTCGCACCAGTTTCGAGCTGGGCGCGCATCAGCTATCCGGCAAGGCCATCGTGCTCGCACCCGGCAAGGATGCCTGGCCCATCGAGTTCGAGACGGGTGCGGTCATGGACGGCGATGCCGAAGAGCACATCGCCGAAGTGGCCCGTGTGCTCAGCCGCTACGTCGACATGATTGGCGTGCGTGCTTTTCCGAAATTCCGCGACTGGTCGGAAGACCGCCAGGACCGCGTGCTGCAGTCCTTTGCCCGATACGCCACGGTGCCGGTGATCAACATGGAAACCATCACCCATCCGTGCCAGGAGCTGGCCCATATCATGGCCCTGCAGCAGCATTTCGGCACCACCGACCTGCGCGGGCGCAAATACGTCCTGACCTGGACCTATCACCCGAAGCCGCTCAACACAGCGGTAGCCAACTCGGCGCTGACCATTGCCACCCGCTACGGCATGGATGTGACCCTCCTGTGCCCCACGCCGGAATACGCCCTGGATGATCGCTACATGGAACTCGCACGGCGCAACGCGGAGGACACCGGCGGCAGTTTCCGCATGACCCATGCCATCGACGAGGCCTACGAAGGCGCGCATGTGGTCTATGCCAAGAGCTGGGGTGCGATCCCGTATTTCGGACGCTGGGAGGAGGAAAAGCCGATTCGTGATGCGCACCGGCATTTCATCGTCGACGAAGCGAAGATGGCGCGCACCGACGGGGCGGTGTTCAGCCATTGCCTGCCCCTGCGGCGCAACGTCAAGGCCACCGACGCGGTGATGGATTCTACTGCGTGCATCGCCATCGACGAGGCCGAGAACCGCCTGCATGTGCAGAAGGCGATCATGGCCGCCCTGGCGGGCAGTTGAGGACGATTGCCGCATGCATCTGCCACGCACCTTCGAGGAAACACGCAGCGAGCGTCTGCTGGCGCTGATCCATGCACATCCCTTCGCGACCGTGGTCGTGAACGGCGAGGACGCACCTGTGGCCAATGCACTGCCGCTGATGATGAGCGCCCGGGGCACCCTGCAGGGCCATGTGGCGCGCGCCAACGCGTTGTCACGCGCCGACGGGATGGGCGTACTGGCCATCTTTCACGGACCCCAGGCCCATGTCAGCGCCAACTGGTACCCGTCACGGCTCGAAACGGGGCGTGTGGTGCCGACCTGGAATTACGCCGTGGTGCAGGTGCAGGGCCGCTTGCAGGTCGTCGAGGACCCGGCCTGGCTCGGGGCACACCTGCAGGCTCTCGTGCAGCGGCAGGAAACGGGAGGTTCACCCCCCTGGCGCATGGACGATGCCCCTGCCGATTACATCGCGCAGGAAATGCGCGGGATTGTCGGTCTGGAGATCGAGATCACCGCCATGCGTGGCAAATTCAAGCTCAGCCAGAACCATCCCGAGGCCAACCGCAAGGGGGTCATCGCTGGCCTTCGCAATCGTGCCCGTGGCGACGATCTGGCGCTGGCAGACCTGATGCAGGAGCTTGGGGAGGGCAGTCCGTGAGTCCGGGTCATCTCCATGCATACCGTGCCGTCGTGACCTGGACCGGAAATCGCGGGCAGGGTACCTCCGGATACCGCAGTTACGGGCGCGATCATGTCGTGCGCATCGATGGCAAGCCGGACCTGGCGGCTTCCGCCGATCGCGTGTTCCATGGCGATATGGGGCGTCATAATCCCGAGGACCTGCTGGTGGCCGCGCTGGCCGGGTGCCACCTGCTTACCTACCTGCATTTCGCTGCGGATGCCGGCATCGTGGTCACGGCCTACGAGGACCGTGCCGAAGGGCACATGGAAACAACCGGAAGCAGCGGGCGCTTCGTCGAAGTGGTGCTGCATCCCGCGGTGACCCTGGCTGCCAGCGGTGATGCCACACGTGCCCTGTCCCTGCACGAGGATGCCCATCGTGCCTGCTTCATAGCCAACTCCGTCAATTTCCCGGTGCGTTGCAAGCCGCGCATCATCATCGCTTCGTCATAACCGACCTTCAGGATTCTTCCCATGTCCAGTCAAGACATCGTCCTTGCCTTTTCCGGCGGTCTCGATACCAGCTTCTGCATTCCCTGGCTTGCCGAGCGCGGATACGCCGTGCACACGGTGTTTGCCGATACCGGCGGCGTGGATGCCGAGGAGCGCGCCTACATCGAGCAGCGCGCGGCCGAACTCGGCGCAGTCAGCCATCGCACGGTGGACGGCGGTCCGGCGCTGTGGAAGAGCTTCGTGAAGCCTTTCGTGTGGGCCGGCGAAGGCTATCAGGGCCAGTACCCGCTGCTGGTGTCCGACCGCTACCTGATCGTCGAGGCCACGCTCAAGCGCGCGGCCGAACTCGGCACCCGCGTCATCGCCCATGGCTGCACGGGCATGGGTAACGACCAGGTCCGTTTCGACCTGACCGTGCGCGCGCTTGGCGATTTCTCGATTGTCGCGCCGATCCGCGAAATCCAGAAGGAGCACACCCAGACCCGCGCCTACGAGCAGGCCTTCCTCGAAGAACGTGGGTTCGGCGTGCGCAGCAAGCAGCAGCGCTACACCATCAACGAGAATCTGCTCGGCGTCACCCTGTCCGGAGGCGAAATCGATGAATGGCAAGCCCCGGGCGAGGACTCGCGCGGCTGGTGCAGGCCGCGTGCCGAGTGGCCGGACCAGCCGCTGGAAGCGAAGATCACCTTCCGCCAGGGCGAAGCGGTGGCGCTCGATGGCGAATCCCTGCCCGGACACCAGCTCCTGGCCAGGTTGAACAGGGCGTTTGCCGCTTATGGCGTGGGGCGCGGCATGTATACCGGAGATACCACCATCGGTCTCAAGGGACGCATCGTCTATGAAGCGCCGGGACTGGTGGCGCTGCTGGCCGCCCATCGGGCCCTGGAGGAGGCCGTGCTGTCCCGGGCGCAGAACCGCTTCAAGCCCGAAGTTGCCCGGGCCTGGGTGGAAAGGGTCTACGAAGGCTTTTTCCACGAGCCGCTGAAAGCCGATCTGGAAGCCTTCCTGGCCAGCAGTCAGCGCTGCGTCAACGGGACCGTGACACTGCGCACCGAGGGCGCGAAGGTGGATGCCGTGGCCGTGGATTCACCACACATCCTGCGTGCGAAGGGCGCGGTGTATGCGCAAAGCGCGGACTGGGGCGTGGAGGAGGCGGAAGGCTTCATCAAGCTATTCGGCATGAGTTCCACGCTGTGGGCGCAAACCAACCGGGAAAACAAGGGATGAGTGCATTGCTCGATGCCACGCTGGAACACCTGCGGATGCTGGTCGGCTTCGACACGCGCAATCCCCCGCGGGCGATCGGCAAGGGCGGCATCTTCGATTATCTGGCCGGACAGCTGCATGACTTCGACCTGACGCTGGAGGATCACGGTGCCGGCGCCGTCAGCCTGCTGGCGGTGCGTGGTGCGCCGCGGCTGCTGTTCAACGTGCATCTGGACACCGTGCCCGATTCGCCGCACTGGAGCGCCGATCCATTCGCCCTGCGTGTGGGAGAGGATCGCGCCGTGGGCCTGGGGGCCTGTGACATCAAGGGTGCCGCGGCCGCCATGCTGGCCGTGGCCCGTGCCGGGGACGGGGACTGCGCCTTCCTGTTCACCACGGACGAGGAAGCCAACGATGCGCGTTGTGTCCCGGCCTTCGTGCGCGGTCGACGTGAGTTCGAAGCCGTGATCGTGGCCGAACCGACCTGCAGCGAGGCCGTGCTGGCGCATCGTGGCATCCATTCGGTGCGGATGCAGTTCCAGGGCCGGGCCGGGCATGCTTCTGCCGAGCAGACCGATGCCGACAGCGCGCTGCATCAGGTTGTGCGCTGGGGACAGAAGGCGCTCGATCTGGTCGATGCGCAGGCGCACCAGCGTTTCGGCGGTCTCACCGGCCTGCGTTTCAACATCGGACGCATCGAGGGTGGCATCAAGGCCAACGTGATTGCTCCCGAGGCCGAGGTGAAATTCGGTTTCCGTCCCTTGCCTTCGATGGATTCCGATGCGCTGCTGGCCCGTTTCCGCGGCATGGCCGATCCGGCGCCCGAGATCTTCGAGGAAACCTTTCGCGGGCCATCCCTGCCCGCCGGGGACACGGCCAGTGCCGAGAACCGGCGCCTGGCAGCACGTGACCTGGCTGACCGGTTGGGCGTGCCGATCGGTCATGCCGTGGATTTCTGGACCGAAGCCTCGTTGTTTTCGGCGGCCGGCTACACGTCTTTCGTGTTCGGTCCGGGGAATATCGCGCAGGCGCACACGGCCGACGAATGGGTGGCACTGGACCAGCTCGATACCTACACCACCCATCTCCAACGCATCCTGCATGCCGACGCGGCCTGACCCGACATGGATACGCACAAGAACACCCGCCAGACGATCGTGCGACTGCTTTCGAGCATGGGCAGCGCCAAGGAGATCCAGCAGTACCTCAAGCGCTTCTCCCAGCTCGACGCCAAGCGTTTTGCCGTGGTCAAGGTGGGCGGGGCGGTGTTGCGCGACGAGCTCGATGCGCTGACTTCCTCGCTTTCCTTCCTGCAGCAGGTGGGTTTGACGCCCATCGTGCTGCACGGTGCCGGGCCGCAGCTGGACGAAGAGTTGTCGGCCGCGGGCATCGAGAAGCACACCGTGGACGGACTGCGGGTGACATCGCCAAAGGCACTGGAAGTGGTCAGGCGCGTGTTCCAGACCCAGAACCTGCGGCTGGTGGAAGCGCTGCAGGACATCGACGTGCGTGCCACCTCGATCCTGTCCGGTGTGTTCGAGGCCAGTTTCATGGATCGCGACAGCCTGGGGCTGGTCGGGCGCGTGGATCGCGTCAATCTGGCGCCGATCGACGCCAGTCTGCGCATCGGCTCGATACCCGTCATCGCTTCGCTCGGTGAGACCGCGGAGGGACAGATTCTCAACGTCAATGCCGATTTCGCTGCCAACGAACTGGTCCGCGTGCTGCAGCCGTACAAGATCGTCTTCCTGACATCCACCGGCGGGCTGCTGGATGGCGATGGCAAACGGATCGAATCGATCAACCTCAGTACTGAATACGATCACCTGATGGCGCAGCCCTGGCTGCATTCGGGCATGCGCCTGAAAATCGCCCAGATCCGTGACCTGCTCGACGAACTGCCCCTGGCATCGTCGGTATCGATCACCCGTCCCGGCGAGCTGGCCAAGGAACTGTTCACGCACAAGGGGTCGGGCACGCTGGTGCGGCGAGGCGAACGGGTGCTCGTTTTCAGCAATGACTGGGACGGAATCGACACGGAGCGGTTGCGCACACTGATCGAATCGAGTTTCCGTCGGCGCCTGGTGGCCGACTATTTCCAGCGCATGCGTCCCTGGCGTGTCTATGTCAGCGAGAACTATCGGGCCGCGATGATATTGACCGAGGAAGATGGCACGCCCTATCTCGACAAGTTCGCCGTGCTCGACGAAGCACAGGGTGAAGGTATCGGGCGCGCGGTGTGGCAGGTGATGCGCGAGGACACGCCACGGCTGTTCTGGCGCTCTCGCCACGGCAACTCGGTCAATCCGTTCTATTACGCCGAGTCCGACGGATGCATCAAGCGCGAGCACTGGAAGGTGTTCTGGTTCGGCTTGCCCGACTTCGATGTCATCCAGCGCTGCATAGCGCATTGCGAGAAGCGCGCCGCGACCCTGGAGGGTCCGGCATGAGTCGCTGGATCGAGCGTGTCACGCTGGAAGACGCACACGTGCGCCTGGAGCCGCTCGCGGTGTCGCATGCCGATGGTCTGGCGCAGGCCGTGGCCGATGGCGAACTGTGGCGCCTGTGGTACACCAGTGTCCCCGCGCCGGGCGACGTGCCGACGTACATCGATACTGCCTTGCGCGAGGCCGTGAACGGCGAGGGGCAGGCGTTTGCGGTGCGGCGTCTGGACGACCAGCGCATCGTCGGCAGCACCCGTTACTGTCATGCCGACGCCGCGAACCGGCGCCTGGAAATTGGCTGGACCTGGTATGCCGCGGGTGCGCAGCGCAGCCCGGTCAATACGTCCTGCAAGCGGCTGCTGCTTGGCCATGCATTCGAGACACTCGCCTGTATTGCGGTGGAGTTGCGCACGCACCGGTTCAACCGTCGTTCGCGCACTGCCATCGAACGCCTCGGTGCCCGTCTCGACGGCGTGTTGCGCAACCATCGTATCCTGCCGGACGGCAGCTACCGCGATACCATGGTCTATTCCATCCTCGATTCGGAGTGGCCGGCCGTACGCCGCCATCTCGATCATCAACTGGAGCGATCCGCATGAGCCTGAGTATCGGACTCGTCGGCGCGCGGGGGCATACCGGCTCGGAAATGATTCGCCTGATCCTGGCGCACCAGCACCTGGAGCTAGCATTCGTGTCCTCGCGTGAGTTGGCCGGCAAGCGGGTAGCCGACCACCTGCCGGGTTATTCCGGTGACCTGGTCTACGAGAACCTGGATGCCGGGTCAGTCGCCAGACGCGGCTGCGACGCGGTCATACTGGCGCTTCCCAACGGTGCCAGCGAACCCTTTGTCGGGGCGATCGACGCGCAAGCGCCCGGCACGCTGGTGGTCGACCTGTCGGCAGACCACCGCTTCGACCGCAACTGGTACTACGGTCTGCCGGAGCTGAACCGCGATCGCTACCGCGGGCAGAAGCGCATCAGCAACCCCGGCTGCTACGCTACCTCGATCCAGCTGGCCATTGCGCCGCTCAAGGACCTGCTGACCGGTCCGCCGGTGTGCTTCGGGGTATCCGGATATTCCGGCGCCGGAACCACGCCCTCGGAGCGCAACGATCCCGACAAGCTGCGTGACAATTTGATGCCATACACCCTGGTCGACCACGTGCACGAGCGCGAAACCAGTTTCCAGCTCGGCATCCCGGTCGAGTTCATGCCGCACGTGGCACCGCACTTCCGCGGCCTCACGGTGACTTGCAACCTGTATCTTGACCGTCAGCGCTCCCGCGACGAATTGATGCGCATGTACCGGGCGCGCTACGAAGGCGAGCCCCTGATCCATCTCAGGGACGAGCCGCCCCAGGTGCGCGACGTGGCCGGCAGGCACCATGTCGAGATCGGCGGTCTGGCCCTTGCGCCGGGCGGCAAGCGAGCCGTGGTGGTGGCGTGCCTGGACAACCTGCTCAAGGGCGCCGCCACCCAGGCCATGCAGAACATCAACACTGCCCTGAGCCTGCCCGAATTCGAAGGTATCCCGACATGACGCATCGTTACCTGACTCTTGCAGGAGCGGCGGAAGCCGCGACCGGCAATGCGGCAAAAAACGGTTTCCGGGGCAAGTGCACATCGCACGTCGTCGTGATGTTCATCGCTCCCGCAATGTCGATCAAGCATTCGGAGTTCCATCATGTCTGACCTGCTCTGGCAAAAAGACGGTGTGCAGGTGGACGCACGCATCATGCGTTTCATGGCCGGCGAGGATGTCGTGCTGGACCGCGAGTTCTTTCTCTGTGACATTCGCGCCAGCAAGGCCCATGTGGAAGGTCTCGAACGCATCGGTGTCGTCAATACTGGTGACGCCGCGGCAATGCTTTCCGAGCTGGATGTGCTGGCCGAGGATTTTCGGGCCGGCCGCTTCGTGCTGGATGCCACCTATGAAGACGGCCACTCGGCCATCGAGGCCCGCCTGACCGATCGCCTGGGCGATGCCGGTCGCCGTGTGCATACCGGACGCAGCCGCAACGACCAGGTGCTGGTCGCCACGCGCCTGTGGTTGAAGGACAGGCTTGCCGAGCTGGCCTGGACCGGCATCACGATTGCCGATATCTGCCTGGATCGCGCCGCCGAGCCGTCCCTGCCGATGCCCGGGTATACCCACCTGCAGCGAGCGGTGGTGTCTTCCACGGCCATGTGGTTCGCCGGATTCTCGGAGGCTTTCATCGACAACGCCCAGCGCGCGCACCAGACCTTCGATCTGCTCGATGCCAACCCGCTTGGAACGGCAGCCGGCTACGGCGTCAACCTGCCACTCGATCGCGAACACACGACGCAGAAGCTGGGCTTTTCACGCATGCAGGTGAGTCCGATCTATGCGCAGCTTTCGCGCGGGAAGCTGGAAATCGCTGCACTGGAAGCCCTGGGTTCGGCGATGCTGGATCTGCGTCGGCTGGCCTGGGACCTGTCGCTTTTCACCACTGCCGAATTCAACTTCGTGAGCTTGCCGTCGGCCTACACAACCGGCTCCTCGATCATGCCCAACAAGCGCAATCCCGATGTGGTCGAACTGCTGCGCGCCAGCTATGCCACCGTGGCGGCATCCCGTAGCGAGATCGAGCAGTTGCTTTCCCTGCCGTCGGGCTATCAGCGGGATCTGCAGTTCAGCAAGGCAGCACTGGTGCGCGGATTCACGCACGGCCTGCAGGCCCTGTCCCTGTTGCCCGACCTGCTGACAAGGCTTGCATGGAATGCGCCGGCCATGCGTGCGGCGATCGAGCCGGCCATGTATGCGACCGATGCCGCGGTGGAACAGGCGGCAAAGGGTGTGCCGTTCCGCGAAGCCTATCGCGTTGCTGCACAGGCGGCGGCCGCGGCAGGCCAGGGGCGTACCCCGGAACAAAGCCTGTCGGCACGCACCTCGCCGGGCGGATCCGCGCACCCGGGACTTGAAGTACTGCATGCGCGCCTCAAGGTCTTGAAGGATACGTTGCCGCAATACCGACCTCCGGCGTAACCCCACGGTCCCATATGACACATCGTCATGCGTCAAGGCATGGCAATGCGGTTATCTGATGTCTTGCATGCACCTGATTAGCCCTCTTCCTCAGCCCGGAATCGCATGATTTGCGACGTCTCTAGCGCACCATGGCCCCACGATCCAGCGAGGACAACTCCCATGGCTATGAATGCGATCCAATTTCAATCGG
>Ga0256829_1000131_pt1 | contig 98018 bp, 95 predicted proteins | sample 131447metaG_FD_185979 | JGI IMG/M metagenome (GOLD analysis project Ga0256829, IMG submission 185979) | Hydrothermal vent microbial communities from Lau Basin, Pacific Ocean - 131-447 | ecosystem: Environmental > Aquatic > Marine > Hydrothermal vents | place: Pacific Ocean: Lau Basin | collected... | reverse complement strand
CTTGTCGGCAAGAATCGTCCAGCGCCAGTTCTTCACCCGCCCGTGGGTGAGCGTCACGAAATGCAGCTTGTGGTGGGGATGCAGCCCCGGCAATGGCGGCCAGTAAGCACCGGCTTTTACCAGGCGTATGAACAGCAATCCATGCATGCCGGTGTAAGTGGTGAGATCGGGATAGACATAAGCCGCAGGTTTGCTGCTCGAAGGAGGTGCCGAGGCATGCTGCGGCGATTGCCCGGGTAGATGGGCACAGGCACCGAGCGCAAGGGAGGCGACCAACACGCCGGCGAGGGCAATATAACCGGGGGCGCCGCCTCGACGCCCCCGCAGTAAGCTCTTAGGCTTTAGCGACATGCGACTGCTTTATCGAGGGGTTGAACTCCGACAATTCTATAACGAGAACAATTGGGGTGTAGGTGCAGTCCATGGAAGGTGCCGTGGGTGTCTTCCTTTCCCGGATTAAGAAAAAAATGGGACAGGGACCAATCGCCAACCACCCCGGGGACAGTCTCACGATCGAGATATGCCTGGTAATCTTCAGATGTATCCGCCAAACCAGCATGTACCGAGGTAAACGGGATTGTCTATCAGACAGTAGGCGGGAATGCGATAGTCATCCCACCACCCCCTCGGCAAACAAGCCAGGAAAGGCGCTCCGCCTCATTAAACCTGCGTTGACAGCCATCCTCCGTCACTACCACTATCTAAAATCACAACTTGCGAATTGGATTCGGCTTCAACTTTGCGGCCCGCAGGCGCTGTGATCCAGCCAGGGTCCGAGGGCGGCATCGGCGAGTGCGGACCAACCCCGATTCGCCGCTGGACTCGCCGGACTCGGATGGGGCAGATAATCGATGGGGACCCGGCCATCGAGCACCTCGCGGGCCCTCCGCTCGGCGTACCGGCCGATTCCGAACAGTCGCACCGGCTCAAGCGCTGCAACCGTGGCGATCAGCGCTCGATTACAAATTTCGGTCAGCACTTTGGTGTCGGTATGCCCCAGGCGCTCGGGAGTCAGATTGCGTCCTTCGGCCACAAACAGCAGGGGGCAGTAATTCCCTACAAAAAAACGGGAGAAAAAATTTTCCGCGGTGCCGAATCGTTCCCGTGCCCACCCCCAGAGGCGGCGGCCGCTGCCTTCGTGGCGGTGACAGTCGAAACCGAGAATGGGGTATTTCCGGTGCTGTTCCGGAAGCGGCGATCCCAGCGGGGTTTCAATGCCGATCCAGTCCCGCACCATGACCGCATCGCCGAAGGGAACCCCAGTCTGCGCCATGCCCCAGGGCCCGGGGTTCATACCGAGCAAAAGCACCCGCCCGCGCTTGACGCCATAGCGTTCCAGGTATTGCCGCTGTGCGTCCCAGGCATATTCAAGCGGGTTGTAGACATGGCTCGCCGCCGCGGGGGAAAACGATCTCAATTCCCGGGCCAGGCGGCGTGTCACCTCGATCAAGTTTTCACGCATGATTCCCCCATTTAGCACATCAAGTTGGCATGTAAGACCATGCCGTGCCATTCTTCCGCGCCCCGGGCTTTCCATCTATCCGAACAGAAATCAGCACCGGATGCACTCCAAGGGAAAGGGCCGGGCCGCTGCGCTTGCCCGAGCCCGACACATTCCTAGTTCATCATAGTAGACAAATGCCGCCCTCCCTGTGGGGCCGGTCTCATTCCCCGCTACCTGCGGCGAGTAGCCCAATTTCATCATACGGCATGGCCGGGTCCCGGCTCATCCGCCCCCGGCCGCCAAGGGCCGGCATTGAATCGCGCCAACGGATCCTGACGGAAAAATCGCGTGAACAACATATACACCCCGGGCCAGGCATCGATGACCCGGTCGGGAGCCTCGAAGAACAACTCACACAGTACGCTGAAGAATTCCGCCGGCGCGCTGGCCCCATAGGAATCGATACCCGGCCAGGCGTGGGGAGTGGCATGGAAGGCCCACCAAGCCGACATCCACTCCCCGCTCCATTCTTTGATATCAATGCCCGCGGACAACGGAGGAAAGCCATTGGCCTGGCCGTTGCGCATATCGAGCTGATGGGCGCACTCATGAATGACCACATTGTGCCCCGTGCCAAACCCCGCCGCCACGACCGCCTCCCAGGCCAGCACTAGGGGGCCGTAGTGCCAAGCCTCGCCGGAGAATACCCGCCCGTCCGGGTGGCTCACTCCGGCGCCGTCGAAGTAGCGCCGTGGGGTTCTGAACCTGCCCGGGTAGAGGATCACTTCCCGATAGCCGGCGTACCAGTCCGGATCCAGGCCGAGTATCGGCAGCGCGGCCAGCAGCGCAAGATGGAACCGTTCGTCCGGTGCAAGGCGCAGCCCCTGATGTGGCGTCAATTGTTTCTCATGGAGCCACAACCAGGCAAGCGCCGCCAAACGTTTACGCTCGAATGGGGCGAAGCCACCCAGAATCGGTACCCGCCCGATATGCGCATCGAGTGCCGGTGGCGGGGGATGCCGACGGAGAAACCGCCGCCGCTTCCAGCCGCGCCAGCCGCGACCATAAGAGGCCGTCATCCTGCCTCCGCTCAAGCTTCGGCCGATGGCCTTTGGCGCATGGACGCATGCCAGCGCGCGAGCCGCGGCCAGCGTTCGGCGTCGACTTTAATCCCGATGACCCGCCCGAAGTCCAGCCCAGACAATAGCGTGAAGTCGGCTACGCTCGGTATTTCGCCGGCAAGCCAGGGCCGCTTGCCCAGCTCGATATCAAACCAGTCTAGCCGTTTGAGCGCCCGGGCGCGGCATATCTCGCCCCATTCCGGCACCTGGCGCGGCTCCCGATCCGCGCCCCATGGATGGGTATGGCGGAAGGCAAACATGATCGGGCGCGCAATCTCGAGTTCCGCCCGCCGTTGCCACATGCTCACCAGCGCCTGTTCGCGGGCATCGCGACCGAATAGCGGCGGCTCCGGCCGTTCATATTCAAAGTAGCGGCAAATGGCGAGTGTTTCGGCAATTGCGGTACCGTCATCGAGTACCAGTACCGGTACCCGGCCCAGGGGATTCAGTGCGAGGAACCAGGGCTGTTCATTTTCCCTTTTCGTAAGGTTGATCTCTTGCCGGGGGACCTCGATCTGCTTTTCCGCGAGAAACAGGCGCACGATGCGTGGATGTGGAGCCGTAGGATTGTCGTACAGCAGCATCAAATTCTCCTGTGGAGGAAGAGATTGCATCTTAAGCCCGGGTGCTCCGCCCCGGGGGCGCCCGACTGAATCCAGCTAATGTGGCATCACCTCGTGGGCGAAAGGTATATCTCTTCCTTAAGATGTGCCTGGGAAAGCCGGATTCAGATAAATCATCCGCTGAGCCGCTTGGGGGCAAGGATGCAAAATTCCATGTGTAAGAATTTAGCGGTTTACAAGAAGCAAACCATACCAATTGCGCAGAAAGGCACGACGGGCGATAGAATGCCCGCCCATGGACTGTGAACTACTGCTCGATGATCTCAATGACGCCCAGCGTGAGGCGGTAACCGCTCCGGACGGCGCAGTGCTGGTGCTGGCCGGCGCGGGAAGCGGCAAGACCCGCGTGCTGACCCGGCGTATCGCCTGGGTGATGGCAACCGATGATCTGCCACCCGAACGCGTACTCGCCGTCACCTTTACCAATAAGGCCGCGGCCGAGATGCGCTCCCGCCTGGAGCGACTTCTGGGCCGGCCGGCCGGCCCGCTGTGGATCGGCACCTTCCACGGTCTCACCCATCGCCTCTTGCGCATCCACACCGAGGCCGCACGGCTTCCCGCGGGCTTTCAGATTCTAGATAGCGACGACCAAGCGCGGCTGCTCCGCCGTATCGTGCGCGAATTAGGATACGATGAAAAACGCTGGCCGGCACGCCAAATTGCCAATATCATCTACCGCACCAAGGACGAAGGGCACAAGCTCGGGGAACTCGAGCATGGCAATGCACCCTACGAACGGGATCTCGCCCATATTCTCGCCGCCTATGAGAAGACCTGCGAACGTGCCGGCCTGGTGGATTTTTCCGAGTTGCTTCTGCGAACGACCCGGCTGCTGTTGGAGCAGCCCGATATTGCAGCCCATTACCAGGCCCGATTTCGCCATCTGCTGGTGGATGAATTCCAGGACACCAACACCATCCAGTACCTGTGGCTGCGGGCACTGGCGGGAAAAACGATTCAGCCCTTTGTAGTAGGCGACGATGACCAATCGATCTATGGCTGGCGCGGAGCACGGATCGAAAATGTGCAACGTCTCCAGCACGACTTTGCTCCGGTGCGCGTTGTGCGCCTGGAGCAGAATTACCGCTCCAGCGGAAATATACTTAACGCCGCCAATGCACTCATCGCGAAAAACAGCGAACGGCTGGGGAAAACGCTGTGGACCGCCGGCGCTCCGGGAGCTCCCATCGAACTCTATGCCGCAAGCGACGACCGCGATGAGGCCGCCCATGCCGTCGCCCGAATCGAGCGCTGGGTGCACGAGGGAGGCAGTAACGAGGATGCCGTAATTTTATATCGCGCCAACGCTCAGTCGCGTGTATTCGAGGAGACCTTCATGGCCCGCGGCATTCCCTACCGGGTTTATGGCGGACTGCGCTTTTTCGAACGCGCCGAGATCAAGGATACCCTGGCCTATCTGCGCTTGGTCACGCGGCGGGAAGATGATGCCGCATTTGAGCGCATCGTGAATCTGCCTGCCCGTGGCATCGGGGCACGAACCCTGGAGACGCTACGCGCCACGGCCCGGCAGGAAAATATTTCACTGTGGCAGGCGGCGGTTCGCGCCAATACCGTGCTGGGCACCCGGGCAAACCACGCACTTGCAGGCTTTATCGAGCTTATTGAACGCCTGAGCGCGGGAGTTACCTCACGCTTGGCGGATACCGGCGCGACTCCGGGCGCCCTGGGTGAAGCGATCGAGTATATGATTACCGCCAGCGGGCTGGATGCGCATTATCGCCGCCCCGATGACGAACAAGCCGAATCCCGGCTGGAAAACCTTGCCGAACTGGTCAGTGCCGCAAGTGAGTTTATCGCTGAACCTGAATTATCGCCGCTTACCGCGTTTCTCGCCCAGGCCGCACTCGAGGCCGGTGATACCCAGGCCGGGGATGAATCTAACGCGGTGAAGCTGATGACCCTGCACGCGGCCAAGGGGCTCGAGTTTCCACTGGTTCTGATCACGGGACTGGAAGAGGGCCTGTTTCCCCATCAGAAAAGCATCGATACCCCCCGTGGCCTGGAAGAAGAGCGGCGTCTGTTTTATGTGGGCATGACCCGGACCCGCGCGCAACTCGTTTTGTCTTATGCCGAACAGCGCCGCCTCCATGGGCAACTGCATTACGCTCGCCCCTCGCGCTTTCTGCTCGAATTACCGCCGGAGGCGATCACACAAGCCGGCCCTCGCCGCCTATCCCCTGGAGTAAGCAACCCCGCGTCCCCGGCGATCCGGCTCGGCCGCCGGGTACGGCACCGAAGTTTTGGTGAAGGAGTCGTGCTCGAGCAGCAAGGCAACGGGGCGCACCTGAGAATCAAGGTTGCCTTCGAAAACGGGGGCACCAAGTGGCTGGTCGCGGCCCTGGCTCGGCTGGAACCGATTGCCTAGGAGCCTACCGGGCTCAGGCAAGCGTAGCGAGACGGTAGAAACGGGAGTCAAGGTATTTCTGATTCTGAGGTATATAGCGGGCCTATACAACGAGAAATCGGAAAGGCCACTGGCCTGCCGTTGTGGGAGATTTTTCTCAAGTCCGACTGGTTTCTAGAGGAGTCACAATGAATCGAATCAACACCGCCATCATTTACACCTTTGCCGCCTACATGGTGGCGGTGTTTGTGATTTCCTTCTTAGCCTGGCGGCGTAACAAGAATCTCAAGGATTATATCCTCGCCGGGCGCGGACTGAGCAGTTTTGTCACTGCACTTTCCGCTCAGGCATCGGATATGTCGGGTTGGCTGCTTCTTGCCCTGCCGGGCGCGGCCTATGCCTTTGGGCTCGGTTATGGCTGGATGATACTCGGCCTGGTCGTCGGCACCTATCTCAACTGGCTGATCGTCGCCCGCCGTCTGCGCGAAGACACCCAACGCCACGGCGATGCACTCACCCTACCTGATTATTTCGAGCGCCGCTTCAATGACCGCTCCGGGTTGCTGCGCGGCATCACCGCCATCGTCATTCTGGTTTTCTTCACGATCTATGCCAGTTCGGGCTTCGTCGCCGGCGCGGATCTGTTCCGGTCGTTGTTTCACGTGCCTTATCACTGGGCCTTGTTTTTCGGTGCGCTCACGGTCATGAGCTATACCTTCATCGGTGGGTTTCTCGCCATTGCTTGGAACGATGTGCTCCAGGGTACGCTCATGTTCTTCGCCCTGATCCTGGTGGGGGTCATGGGCCTGGTATTTGTGGGCGGAGCTGCCGGGCTGGAACACACGCTCAACGCCGTGAATGCCGGTTTAATGCACCCATTTTACAATGTGGAACAAGGCCGGGCCTTCACCTGGATCGGTATTGCCTCGCTCCTCGCCTGGGGATTGGGGTATCCCGGTCAGCCGCATATCCTCGCCCGTTTCATGGCAATCAAGGATCCCAAGGCTATCGCCACGGCGCGGCGGATCGCCATGTTCTGGGTAATTGTTGCCCTGTTGGCCGCACTGCTCGTCGGGGTGACCGGACTCGGTGTCGTGAGTCAGCATCTGCAGGGCGATAATCGGGAACGCGTATTTATCTACATGGCACTCAAACTCCTGCCTCCGGTGGCGGCAGGGATTGCCCTCTCGGGTATTCTCGCCGCCATCATGTCGACCGCTTCGGCCCAGCTTCTGGTTGCCGCAAGCGCCTTTGCCGAAGATATCTACCGTGGTTTTCTGCGTCGCCGAGCCGGTGAACGCGAACTGCTGTGGATCGGCCGCTTGGCTCTGGTTGCGATCGCAGCCGCGGCCTTTTTTGCCGGAATCAACCCCCAAAGCATGATCCTGTCGCTGGTGGCTTATGCCTGGGCGGGCTTCGGTGCCGCCTTCGGTCCCGTGATCATGCTGGCGCTGTACTGGAAGCGTATGAATTGGAACGGGGCGCTCGCCGGGATCATCGTCGGCGGTGTAACCGTTCTGGCATGGCATCAACTGGCGGGCCTGGGGGGAATCTTTCGCCTCTACGAGATGATCCCCGGAGTCGCGTTTTCCACCCTGGCGGTGGTGTTTACCTCGCTGATTACGCCCCGCCCGCGGGCATCCAGCCGAGCAACGCGCAGGCAAAGCCCGTCATCGCGGCGTGCAGGCCGCACACGAAAAACGGGTGTGGCACGCGGGTAACCCCGCGGGGTATATGGCAAGGCACCACTCATGAAGACCGATATCAGAACCGGCACAGTCATATCCAGCAACGGCGCGCGGGCTCCATCAAGCGACCCCCACCCCGTACGGCCCCAATACGGCAAGGACTATGCCTTCCCGGGGCGGCATCATTCCTTTTCCTCATTGGGTAATTCGATGCCGAGCGCTTTTAATTTCCGGTACACATGGGTGCGCTCCAGCCCGACCCGCTCGGCAAGCTTTGCCACCCGCCCTTCGGCAAGTTCGAGTTGAGCCTGGAGATAGTTGCGCTCAAACCGCTCGCGTGCCTCTCGAAATGGCAGTGAAAGCAGGTCATCGCCGAGACGCCCCGCCGTTTCCGTAGGCCGCAGCACGGCATCCACCTCGGCCAGGCTTACTGCCTCATTGCCGCCGACGGCAAGCAGGCGGCGGATTACATTTTCCAATTCGCGTAGATTACCCGGCCAATCATGGCGCCGCATGCGATTCAGCGCCGCCACCTCGAAGCGCCGGAAAGCCAACCCCTCCTGGGCGATCAGACGATCCACCGAATAACGAATAATGGTCGGTAAATGCTCCCGATAGCGGCATAACGAGGGGACGACGATCACCTGTGCATGCAGCCGATCATAGACATCGCGCCGTAACCGACCGTTGTCCAGCCGCTCTTGAACCCCCGGCCCGGCACCGGCCGCAAACCGCAGTCCCGACCCGAGATCGCGGCGTGTTAAGCGAGCCAGCAGCGTTTCCTGAACGGAGGGCAGCGCCTCATCCAGTTCACCCAGATAGAGAAGCCCTGGAGTCGGGGTATCCTCCATGGCGGCATGCAGTTGTGGCGCTGTAATGGCTGCCAGCGATACGGCGAAGAATTCCCGCCCGTCCCGCACCGCCAGTTGTCGCGCCAGGGTGCGACGCCCACTCCCGGATTCACCGAGGAATAGCACCGGCTCGTCGCCGCCTACCAATGACCGCAGTGTCTGCATCAGCGGCTTCCAGGGCAGCCGGTCGGCCAGCAGGTCGAATAGTGGTGCGATTCCCAGCGGCTCGCGATGGACCGGGTGAGTCTTCAGTGCCTGTTCCACCACATGCAGCAGCTTGCCGAGTGAAACGGGCTTTTCAATGAAATCCAGGGCTCCCAAGCGGGTGGCCTCTATGGCCGTATCCACCGTGCCGTGTCCCGACATCATCACCACCGCGGGTGCGCCTGAAGGCTCGGACACCCATTCCTTGAGCAGCGTGATTCCGTCCTCGTCATCCATCCAGATATCCAGCAGCACCAGGTCCGGGCGCGCATCCCGAACCTCTTTACGGGCGGCTTGTGCATTCGCAGCCAGGCTCACGGTATAACCCTCGTCGGTCAGTATCTCCGCGATTGCGCTGCAAATCTCCGGCTCATCGTCCACCACCAGAATGCGTGCTGCCCTCATGCCTGCTGCTCCGGCTCACTCCGGGCTTGCGCCAGGCGCACAACCACCTGCGCACCGCCGCTCGGGCGGTTGCCGAGCCATACCCGTCCGCCTTGCTCCTCGACCAGCTTGTGCACCAGGGCCAGGCCTAACCCGGTTCCTCCCTGTTTGGTGGTTACATACGGTTCGAATGCCCGGGTCAGTAACCCGGGACTGAATCCCGGCCCCCGGTCACCGACTCGCAGTTCCATGCCCCCCTTCGGCAAGGCCATAATCGCAATTTCGATCCACGCCGGGCGCGCGGTTCCCTCCTGGGCTTCTATCGAATTCTTGATCAGGTTGTGCAAAATCTGGCGTAACCGGGCCGCATCGGCTCGAACGTGAACTCGCTGTGAAGCAATTCGGAGTTTTATCGTTACATCGGTGCGTCCCCGGTAGAGTTCGGCCACCTCGCGCACTAGGCTTACCCCATCGACCAGGCTCAGTTGCAGCATCGGGCTCCTGGCATATTCGGAAAAGGAATCGACCATCCCCTGCATAGACTTGACCTGATTGATGATGGTTGCGGTGGCGCGCTCGAGAACTTCCCCCTCTACACCCGTCATGCTCGGCAGGCATTTTCGCCGCAAGCGCTCGGTGGCCAACTGGATCGGGGTCAGTGGATTCTTGATTTCATGCGCCAGGCGACGGGCAACCTCTCCCCAGGCCGCATTGCGCTGGGCGTGTAGAAATTCACTTACATCCTCCACCACCAGAACCCACCCGCCGGAGATCTGCGTCTGAGCCCCCGCGATTTTGGTTGAGCCCACCCGCAAGGTACACATCCCCCGGGAAAGACGAACCTCAAGGTCGCGTCTCCCATTGCGATGCCCCCGTTCGAACAACGGTTTCAACTCGGTACGTTGGTCCAGCAAATTCTCCAGTGCTACCCCCTGCCAACACTTGGGGTCCAGCTCGAGCATGGCGGCCGCGGCGGCATTGATGCTGCGCAGGTTGTCGGCGGCATCCAACGTGATTACGCCCGTCGGCAAGGCACCGAATACGGTTGCAAGCCAGGTTCGTTCGCGTTCAAGAGTAATTTCGCCCTGCCGGGCCTCGGCGCGAGCCAGTGCCAACCGATCGGTCATGCGGTTAAATGCCCGCGCCAAAAAGCCGATTTCATCCTGGCTGTGTTCCGGAACCTTGACCGCAAAATCGCCCGCGGCAACCGCCCTGGTAGCGTATGCCAAATCTTGAATCGGTTCAACCACTCGTCGCGCGGCAAAAAAGGCTGCCCACATTGCCGCCAACAGGGAAAGCAGTAGCACCAGGGTCAGCGTGAGAGCAAAACTTAATTTCAGCGGTCGGCGTAGATAACTAAGTTCGTGGTAGCGACTATAGCCGGCTTCAACCCGCCGGGCGAGCTTACTGGCCCGGCCCTTGACGGGGTACAGGGCCTCGAGCCACCGCCGGTGCCCTGCCTTACCCGGAATCGGAGCCCGGGCCAGAACATATAAATTACCGTCGCTGGGCACGTAGAGCCGCGCCGAGGGGGTCACCGGATAAGTGGATTTACCCTCCGGGAATGGTGGGAAAGCCGGCACTCGAGGTTCATTGCGGCTCAGGGCTTGCCGTCCGTTCGCGGTATTGAAGATACCAACCCGCACGGCACCCAGTTCCTTGCGTAAGCGATCGAGCGCTGGGCCGATCGGCTCGGGGCCACGATCGGCCAGCATACGTGCGGCCTGGGCACTCGCCCCGGCATAAAGTCCGGTCTGGCTCGTCAGCGCCCGGCGTGATAACGTCAACGCATCGCCCAAGGTTCGATCCAGATTCAGGTTGAACCAGCTATCGATGCCATGATCGATGAATTGCAGCGAAAAATAGAACACCGCACCGACCGGTAGTACCGCGAGAACACCAAACAGCACCACCAAGCGGCGGGTTAGCCGGGCCCCGGGCGTATCTTGCCGCAAGGCCCGGTACAGCCGATAAAGGTTGACCGCAATCAACACGATAAGCAGTAGTCCCACGAGGATATTGGCGCCGATCAGCCACAGTTGCCAGCGGCCGAAAACCACCGAGCGGGTGGTACTCAGGCTGAGCAGATACAAGGCCACGCCGACTACGATCAAGACGACCAACAGGCCCCAAGGCCGCAACTGTCTCATTGCACTAATACCCATTGGTTCCAGGTGCTCTCCAGTTGCCACCCCGGCAGAAGCAGCGACACCAGTTTCAGCGGTCCGGGCAGGGCTTGATCATCCAACCCTACCCGAATACGGGCCAAGTAGCGGGTATGACGAGCCAGTAGGCTTGCATCGATCAGCGGCAAGCGCCGAATATGATTGAGCGAATCCAGTGCCCCGGCGAGGCTGTCATAGGCATTCGATGACCCAATGTTGAGGTTCTCTACCCGGTAGGTTCGAGTCAGCGGTCGATAGCTTAGCCGATAGCGTTCGCGGAGACGTCCAATAATTTCATTCCATAGAAAGCGTCGGTAGCGAATAATGTGTATTTCTACTATAAAAGTCAGTGCCACACCATGAACCAACGCCCGGTGCGCCCGCGGGTTGAGCCGCAAACTCAAATCTGCATCCAGATAATACACACCGCGACGCAGGTAACTATGGACACGCATCACCGCGAAAGCAGGGCGGCGCGCAAGCGCATGCGGGACGTAGAATAGTCCGGTACCCAGGATGACCGCAGCGAAAGCGCCGCGCACACCGAGCCGGCCCAGGACTTTTCCGCGTAACCGCTTCACGCCTTGATCCCCTTGGGTTTGTACTTGATCATAATGGGGTGGCTCCATCCCGGGCGGTTTCGCCCGGCAGAACCGATACCTCGGGTTCACGATTCATTCCCATCGACCCGACAGTGCCGGCGCAAGCGCGCGAGGTGACACGCACCGAAACGAAGTCAGGTGAGGCGCAGGCCCTGCCATTTCCATCCCCGCGCCACCTGGATTGCGGGCTGGGGCCGCCGCCCGGCACGCTGCATCTGGCTCACCCGGAGCAAGCCCTTACCCGTGGCAATATCCAGGCCCGCGGCACCCACGGCAACAATCGTTCCCACCGGATCGTGAACCGGCGCGTCGACGGCACGTGCCTTAAGCAAACGCAAACGTTCGCCCCCGGCTTCACACCAGGCCAGCGGACGCGGGTTGAACGCGCGAATCCTGCGAGCCAGACCAGCGGCATCGAGGCTGAAATTGAGCCGGGCCTCGCTTTTCTCAAGTCGTGAGGCATAGGTCACTTCGCCTTGCTGATCCACAGCTTGCGCCGTGCCCCGCTCCAGGGCATCCAACACCTTGCATAACAACGCCGCGCCCCGCTCGGCAAGTCGTGCGGCGAGCGCAGCAGCGGTCTCATCGGGATCGATCCGGGTTCTTTCCAAGGTATAAACCGGCCCGGTGTCGAGCCCGGCTTCCATCCGCATGATGGCCACGCCGGTCTCCAAATCGCCGGCGAGAATGGCCCGTTCCACGGGAGCCGCTCCGCGCCACCGGGGAAGCAGCGACGGATGCACATTGATTCCTCCATGACATGGCAGATCGAGTAGGCTTGCGGGAAGAATGCAACCATAGTCGGCGACCACCAGGGCAGATGCGGACCGGAGTGCGGCCAATATCCCGGGTATGGCGAGATCGGAAGTCGCCATCAAGGGCAACCCCGCCGCCGCGGCTACAACACCGACCGGCGTGGGCCGCAACCGCCGCCCGCGTCCCCCGGGGCGTTCGGGTTGCGTCAGTACCAACGCCAGTTCATGGCCTGAAGCCATGAGCCGATTAAGCACCGGTACCGCAAAAGAACCGCTGCCGGCAAATATCAGTCGCATGATGCCGGAGCACAAGCCCAATGACCGGGAAACCATTCGGCCAAGGCTCCGGGGCAAGCGCCCCCTTCCCGGGTCCGGGCACTTAACCGGCCCAATGGCCCGTTCCTAACGGCCGCAAACCACTGCGTATTCACCTCACCCCCCAAAACGGCTAACCTGCGCCGGTTTTATCCTGCTGTGCTTCGCGTAACGCCCGTCTGATCTGGCGCCGGGCGCGGCGGCGCTTGAGATCGGAGAGGCGGTCGATAAAAAGCCGGCCGTCGAGATGATCGATCTCATGCTGGAGGCAAATTGCAAGCAATTCCTCGGCTTCCACCTCAAAAGGCTCTCCCGCTCGATTCAGTGCCCGGACGTGCACCTGTTGTGAACGTATCACGGTATCGGAGTATCCGGGAACCGAAAGACAGCCCTCCTCACTCTTGCATTTTCCCGCCCGGGTGATAATTTCAGGATTAATGAACACTTGAGGCTCATCCTTCGCCTCGGACACATCCACCACCGTAAAACGCAAGCCGATGCCGACCTGCGTCGCCGCCAGGCCAATGCCCGGTGCGGCATACATGGTCTCAAGCATATCGTCAAAGGTGCGCTGAAGTTCAGGGTCGATGTGCTCGACCGGCCTGGCCCGTTGGTGTAGGCGGGGATCGGGGTAATGCAGTATGGTTAAAAGAGACATGTAGCCGAATTCAACAATTTGCTGCTAAAGTTATCAAAGTATAGCGGAGTATCCGTCCGGCATCATCCGGACGCGGCAACACAAATTCGGGAGAAACGGCATGCAGGGGGTCGGATTGCGCAAGTTGGGATTGATCGCAGTAGCGGTGGGTATTGGGACACTGGCCGGTTGCGCCAGCCCTAAACCGCCGTCATCCAAACCGGCACCGGTGCCGCAGAGCATTGCTCCGCCCGCCCCAGCCGGCATCAAACCTCATCCGATACCGGTGAAAAAGACCGCGCCCCTGCGCTATATCGTCAAGAAAGGCGATACCTTGTGGGGAATTTCATCCCGATTTCTTCGCGATCCCTGGTACTGGCCAACCATCTGGTACGAAAATCCCTATATCAAGAATCCGCACCTGATCTACCCGGGTGATGTCATCACCCTTTCGCGTTTGGGAAATCACCCGGTTCTTTCTATCCATCGCGCCGGCACCCTGATCGCCACCACATCGCCGCTCCTGAGGCCCCGCATGCTTCGGCCCAGGATTGAACGCATTCCCCTCGGAAAAGCCATTTCGACCCTTCCCTATGACGACATTGCCGCGCTGTTGTCCAAGCCCCGGGTCATGACCGCCAAGCAATACCAGGCCGCCCCGTATGTATTGCGCGCGACCGAGCGGCTGCTCGCTGCAGCCCCGGGCGGTATCTATGCCCGCGGTATCCCCGCCGCCGAAAATCGGCCTGGCACCCGCTTTGCCGTCGTGAAAAAAAGCCATCCCTTGTATGATCCGAAGACCCACGAACTGCTGGGCTATGAAGTCATCTACCTTGCTCGCGCCACGGTCACCGCCGGTGGCGACCCCAGTACGCTCCAACTCGACAGTTCAATCCAGGAAGTGGTCCCCGGCAATCGGCTGGTACCGATTGAAGCAGGAACCATCCCCTCCCGGTTTCCGCTGTTGGCGCCCACGGTTCCGGTCGCCGGCGAAATCATCAGCGTGATCGGAGGCATGAATGAGGTGGGGCAATACCAGGCTGTGGTACTGGATCGGGGAACCCGAAACGGCCTTAAACCCGGCACCATGCTGGCCGTTTACACCAAGGCCAAACACGTCTTCGATCCCTATGCTCACGGCAACCTGACGCACGAGGTCAAACTGCCCGAGCGGCGCATTGGCGATCTGGTGGTCTTTCGCGCCTACCCGCAGGTATCCTTCGCCCTGGTCATGCGGGCAACGCAGCCGATCCGGGTGAACGACCCGATCCGCAATCCCTGAACCGGAGCCACGGCGGTAGCGTGCCGGCACCAGCTATCGAACGGGTGGCCGCGGTATGCGCGCTACTACGAATTCCGGGCATCGGTGCCCGGAAGGCCCGGCGGGCACTGGAACGCTGTGGCCCCCCGGAGCAATGGTCCGGGGCCTCCCGCCGGGAGTTCCAGCTCGCAGGATTACCGGAAACGGCGCTGCGGACCGTGTTGGAGGCCCGCCCTGAAAAGCGTGACCTCGCCTGGGCCAACACCGCAAATCACCATCTGCTCCTTTGGGGCGAGGCCGGTTACCCTGCGCTGCTCGGTGAAATCCCCGATCCGCCCCCGGCCTTGTTCGTCAGCGGCGATCCTGACCTGCTTTCCCGCCCCCAAATCGCCATAGTCGGTGCGCGTAATCCGACCATGAGCGGGCGGGAAATCGCTGCGGAATTCGCCGGCTTTCTTGTCGGTGCAGGGTTCGTCATTACCAGCGGACTTGCTTTGGGGATCGATTCCGCAGCTCATTCCGGTGCTCTTGAGGTATCCGGCCGAACCCTGGCCGTCATGGGTACCGGACCGGACCGAGTCTATCCTCGACGTCACGTTAAACTCGCCGAAAAAATTGTCGCCACGGGCGCACTGATCAGTGAATTTCCTCCAGGAACTCCCCCTCTACCCGAACATTTTCCGCGCCGCAATCGTATTATCAGCGGGCTTTCCCTCGCCACGCTGGTGGTCGAAGCCACCCTCGGAAGCGGCTCCCTGATCACCGCTCGATATGCCCTGGAACAGGGCCGAGAAGTGTTCGCGGTACCTGGCTCGGTCCTGTCTCCCCTCTCGCGCGGTTGCCATGCCCTGATTCGCGAGGGAGCCACCTTGATCGAGCGCGGCGCCGACATCCTGGAAAGCTTGGGTACAATAATGCCCCCATCCAGCGTGACCTCAACCGAGGTGGAACAGACAAATGAATGCGATCCGGAATACCGCTTGCTGCTCGATGCACTTGGATTCAACCCGGTCGGCATCGACGCTCTGAGCGAGCGATGCGGCTTGACGTCCCAGGCGATTTCGTCCATGCTTTTGCTCCTCGAACTCCAGGGCGAGGTCGAGGCGCTTCCCGGAGCCCGTTATGCCAGAATTCGACGCAATGAAGGAACCCGATGAACCCGACTGTGCTAGATGTTTTGCTTTACCTATTTGAACAACACCTGGAAGATGCGGAGGAATCCCCACCGCGCCCCATCCTGGAGGAACTGCTACGCGATTCCGGCTTTCCTCCGCTAATCATTACCCAGGCGCTCGATTGGCTGGAAGCGTTGGCCCACGAACAGCAACGGTCGTCGCCTCTGGCCATAACCGGGTCGAGTCACCGCGTTTTCGCCGAGTTCGAACTCGCCCGACTGAATGCCGAGGCCCGTGGTTTCCTGCTGCATCTGGAGCAGATCGGTGTTCTCGATCCGGCGCAGCGTGAGGTGGTAATCGAGCGCCTCATGGCACTCGATGAAGGCAGCGGCATCGAGGAGGTCAAGTGGGTGGTCCTGTTGACGCTGTTTCGCCAACCCGGCCAGGAGGCCGCCTTTGCCCGCATGGAAGACATGCTTTACGCCGACCTTGAGCTAACGGCTCATTGATTTCAGCCCTTCACACTTAAACCGAGTTCCCGTATGGCGCAATCCGTAGTTGTGGTCGAATCTCCGGCCAAGGCTCGTACCCTGAAAAAATTTCTGGGTAAAGATGTCGAAGTGTTCGCCTCCTATGGCCACGTGCGGGATCTGATTCCCAAGGAGGGGGCCGTCGATCCGAGCACAAACTTTTCGATGCACTACCAACCCATCGAGAAAAACGCCCGGCATCTTAGCGAGATCGCCCGGGCACTTGCCCATGCGAACAAGCTTGTACTCGCCACCGACCCGGATCGTGAAGGGGAGGCGATTTCCTGGCACCTGTATGAAATGCTCAAGGAGCGTGGCAAGCTAAAGGGCATGCAAGTCGAGCGGGTGGTTTTCCACGAGGTGACCGAACGGGCGATCCACGAAGCCATGGAGCACCCACGCGAGCTTGCAGATAACCTGATTAACGCGCAACAGGCCCGGCGTGCGCTCGACTACCTGGTTGGGTTCAATCTGTCTCCGCTGCTATGGAAAAAGATCCGCCGCGGTCTGTCGGCTGGACGGGTTCAGAGCCCGGCATTGCGCATGATCGCGGAGAGAGAAGATGAAATAGAGGCCTTTGAGCCCCGGGAATTTTGGCGGATCGAGGCAATACTGGTTAAGGAAGGACAGACTTTCGGCGCCCGGCTTTCGCGTTACCAGGGGGAAAAAGTCGAGCAATTCAGTTTCGAAGACGGCGTCAGCACCCGGGCAGCCCACGCGGCAATTGAACAGGCCGCAGGTGGAAAATTATGTGTTCAATCGATTGAGCGCAAGACCCGCAAACGCAATCCCGCCCCCCCCTTCATTACATCGACCCTGCAACAGGAAGCCGCCCGCAAGCTCGGCTTTTCGGCTCGGCGTACCATGCAGATCGCGCAACAACTCTACGAGGGCATCGATCTCGGCGACGGGCCGGTCGGGCTGATCACCTACATGCGTACCGACTCCACCCACCTGGCTCCCGAGGCGATCACCGAGCTTCGGAGCTACATTGGCGAGCGTTACGGCCCGGAAAATCTGCCGTCCAAGCCGCGGCACTACAAGACGCGAAGCAAAAACGCCCAGGAGGCGCACGAGGCCATCCGCCCAACCTCGGTACGACGCGAGCCGCGCGCGAATGCCAAACGGCTGAATCACGAGCAGGCCCGCCTATATGAGTTGATCTGGAACCGAACAGTCGCCTGCCAGATGATCCACGCAACGCTCGATCAAGTGGCCGTCGATCTCGCGGCGGGAGAGGTTGCCATCTTTCGCGCCACCGGCTCTACCATCCGCCATCACGGCTTCATGCAGGTGTATTTGGAGGGTCGTGACGAACCCGGCGGTGACGATCGGCAGGAAAGTCGCCTGCCGGCACTTGAACAGGGAGAAAAAATCGGGCTTGATTCCCTGCAGACGAGCCAGCACTTTACCGAACCGCCGCCACGCTATACCGAAGCCAGCCTGGTCAAGACGCTGGAGGCAAACGATATCGGGCGTCCCTCTACATACGCCTCGATCATCCAGACCTTGCTGTCGCGGGAATATGTTCTGCTTGAAAACCGCCATTTTGTGCCCACCGATGTGGGCCGGGTGGTTAACCGTTTCTTAACCGAACATTTTGAGCGCTATATGGATTACGCCTTCACCGCACGCCTGGAGGATACGCTCGATGCCATATCCCGTGGCGAGTGCGACTGGAAAAGCGCTCTCGGTAAATTCTGGACCCCCTTTGAACGCCGGGTGCATGAAATCGACACAAATGTTAGTCGCCGCGATGTCCTCAAGGCCCGGAAACTTGGCATCGACCCCGCGAGCGGGCGCGAAATATCCGTACGCCTCGGCCGCTATGGCCCGTTCGTACAAATCGGTACCGCCGAGGAGGAGGAAAAACCCCGTTTTGCCAGCTTGCGTCCGGGGCAAAAGCTTGAAACCATCACTCTGGAAGAAGCGGTTGAGTTATTCAAACTGCCGCGCGAATTAGGGGAGACTCCGGAGGGTGAAAAGGTATCGGCCAACGTCGGCCGTTTCGGACCCTATGTGCGCTACGGCAGCCAATTTGTTTCCCTCAAGGAAGACGACCCGTACACCGTCGAACTGCCGCGGGCACTGGAGCTGATCCGGGAGAAAAAAGAGGCCGATGCCAAACGCCTTATCCACGACTTCGATGGTATTCGGGTACTCAACGGCCGCTATGGCCCCTACATTACCGATGGCAAGAAAAACGCCCGTATCCCCAAGGGCACCGATCCCGCCGCCCTGACCCGGGAACAATGCCAAGAACTTCTGAACCAAGCTCCCGCCAAGCGCCCCCGCCGCCGCAAGGGAAAATAGATTCAGCGGCGGCGGGGGCGCGGATGCTGTTGGCGGGTGGCATCGTCGCCTACCCTACCGAAGGCGTATGGGGGCTAGGCTGCGACCCGGCCAACCCCGATGCGGTCGGGCGACTGCTTGCCCTCAAGCGGCGCAATCGCAACAAGGGGTTGGTCCTGCTGGCGGCCGATTTCAAGCAATTGGAGCCCTGGATCGCACCGCTTGATTCCGTCGCCCGGGCGCGGCTGGAGGCCACCTGGCCGGGACCGGTGACCTGGATCGTCCCCGCTGCGGCGGACTGCCCCGCTTGGATCACCGGCACCCGTTCGACGGTTGCCGTCCGCGTCAGTGCCCACCCGGTGGCACGCGATCTGGCCACGGCGGCCGGCACGGCCATTGTTTCCACCAGCGCCAATTCAAGCGGTGAGCCGCCCGAGCCGACGGCGGAAGCGGTACTCAAGCGTTTCGGCGGTGCGCTTGCAGGCCTCCTCGATGGCTGCCTGGGCGGCCTCGCCGGTCCCTCCGAAATCCGCGAACTGGCGGGAGGGCGCGTAATTCGCCCGGCTCCGGGGAAAACCTCGTGAACTATCCCGAGGTGGAAACCTGGCTAAGAAGGCTGCAAATCGATATTGTCGCCGGCTTGGTAAGCCTCGATGACAACCCGCGCCTGTGCCAGAACCGCTGGGAGCGCCGCGAAGGCGGCGGTGGTATCACCCGGACGATAGAAGGCGACGGGATGATCGAAAAGGGCGCAGTAAATTTTTCAGCCATCTCCGGCAACGGCTTGCCGCCCGCGGCAAGCGCGTTGCACCCGGCACTGTCCGGATACGACTTTCACGCCGCCGGCGTCTCGGTGATCGTCCACCCCCGCAATCCCTATGTACCCGCTTCGCATTTTAATCTGCGATTTTTTCTTGCCGAGAAACCCGGCATAGCACCGGTGTGGTGGTTTGGTGGTGGATTCGACCTCACTCCCTGCTATGGTTTCGAGCAGGACTGCCGCCACTGGCATCGTACGGCACGCGCTGCCTGTACCCCCTTTGGCGATGATATTTATCCGCGCTTCAAGCGCTGGTGCGACGAGTATTTCTACCTTCCTCACCGCGGCGAAGCCCGTGGTATCGGCGGAATCTTCTTCGATGACCTTAACGAATGGGGCTTCGAACGGTGCTTTCGCTTTGTACGCGCGGTGGGCGAGCACTATCTACCCGCCTATCTGCCTATCTTCGAGCACCGCAAGACCCACCCCTGGGGCGAACGCGAGCGGGCATTCCAGCTCTACCGCCGGGGCCGCTATGTGGAGTTCAACCTGATTTATGACCGCGGTACCCGCTTCGGCCTGCAGTCGGACGGGCGGGTCGAGTCGGTTCTGGCTTCTCTGCCTCCCGAGGCTCATTGGCGCTATGATTGGCGGCCTGCTCCCGGTAGCCCCGAGGATCGACTGACGGCCTACTTTCTTAAGCCGCGTGACTGGCTTGCCGGGGAACCGAGATAGCCCGATTTCTCGGCCTTAATTGGCATCAATGCCCGTCCACCTCCTTGGGCGTGGTTCGGGTCTGGACCGCAACGGCCCGGTTTCACCCCCCGGGCGAGCGCAATCGGGCAGCCGCACGACGGTGTGTCCTATGATTTCCTCTTTGCTGTACGTTGGGGGAAGCGGGATTTCCGGGCCGATCCCTCGAGGATTGGAGCTTGACCGCCCGCTCCCACCTCGGAAAATCATCCCTTTTACGTCCCCGGAAGGGGCCAACTGACAGGGCCTGAATTATGAATCCCGATATCGGACTTATCATCATCGGCGATGAGCTGTTATCCGCCAAACGCCGGGACAAACATCTAGAAAATGCGGCACGGCTGCTGGGTGAACGTGGCCTCGAACTGAGCTGGGTGCGGATCGAGCGTGACGATCTAGCTCGCCTGAGCGCGGTGTTTCGCGAAACGCTGCACAGCACCAGCCTGGTCTTTAGTCTGGGGGGAATCGGTTCCACCCCGGACGATGTTACCCGACCCGCCGCCGCTCAAGCAGCCGGCGTACCACTCATGCGTCATCCCGAAGTCGTTCGGCTGCTGGAAACCCGGTTCGGCAAGGCGGCCTACCCCAACCGCATTCGCATGGCCGAGGTACCGCAAGGTGCATCACTAATCCCCAACTCCTCCGGGTTGATCCCGGGTTTCAGCCTGGGAGATCATCATTTTCTGCCGGGTTTTCCGGAGATGTCGGCCGCGATGATGAGCCAAATCTTCGATGAGCGCTATGCCTCGTTGCGGCGCGAACCCGTAGTGGAACAATTGTTCGAAGTTTACGACGTAGCGGAAAGCGAGTTGGTGCCGATCATGGAGAGGCTCCTGGCCGCCTGCCCCGAAATCCGCCTTTCGAGTCTGCCACGGGGTGGACGACCCTGGCGGGTTGAGATCGGATTGAAAGGCTCCGACCCCGCAGTCGAAGCGGCGCAAAGTGAATTTACCCGTGAGCTGAACCGCAGTGGCATCACCTGGCGTCAGGGAGCCCGCCTGGCCCCGGGCCGGCTCGTCCCAGCCGCACGGGTTGGCGACACAGCCGGGGCCGAGAAATAGACTGTACTTCTTGGATCGGCCACTCTTAGTGGGCCTCGTCCCAATTCGCCCCAACCCCGATTTCAACCACCAGCGACACGGCTAGATCCGCGGCGGATCCCATCTTCTCGCGAATCTTGGTAACGGCCGACTCAAGCTTTGCCGCGGCAACTTCGAAAACCAGCTCATCATGCACCTGCATAACCAAATGGACATCGCTGTTCTCTGTAGCGCACCAGGCATGGATGGCAATCATCGCCCGCTTGATGATATCGGCGGCGCTGCCCTGCATCGGCGCATTGATTGCCGCCCGCTCCGCACCCTGGCGGCGGTGGGCATTACGGCTCTTGATTTCCGGCACATACAATCGGCGCCCGAAAATCGTTTCCACGTAGCCTTCACGTTTTGCCTGCTGCCGGGTTGCGTGCATGTAATCACGCACGCCGGGGTAGCGCTCGAAGTAGCGCTCGATATATTCTTGTGCCTCCTCCCGGCCTATGCCCAATTGCCGCGCCAGCCCAAAAGACGACATGCCGTAGATCAGGCCGAAGTTGATGGCCTTGGCCGCACGCCGCTCCGCCGGGCCGACCTCCTCGAGGCGGTGCCCGAAAACCTCGGCGGCCGTGGCTCGGTGAATGTCCCGCCCTTCGGCAAAGGCGCGACGCAGACCCGCATCGCCCGACAGGTGCGCCATGATGCGCAACTCGATCTGCGAGTAATCCGCAGCCACGATGCTCCAGCCTTCAGGCGCAACGAAGGCACGACGAATCTTTCTGCCCTCGGCCGTGCGAATGGGGATATTCTGTAAATTGGGTTCGGAAGAGGAAAGCCGCCCGGTAGAGGTTCCGCTCTGGTTATATAGCGTATGCACCCTACCGGTCCCTGGATTAACGCTCGCAGGTAGTTTCTCGGTATAGGTGGAACGCAACTTGGCCAGGGAGCGGTAATCGAGAATGCGCTGTGGCAAGGGATGCTTGGCGGCCAATTCACCCAGCACCGATTCGGCGGTTGAGGGCTGTCCCTTGGGGGTCTTGCGAATCACCGGAAGGTGTAAATCAGAAAACAATACCACGGCCAACTGGGCCGGAGAATCCAGGTTGAACTCCCGCCCGGCCAGCCGCCAGGCCTCGGCCTGAACCTGTTCCATCCGTTGGGCCAGTTCCCGGCTCTGAATCTTGAGCAGGTTGCTATCGATCATCACCCCGCGGCGTTCCATGGACAGCAACACCGGCACCAGCGGTATTTCAATCTCCTCATAAACCGCCTGCAGGGCCGGTACCCGGCGTAACCGCGGCCACAGGGCCTGGTGCAGGCGCCAGGTTACGTCCGCGTCCTCGGCGGCATAAACCCCGGCCCGATCGAGAGGCACCTCGGCAAAACCGATCTGCTTTACCCCTTTCCCTGCGACCTCTTCGTAGGTGATGGTTTTTTCCTTCAGCACCCGCGCGGCCAGGGAATCCAGGTCATGCCGCCCCGCGGTGGGATCGAGCACATAAGATTCGAGCAGGGTATCGTGACGGATCCCCGCCAGATGAATGCCGTGATTAGCCAAAACATGGGCGTCATATTTCAGGTGGTGTCCCAACTTGGGGTAAGCGGGGTTTTCCCATAGCGGCTTAAACCGCATCAGGACCTCATCCCGATCCAGTGGTTGCGCCTGCGTATGGGCAAGGGGAATATAGGCCGCGTCGCCAGGAGCCACGGCCAGCGCGATGCCGACGATGCGGGCTTCGAGGTAATTCAGACTGGTGGTTTCCAGATCGAATGCAAACCACTGCGCCGCACGAACCTTTTCGAGCCACAGTTCCATATTTTCCCGATTTTCCACCAAGGTGTAGTTCCGTGTCGGCGCCGGGGGATCTGTACGGTTCAATTCATCGAGCCAGTGTCTGAACCCAAGATCGGCGTAAATTTTTCGGAGTCGCCCGATATCCGGAGCCCGGGGAATCAACGCCTCGGGAGTAATTTGCAAATCAAGGTCATCCCGTACGGTAGCCAAGCGAACCGAAAGATCCAATCCTGCCAGATGCTCGCGCAGCCGTTCCCCCGCCTTGCCCTTAATCTCGTGCGCGTGTTCGCGCAAAGCATCGAGACTGCCATACTTGGACAGCCATTTGGCGGCCGTCTTCGGGCCAATGCCCGGAATACCTGGAATATTGTCCGAGCTGTCTCCCATGAGAGCCAGCAAATCGACGATCCGTTCCGGAGGCACACCGAATTTCTCCTCGACCCCCGCCCGCCCCATTCGGGTCCCGCGCATGGTATCCACCATCACGATCCCGTTATCGACCAATTGGGCCAGATCCTTATCGCCGCTGGCGATTACTATCTGTTCCCCCAAAGCGGCATGGCGCCGAACCAGGGTTGCAATCACGTCATCGGCCTCTACCCCGGATAGACGCAAAAGAGGCAGCCCCAAGGCTTCGATCAACTCCAGTAGGGGATCGACCTGTACGACCAGATCCTCGGGCATGGCGGCTCGATTAGCCTTATAAGCGGTATAGAGTCGGTCACGAAAAGTCGGGCCTGGGGCATCGAACACCACCGCGACCCGGCTCGGACGTTCATCTCGCCGCAGCCGGTTGAGCATACTGGCAACCCCGTAGATTGCGCCGGTAGGCCGTCCATCCGTGGTTTCCAGTGGGGGTAAGGCATGAAACGCACGATACAGGTAGGACGATCCATCCACCACTAGCAACACTGGGTTATTCATGATGCACCCTTTGTGGAGCCGGAAGCGTCCGCGAAACCGGGCTCTTTATCCCCAGTTTTTTCTTCGCGGGCGGCAAGGATAGCGGCCCCGTTTGGCCACAGCCGGCGAGTGCGAGTGCAAGCGGCAAAATACAAGCAGCCGACAAGCGGAGCGATAGACTGCGTATCCAAGAAAAAAACATGGCCTGGCCCCGATTCTGGCGAATAGGTCGATTATAGTGATTAACGGTTCACCGGCAAGAAATACCCTACCGCAAGTCGGCTCTACCAAGGTAAAAAACCTATTTTTTAAAAGCCCGCGGTTGCTTCCGATCTACTCGCTACGGCTTCGATTGTATGCAGCCGATTCAACCGGGATCATTAATCGACTCAAGTCTTTTTGCCAGCTCGCCGGAACGATACATTTCCAGTAAAATATCCGCCCCCCCAAGCAGCTCTCCCCGCAGGTAGAATTGGGGGTAGGTCGGCCAGTCGGAATGATGCCTGAGCGCCTCGCGCAACTCGGGGTCTTCAAGAATATTTACGGAGACGAAATCGGCATCGAGCGCGCGTAATATCTGCACCGCCTGGGCACTGAATCCGCATTGCGGGGAATCCGCTGTTCCCTTTATAAACAACACGGCCGGATTGGACAAATAGTCCCGAATCCTGTCTTCAACGTTCATATTTATTACTCCCGGCCTCGCGGCCTATTGTCCAAACCAGAAAATCCTTAAAAGGTCTCAATGGCCCCGGGAAAGCCCGTCCCTGGGCCCCCGGAGTCGCGGATCCGACCGTGGTCGATCCGCCGAGGCACTTTCCTGTACCTCGCGCAACATGCCTCCCGCTACCGAGGCTTTGGAAAACATTTCGGCTTGCAGAAAAATCAATCCCCATTTATTCCGGCCCCGGGCGTCAACCGGTGAAATTCCTGGTCGCAAAGTCCCAGTCGAAGATCTCCCATAGGGCCTCGAGATACCTGGGACGGGCATTGCGATAGTCGATGTAATAGGCATGCTCCCAGACGTCGCAGGTCAACAGGGCGGTCTCTCCGGTACGCAAAGGGGTTTCCGCATTTTGCCCTTTCATAATGGCAAGCGAACCATCGCGATTTTTAACTAACCAGACCCAGCCGGAACCGAACAAGCCGGCAGCCTGGGCAGTGAATTCCTTGCGGAATTCGGCAAAGGAGCCGAAAGCCGCGTCAATGGCCCGAGCCAAAGGTCCACCGGGTTCACCGCCCCCATTCGGGGACAATGAAGTCCAGTAGAAGGCATGATTCCAGGCCTGGGCGGCATTATTGAAAATAACCCCGTTTGCCTTGCCGATGATATCCTCCAGATTCATGGCCTCGAACTCGGTTCCCGCTATCAGCTTATTTAAATTATTGACATAGCCTTGGTGATGCTTGCCATAATGGTACTCAAGCGTTTCCTCGGAAATGTGCGGGGCGAGGGCATTCAGGTCATAGGGCAATTCAGGCAACTCATGATGCATCAAAAAATCCTCCATACCTGGGTATACTGAATAAGCTAGCTTAAATCAATCCAAATACTTGCAATCTACGGTTCTTTTTGCCGCCAAAAAATTTCTACGAATAGAAATCCGGGAAATCCTCCGAATATTGTGCCGTTCGGCATTCCCGCCGCGAGTAAACCATGGTTCCATAATAATCCTTTCCCGATCATTTCTGCTCAACCCTCCTTTCGGGGTCGACCGGGGTCGGCGGGGGCACGCGACGATGGTGGAACAAGGCATCCGCAATAACGATAATCGCCCCGATCGTGATCGCCGAATCGGCGATGTTGAAGGCCGGGAAGTACCAAATGTCGGAATAGTGCACCTGGATAAAGTCAATCACATAGCCATGCCATACCCGATCCAATGCATTCCCCAGTGCCCCTCCGAGAATTAGGGCCAATCCCGCAGCCAACCAGGCCTGTCCCTGAGCCGGCAATCGGCGCATCCAGGCGATTATCACCACGACAAATCCCAATGCGATGGCAACGAACAGCCACTGTTGCCAACCGTTGGCAGCGGCGAGAAAGCTAAACGCCACGCCCCGGTTAAAGAGCAATGTCATATTCAAAACCGGCAGCAAGTAAACATGCTGATAAGGCTGCAGATAGTAAAGCACCAACAACTTGGTGAACTGATCCGCCACCAGTACCGCTACCGAGAGTACCAGCCAACGTACCGGAGGGTGTGTCGGCCACAAAAAGGATTCCAGCCGGAAGCGACCCAGCCAGGAACGCAGCCGGGACCGGATACCATGGAGGCTCATGCCCACCGGCGATCCTCCCCGGTGCCGCTAAGATTATCCACACAGCGGGCACACAGCCCGGAGTGGCCCGGATCACTCCCTACATCCACGCGATGATGCCAACACCGGACACAACGAGCCTCAGGGCTTTTTTCGATGCGGAACCAGATTCCCGGAACCGTGCCTACCTCCACATCGCTCGGGCGCTCTGCGGCCGGGCGCAGATTTAGTTCGGACACCAAAAACACGAACCGGGCCTCGCCGCCTAGGGGCGCCAGCACCGCCAGCCATGTGGAATTGAGGTAAAAAGTCACCTTGGCCTCGAGAGAACCCCTGATTTTGTTTTCTCGGCGGAGATTTTCAATCCCTCGCAGCAACTCTTCACGCAGGGTAAACACCCCCTTCCAATCGACATCGGTGGCCGTTGCCTGTGGCAGCTCATGCCAAGTCTCGATCATAACCGACAGCTTGCGCTCCCCCGGCAGATGCGCGTAAACCTCCTCGGCGGTAAAACAGAGTATCGGGGCCAGCCAACGAGTCAGTGCCTCCGCCACCTGCCACAAGACCGTCTGCGCCGAGCGCCGCCCCCGGCTGGCCGCCGGCATGGTATAGAGGCGATCCTTGGTGATGTCCAGAAACAGGGCTCCCAGTTCGGAGACGCAGAAGTTGTGTACCCGCTGGTAGATGATATGAAAATCGTAATTTTCATAGGCGCGTTCGACCTGAACCCCCAGTTCACGCGCTTCCATCAGCAACCAGCGATCGAGTGCCAGCAGTTCATCCGTACTTACGGTATCGTGTGCCGGATCGAAATCGTAGAGGTTGGAAACCAGGAACCGCAAGGTATTACGCATACGCCGAAAAGCATCTGCGGTACGTTTGAGGATCTCGCCGGATACCGCCATTTCGCGGCGGTAATCCGTTGCGCTTACCCACAGGCGCAGAATATCGGCGCCGAGGCCGTCCACTACTTGTTGCGGGGCAACTACATTACCCAGGGACTTCGACATCTTGCGCCCCTCGGAATCCACGGTAAATCCATGGGTCAATACCCGACGATAAGGCGCACTACCCGTCAGGGCGACCCCGGTCAGCAACGAAGATTGAAACCAGCCCCGGTGCTGATCCGACCCCTCAAGATACAGGTCGGCCGGGAAACCCAGCCCTTCGCGCCGTCCCAACACGCACCGATGGCTCAGCCCGGAGTCCAGCCAGACATCGAGTACATCGGTACTCTTGCGATAATCTTTTGCCTCATCCCCTAGTAATTCCGCCGGATCCAGGGCATCCCAGGCCTCCAGGCCCCGTGTCTTCACCCGCTGTGCCACCTCACGCAGCAGCCGGGCACTATCGGGATGGGCCGCACCGGTCTGGCGATTCACGAACAGGGCCAGCGGCACTCCCCAGATGCGTTGTCGCGAGATGCACCAGTCCGGGCGTCCCGCGATCATCCCGCGCATCCGTTCCCGACCCCAATCCGGGGTCCAATCGACTTGCTCGATCGCCTCCAGGGTACGAGCGCGCAAGGAATTCGCCGCAAGGTCTATAAACCACTGAGGCGTGGCGCGAAATACCACCGGCGACTTATGGCGCCAACAATGCGGGTAGCTATGTCGATAGGGCGCGTGGGCAAGGAGCATGCCGCGGCGTTCGAGTTCAGCCAGAATGATTCGGTTTCCCGTCGCAAGGGTTTCCCCGCCCACCAGGACGGTACCCGGAAGGAATCTCCCCGCATCATCCACTGGATTTTCCACCGGCAACCCGTAGCGAACTCCTAGATGAAAGTCATCCTGGCCATGTCCCGGCGCGGTATGCACGGCACCGGTACCCATCTCTAGGGTCACGTGTTCGCCCAGGACGACCGGAACCTGGCGTTCGAGCCAGGGATGTTGCAAGACGACGCCGGCCAGTGCATCGCCACGTACCCGCCCGAGTATCTCCGGATCCGTTGCCCCGAAGCGCTCGAGCGCCGTCGTCATCAGCCCTTCGGCCACGATCAGCGCCTCGCGCCTCGCGCCAATATTGACCGCGACAAGCACATAGTCCAGCCGGGGATGCAGCGCCACCGCCTGATTGGCCGGTAGGGTCCAGGGTGTCGTGGTCCAGATCGGAAGCGATACCGGCAGAGCGACAGTCACGCCAAATCGGTCCGCACAGACAGGTGGATTGATCACCGGGAATCGAACATCCAATGACGTCGACTCATGCCCGGCATATTCCACCTCGGCCTCGGCCAGGGCCGAACGGCAATCGAAGCACCAGTGTACCGGCATATCGCGCCGAATAATATGGCCGGCGGCGAACAAATCCGCCAACGCCTCAATCTCGCACCCCTCATAGCCCGGTTCCATCGTCAGCGCTGGATTATGCCAATCCGCCAGCACGCCCAGGCGCACAAACCCGGCCCGCTGCCGCTCGACCTGCTCGGCGGCATATTTTCTGCAAGCGAGGCGAAATTCACCCCGTGGCAATTCGCGCGCCTTGCGCCCGAGCCTTCTTTCCACGGCATGCTCGATCGGCAGACCATGACAATCCCAGGTCGGAACAAAAGCCGCATCGAAACCGGCCAGGGTTCGGGAACGCACCACGATGTCTTTGAGGATCTTGTTGACTGCGTGACCGATGTGAATAGCCCCATTTGCATAGGGGGGGCCATCAGCCAGTACAAACTTCGGCCGCCCGCGGGCCGCCCGGCGGATCTGCCCATACAAGTCACTGCGTTCCCACTCGGCCAACATTTGTGGTTCACGCTTTGCAAGTCCCGCGCGCATCGGCATACCGGTACGCGGCAAATTCAAGGTATCCCGGTAATCATTCACCCGCCTGTCCCGCTGTTTGACTGTTGAACCCTGGCATTCTCATACTCCGCCGTATTTCCATATCGCTCGTACCTGGATTGGCATATTACGCATTTTGTGACCTCTGCTCCTGCCCCTCGGCAACCGGTGTCCCCCACGCCAGATTGTGCTCGGCAAGCCACCGGGCCCCCCGGCGTTCATCTTCTCGCATGGCATCAACCAGTGGGCTCAAACCCCTAAAATTGGTCTCGGGCCGCAGGTGGGTAAGAAAATCCACACCCAGCAAGTCGCCGTAAAGCGGCCCCCGCCAGCGGGGCAAATAGACCTCGAGCAGACGCCTGCCCTTCACTCCCAACGTCGGGCGCGTCCCCACATTGGCAAGTCCGTGGCGAAGTCCCCCGGGCATGCCCTCGACCCGCACCACATAGATGCCCGCAAGCGGTGGCGGTCGCCGCCCCAAGGCCATGTTCGCGGTGGGAAACCCCAAGGTTTTCCCTATCTGGTCGCCCCGTATTACCCGCCCATAAAGGCGATAAGGCCGCCCGAGAAGCCGGTAAACCTCGTCAAACCGGTGGGCGAACAACGCCTGTCGCACCCGGGAACTCGACACCCGTGAACCTGCCAGGACCACGGGGGCCACGGCCTTTACCGTAAAGCCGTGGACTCGGCCCAATCGCTGCAAAAGAGCGATATCACCTCGCCGCTCGGCACCAAATCGAAAACCCTCCCCGACGACCACCCCGCGGGCCTGCAACCCTTCAACCAGGACATGGTGCACAAAATCCTCCGCCTTCTGCCTAGCCAGATTCCGATCGAATCGCAGGCAAGCAAATATTTGCACTTGCCCGGTCTCTTCCACCAAACGCCACTTGGTCACAAAGCGGGACAGGCGTGGCAATCGGCCACCGAAAAATTCCTCGGGCTGCGGTTCGAAACTTAGCAGCACGAGTGGCAACCGGCGCCGTCGGGCCTCACGCCCGGCCGCGGCAATCAGCATCCGGTGGCCCCGGTGCAGGCCATCAAACTTGCCTATGGTAACAACCGCGCCGCCCGGAACCGCCGCCCGGCCGGCTTGCCCGCGGATCAGCCGCATCGCTTATCCTCAAACTTTAAATTATACGGGTTCATGCCGATTCAGTCCGAAATGCCGGGGACGTCCACCCAACAGGCCAAGAGTAAAGAGATATCCCAACACGCCTCCTACGATCAATAGCACCAGATGCCCGATCCGCTCCCAGGCAGACCAGGCGATCCAGTGTTGCATCGAGCCCGCCGCCAACCAGAGCCCCAGTCCCATAACCACCGTTGCCAGGGAGACACGTACAGCGAACGGACCCCAGCCTGGCCGGGGATGGTATATACTCCGGCGGCGTAAACCGCGCCACAGTAGCAACGCGTTTACTCCTGCTGCGATCGAGGTGGCCAATGCCAACCCGGCATGGGGAGCCGGGCCACCTCGTAGCGCCCAGGGCACGACTAAAGCCACATTGAGGACCAGGTTCACCGCGACCGCAACGATTCCCGCCCGGACGGGGGTACGCGTATCCTGGCGCGCAAAATAGGCCGGTGCGAATACTTTAATCAAGGAAAAAGCGGTCAACCCCAACGCATAAGCAACAAGACTCGCCCGGGTCATCATCACATCATAGGGGGTAAAGCGATCATACCCGAAAAGCGTTGCCACAATCGGCCCGGAAAGTGCCGCAAGGCCCGCCGCTGCGGCCGGCATGGCAAACAGAGTCAAGCGCAGCGCCCGCTCCAGCAGTGCCGAATAATCCCGGAGTTGCCCCCGTGCATGATAACGGGCAAGGCCCGGCAAAATCACCGTTCCCAGAGCCACGGCAAACACCCCCAAGGGGAATTCCATCAGCCGGTCGGAATAATACAGCCAACTCACGCTTCCCCCGGCCAGGAACGAGGCGATCAGCGTGTCGACCAGGAGATTGACCTGCGTTACCGAGGCTCCGAAGGCCACCGGAAGCATCAGGCGAAAGACACGTCGTACCCCCGGATCATGCCAGCGTAACCGGGGCCACACGAGTAAACCCAGCCGATACAAAGAAGGGAGTTGAAGCAAGAGTTGCAGCGCTCCCGCAACCAATACGGCACCGGCGAGCGCATATACCGGCTGATTCAGGTGAGGCGCCACGATCCAGGCCGACACGATAAAGGCCACATTGAGGAGTACGGGAGCAAAGGCCGGCGTGCCGAAGCGCCCGTAAGTATTCAATACTCCCGCAGCCAATGCCAACAGGGAAACAAACAGGAGATAGGCGAAGGTCAGCCGCAATAAATTCGCGGTCAATCCAAACTTTGCCGGGTCGGTATGAAACCCGGGGGCAAAAACCCACACGAATAACGGCGCGGCCAACACCCCCAACCCGACCAATAACATCAAGGCTAGCCCCAAGGCCCCCTCGGTCTGCGCGATCAAGGCCCGTACCTCTTGCTTGTCTTGCCGCGCCCGGTATTCGGACAATACCGGCACGAAGGCCTGCGAAAAGGCCCCCTCGGCAAACAGGCGGCGACCGAAATTGGGGATCTTGAACGCCACTAGAAAAGCATCCATGCCAAATCCGGCGCCGAAATAGGTTGCGAAAATCACGTCACGGGCAAAACCCAGCAGCCGCGACAGCATGGTAAAGCCACCGACGGTGGACAGGTTAGTCGCCAAGCCGCGTTTCAGCGCCACTCAAATCTCCGTGCCCTTGAGTCTAAACCCAATTCGAGGCATACTATTACGGTTATTTTTATTCTTTTGGAGAGTCCTCTTGGCCAACACGCCACAGGCACGAAAACGTGCGCGACAGGCGGAAAACCGTCGCCAACACAATCAGACCCTGCGTTCACGCCTTCGCACATCGATCAAAAAGGTGAATAAAGCCACTGCAAGTGCCGACGTCCCGGCGGCACAAGCCGCATTTCAGGCTGCCGTACCTAAAATCGACAGCATGGTCACTAAAGGCCTGCTGCACAGGAATACCGCAGCCCGCTACAAGCATCGTCTCAACGCGCAAATCAAGCAATTGACCGATAAGGTCTAAGGAAAAATTCATTCGCCACGCAGCTTCTCCGCATACCGCGATTCGATGGAGTTCCAAACCGCCTCGAGCAACCGGTTCAGCCCAATCCGGGTTTTCGAGGAAATCACGAACCATGGTTGGTCCCAGCCCAGATCGGATACGGCTTTTCCGGCTCGATCTTCGGCCTCCTGCGGTGGCAATAGGTCAGCCTTGGAGAACACGAGCCAGCGTTCCCGTTCTCTGAGCACCCGGCTATGCGCCTCCAGTTCGTGTTCGATTGTGCGCACAATGTTGGAATCGAACCCCCCCGGTGGCGCCATGTCCACCAAATGTAACAACAGGCGTGTGCGCTCAACATGACGCAGAAATTGAAGTCCCAGACCATACCCCGAAGCCGCTCCCGCGATCAATCCCGGAACATCGGCTACCACAAAACTGCGTACCGTATCCAGTTGTACGACACCCAACTCAGGGTGCAGGGTAGTAAAGGGATAATCGGCTATTTTAGGATGTGCCGCCGAGATAACCGCCAGCAAACTGGATTTACCGGCATTGGGCATGCCCAATAATCCCACTTCGGCAAGTAGTTTGAGTTCCAGTTTCAAGCGGCGCATTTCTGCTTCGCCACCCGGAGTAGCCCGCCGCGGGGCTCGGTTTATGCTGGACTTGAAGTGCGTGTTTCCCCGCCCACCCCGGCCCCCGCGGGCCACCAGCAAGCGGTCTCCCGAGCGCACTAGCTCTCCCAGAATTTCGCCGGTTTCCGCGATACTGACCACGGTACCTACGGGCACATAAACCTCCAAGGAGGCGCCTGCAGCACCGCACATTTGCCGTCCCGAACCCGATTTTCCCGATTCGGCACGAAAGTGTCGTCGGGCTCGAAAATCGGCCAAGGTAGCGAGTCCAGCCTTGGACACCAGCCAAACACTGCCGCCATCACCACCATCCCCGCCATCGGGTCCTCCGTGCGGGATATATTTTTCGCGGCGAAAACTGATGCACCCATTGCCGCCCCGCCCCGCCTCGACAATAATATTGGCTTCATCAACAAACTTCATGTTGCCGTGACCGTATTACCGGAAAAAGAAAACCCCGGCAGTACCGGGGTCTTACACACACGCAAATTAAGAAAATTATTAGTCTGTAAGGATAGAAACAAATTTGCGCCCATGTGGCCCCCGAACCCTGAACTCAACTCGTCCGGGAGCACGCGCAAACAGGGTATGGTCGCGCCCCAAACCCATATTTTCACCGGGGTGGAAATGAGTACCACGCTGACGCACAATGATCGCTCCGGCGTCGACCCGCTCACCGCCATAGCGTTTGACCCCTAGGCGCTTGGACTCCGAATCGCGGCCGTTGCGTGAACTTCCACCTGCTTTCTTATGTGCCATAGTTACACTCTCCGCTGCGATTACTTGGCTAGAATCTCATTGATTCTGACTTCGGTATAGGCCTGGCGATGCCCCTGATGACGGCGATAATTTTTCCGTCGATGAAATTTGATTATATGAATTTTCTTCCCCCGCCCCTGCGCCACAATTTCGCCACGAACCCGCCCTCCTTCAACCCAGGGAGTACCTACCAGAACTTGGCCATCATCTTGCGCTACGAGCGCCACCCGATCGAATTCAACCGCATTACCCTCGGAGGGGGACAGTTTTTCAAGCCGAATAACTTCACCTGGGGTAACCGGGTACTGCTTGCCACCCGATACGATAACCGCGTACATAACTTTCATATATTTCACAAGAGAATAGAAAATTTTATCTATCATCGCCGGGCAAGTCAAGTTAAAGTCCCGCAATATTAGCCGCTCAAGCCCCCGGGCGCAATAATATGCACCCCACTACAGGCCGCTTTGCCCAAATACCGGGGGGGGGGCTGGCGCAGGTATGTATTTGCTCCTTGGATCGATATCCTGATCTTGATTCGTACCGGGAGGAAGGCTAGAATGGACTAGACTGTCTAGTCCAAGGTATCTCCATGCGCCTAAAATTCTCTGTTCTTCTATTGCTTGGGCCATGCCTTGCCCTGCTGAGTGGCGCAGCACAAGCCGAATCACTGCAAGCCGCCCTCGCTTACACCTATCTACACAATCCACTGCTGGAGGCCGCACGGGCCAACGAAAGCGCGACGCAAAGCGACATCCAGGCCGCCAAAAGCGGCTGGTACCCAAAACTTTCCCTGGTCGGCGGTTTATCGCGGGATAATACTTCTGGAACCATAACCTTTTTTCCCCGACCATCGAATTTCAGCGCGATTCTCAATCAGAGCCGGATTGCCCTGCGTGTTGATCAGCCCCTATATGCGGGCGGCAGCCTTTCGGCGCGTGTTTCCGTTGCTGAAAACGCCGCGTCGGCACTGCATGCCTCGACCCGGGCGCTGGAATCGAAAATCCTTTTGCGGACCGTAGGCGCTTACCTCGGCGTCGTGGAGGCCAAGGCTGCCCTGAAAGTTCAAACCGACAATATCCGCGTGCTTGAGCACCACCTCAAGGCGGCGCGGGACTCGCTCCGCCATGGCGAGGGAACCCGCACCGATGTTGCCCAGGCCCAGGCCCGACTCGAAGGGGCAATTGCCAGCCGCATCGCGGCCGTCAGCGGACTGGCACAAGCCCGTGCCGATTACCGCGCCATCGTCGGCCAATACCCGGGAATCCTCGAGCTGCCCACCGGAATTCCGGGCTTGCCTACCAATCTACATCAAGCCGAAACCCTGGCCACGGAAAATTACCCGGTTGTCGCCGCACGTTTCCAAGCCCAGGCCGCCGCCGACCGGGTCAACGTCGTCAACGCAAACCTGCGCCCCGCGCTCGATCTCTACGCCGAAGTCAACCGCGAGAGCGATCCCCAGTACGGTTTCAGCATAGTGGAAAATCGGGTTATCGGTATCCGACTCAGCGTCCCCATCTGGGAAGGCGGAGCGCACTGGGCCCAATCCGCAGCCGCCCGGCACCGCGCACGGGCGGCTCGGCTGGAGATAGAAAACGCTCGGCGCAGCGCCGTCAATCGAGCGGTGTCGGCATGGCAAAACTACACCGGAACCCTTGCCACCGTGATGGCCTTTCGGTCCCAGGTCGAGGCTGCACGGATCGCCTACCTGGGGGTTGAGCAGGCACATCGCCACGGGGAACGCACCCTGCTCGAGGTTCTCAATGCCGAGCAAGAATTACGCAACGCCCGCCTCGCCTTGATCCGGGCCCGCGCCAAGCGTATCCGCACCGGTTATGCGCTGCTCGCAGCCAGTGGACGGCTTTCCGCCCAAACATTAAACCTTCCTCCAGCGGAGGCCAGCCTTCCGAATAAACCATGAATGATGTAGCCCACACTGCTCCTTCCAGCGAAAAACGCCCACAGATCCTGGCCGCGGCCCGCCGGGTATTCCTGCGGGAACACTATGCCTGCGCCAGCATGGAAAGCATTGCTCAAGAGGCCGGGGTATCCAAGCAGACCGTGTATAACCACTTCGGTTGCAAGGAAAAGTTATTTCGCGAACTGGTGAGGGAAAGCACCCGGCGGCTCAGCCTGACCTTCGAGCTGGACATGACAGACCTCGAGGCCTCTCCGGAGGCGGTACTGACCCGCATCGGGCAACAAATTCTCGATATCATGCTGAACGAAGAAACCATGGAACTGCACCGCCTGATGCATTCCGAGGGGCGCAGATCTCCGCAAACCGCCAACGAATTCTATAGCTTCGGTCCCAACCGGATCGTAACGATTATTGCCGAGTACCTGCGGATTCAGGTTCGTGCCCGGCGTTTGGAATTAGATAACCCCCGGATCGCATCCGAGCAGTTTACCACCATGCTCATAGGGCATTTGCGGCTGCGCCGCCTGCTCGGAATCGGGCCGTCTCCCGGTGCGGATGAGCGCCGACGTTATGTGAAGTCGGCGGTGCGGATCTTCCTCGATGGAGCCCGCCCCCGTAAATAGCGGCTTCGTCCCGAGGAACGCCGCTATCTGGGCATTGCGAGATGTCGCACCCTGCGATTCGATGAACTGCCGCTTGTTCATTGGGGCTCGATTGTTTTATGCATGATTACTGCTGTCCCGCTAACTTTCACGGCAAAGCCATCTGGTTGACGTTGGATTGAATATCGCCAGGCAGCTCGCCTCGAAGCAACGCCATCAAGTCCCGTTTTTCAAACAGATTGAGATGCAATAATCGTAAGATTTGTTGCGTGCTTTTCTGCAGCTTCGACTGGAACTTGAGAAAGGCCAGCAGCAAGTACACACACAAGGCAATCCAGATCTGGGTCATGACCGCATTCTTGCTTGTACCCACAAACGATTTGATCTTCAGATTTTGTTTAATCCATTTGAAAAACAGTTCGACCTGCCATCTTGCCTGGTAAATATCGGCAATGGTTCTGGCCGATAGCTTGAAGTGGTTGGTCAGAAACACATAACGCTTCCCGGTTTCCGCATCCCGATAACCGATGCGACGTAACTGAACGGGGCACTTCTTTGCGGTTTGAGTCCCGGTGAACTCGATGGTTTGATCGCAAATCAAGCCCTTGCTTTTCAAGACGGGTCGGCGACTTACCGGGCGATATGTTGCATTGGTTTTCAGTCGGGTGACAAAGGATATCCCTTTCTCTGTCAGTTGCTTATACCAGCCGTAGTCGTTGTAGCCCCTATCAATCGCAACCATGCTGCCCTTGGGGAATTCCAGCGTGCGACCCACCGTCACATCGGGTTTCTTGCCTTCTGTTACGGTTACAAACTCGGGCAAGTACCCGGCATGGTTCAGCCCAACATGGAGTTTTATAGCGCCTTTCGTGGTTCGGAAATCCGCCCAGGGAAAAACCGACAGACATAAGTCAATCGTCGAGGCATCCAGCGAATACAGCGGGCTTTTGAAGCGGAAAGTATGCCCGGGTACGACACCCTGGCAGCGACTCAACAGCTTTCCAAATAAGGCTTCGTACAGCGCATATGGCTTCCCGTCGTTGATGCGGGATAAATTGGATCGAGACAATTTTGTACTCCCCAGATGATAAAGGCGGTGGGCCTGCGCGGAAATATTCTCAACAATATCGCGCAAGCTGTTCCGCCCGGCCAGTTGGGCCATGGCCAGGGCCACAAACTGCGACCAGCGCGAGGCGGTGCGGAAAGAACGCCCCGAATGGTGCCGTTTTGCAAGGGTCTCGAATTCATGTCTCGGCACGAGTTTTAGTATTTGGGAGAAGATTGTATTACAATGAGCCATGGCCTGATTCTCCTATCTGGTTCAACAAGTTATCGTCAAACTCATTGTACCAATTACGGCTGAATCAGGCCTCCTTATTTGTTCGTTAACGGGATAGCAGTGCCCCGAGGTATTGACTCCCATGGCTCGCAGCGTATAGTGTGCATCGCCATAAACACCAACTTTTTATCTGCCCATGCCCGACCGGAAAACTGAATCAAATAGTGCCTCTTCCTCGGAGGCCGCAACCGGTTTCGAAGCGGATCTTTCGGCACTGGAAAACTGCGTACGGACCCTTGAACAGGGGGATATACCGCTGGAGGCCGCTCTTAAGCAGTTTGAGACGGGAACCATTTTGCTCCGCCGTTGCGAAGCCGCCCTGAAACGCGCCGAGCAACGGATCGAAATTCTGCTGACGAACTCTGTACAGGCCGTCCCCCACCCCTTTGAACCAGAGGATTGAAGCTTGAGCTTTATCACACGCATACCGGATTATCGCCGGCGGGTCGAGGCTACCCTGGATCGCCGACTGGCACCTGCAACCGAGTTCCCCCAACGCCTGCATTCGGCCATGCGCTACGCTGCTTTGGCCCCCGGCAAGCGGATTCGGCCGCTTCTGGTCTATGCCACCGGCGAGACCATGAATGTCCCGCCCGACCGTCTCGACGGGTCAGCCGCGGCGGTTGAGTTGATTCATGCCTATTCCCTGGTGCATGACGATCTGCCGCCCATGGACGACGATGCCCTGCGCCGGGGGCGACCGACATGTCATCGTGCTTTCGATGAGGCAACCGCCATTCTCGCCGGCGATGCCCTGCAAACACTCGCCTTCGAGGTGTTGACCAGTGACCGCTCCACCAACCCATCGCCCGAGAAACGCCTTTGGCTCATATGGCTGCTGGCTCAGGCCTCCGGTTCCCGCGGCATGGTCGGGGGGCAAGTGGTCGACATTGAAGCCGAGGGCCAGGTGCTTGGGCGCGAAGCTCTTGAGCGGATGCATATGATGAAGACCGGCGCCCTGATCCGGGCCAGTGTACTGATGGGGGCTAATAGCGCCAATGATCCAGACGAAACGGCTCTAGCCGCCCTGGACCGATATGCCCACCACATAGGCCTCGCCTTTCAAATTCAAGACGATATTCTCGATGCCACCGGAAAATCAGAACAACTGGGCAAGGTTGCGGGCGCGGATGCGGCGCGTGGTAAACCCACCTATACGGCCATCCTGGGACTAGAAGGTGCACGTAAAGCCTTGAACGCCGTTTACGTGGAAGCGCTCGAAGCCCTGGAGCCTTTTGGAGAACGTTCCGAACCGCTCCGCAGCCTGGCCGAAATGATCGTCGTGCGTGACCACTGAGCCGGAAGTTCATGGTTTTTTACGGGTTCCTCCGCCTTGGTTTGGGGAACCCGCTACCGAGATTTTCGATCAACCCGTCTCCCTTGGCCGGATCCTGAACCCATGAAATATGTCGGCGCCCATGTCAGTATCGCCGGCGGGGTGGAAAATGCCCCGCTCAACGCCCGGGCAATCGGCGCCCGGGCTTTCGCCCTGTTCACCAGGAGCCCGCGCCGGTGGCAGGCCAAGCCGCTCGAACAAGAAAGCATCCGGGCCTTTCGGAACAATTTAGCGGCGGTCGATATTGATCCGCGCCACGTCCTGCCCCACGACAGCTATTTAATCAATCTCGGTCATCCGGATCGGGAGGGCCTGGAAAAATCCCGGGCGGCCTTCCTCGACGAGATGCAACGGGTCGCCCGGCTCGGACTGGATAAGCTCAATTTTCATCCCGGCGCCCATCTCGGCGGAATCAGCCTGGAAGCTTGCCTGGATCGGGTGGCCGAGTCCATTAACCGGGTTTTGGATCGGGCTCCGGGCGTGACCGCCGTGATCGAAAATACCGCCGGACAGGGTGCCAATGTCGGCTATCGCTTCGAGCATCTCGCCCATATTATTCAGAGGGTGGAAAATCGCTCCCGGATCGGTGTTTGCCTCGATACCTGCCACAGTTTCACCGCCGGGTACGACCTGCGCACCCGCTCTGCCTGCGATGCCACCTTCGCCGAATTCGCGGCCATCGTCGGGTTCAATTATCTTTGCGGGATGCATCTGAATGACGCCAAGCCCGATTTGGGAAGCCGCGTGGACCGCCACGAAAGCCTCGGTCGGGGAAAACTGGGCATGACCGTATTTCGCTACATCATGCAGGATGTGCGATTCGATGACATTCCCCTGATTCTCGAAACGCCGGATCGCAAGTGCTGGCCCGGGGAAATCGAGCGGCTCTACCGTTACGAGCCCCTGCCGCCTGATTCAGATTGCGGGCCGAGGCCCGGAGCCGCCAAGCCGATGCCACGGTAAAGCCCGTGGGGAGCGAAGCCATGGGCTGAAAGAGGTCCCTAGATCTACCGGCAAGCGCAAATCCGGCTTACACTTTATGGGCCTACTCCGGGCCGCAACTCCTAGCGACTTGCGATGCTCCCTCCCCGGCCGTCCGCTTGCGTTCAGCCGGACTTTTCCCGATTACGGCCAGGGTCAGCCGCGATACGCAGGCCAGGCGTTCGGTTTCGTCGCGAATGCGGATCTCCCAGACCTGGGTGCTACGGCCCAGGTGCAGCGCTCGGGCGATGGCGGTGACGAGGCCGGCACGTACGGAACCGATATGGTTGGCGTTTATTTCCAGCCCTACACAATAGAAGCGCTCCGGATCCACACACAGGTTACCGGCGATGCTCCCAGTGGTCTCCGCAAGGGCGACCGATGCGCCGCCATGCAGAATGCCGAAGGGCTGGCGGGTTTTGGCATTTACCGGCATGGTTGCGGCAAGGAAATCGGCCCCGACCGCGGTGTAATGGATGCCCAGATGCCGCGCCAAGGTGGCGCCACCGCATTCGTTCAGGGTTTTGAGGTCGGGGGGTTGGAACCAGATACTCATAAGGATTTCTACTCCGAATGGCCGGGTTGCGTCTGCCGTTTGGTGGCGGCCAGAAAGGCCAGTCCGCCGGCGGTCAGCGTGAAATAGAACACCCCTCCGCGCCAGAGCAGCAGCATGAGTCCCAGGGTATGGCGATCGACCCAGGGCAGTAGCAGCAGCGCAAACACCGCCTCAACACTCAGGGTACCGCCGGGAAGAACGGACACCTGGCCCGCGAAAAGCGCTAGAACCTGTACGGCGATCAGGTAACTCCACGGAACCGGAACATTGAGGCCCAGCGCGACTAGGGGCAGGATGGTGAAGCGTGCCGCCCAGTAGCCTCCCGCCAGTGTCAGCAACAGAGCAAGGCGCAGTTTGGGCATGGTCAAGACCTGTATCATGCCGCGGCGAAAGTCGAACCCCCAGCGCAGGAAGCGCCGCCGCCGCCGAAAGCCGATGTGAATCCGGGTCATGGCCCAGGCCGCGATCCGCAGCAACCGCCGGTAATACACCAGACCGATCACAATCCCCACGAGAAAGACGGCGCATAGGGCGAAGCCGATTGCGACCAGTCGCCAAGGATGTTCTCCTCTCACGGTGAGGGCGATCAAGATGGCACTGGCTGTCAGAGTGGCGGAAAAAATCAGTAGATCCAGAAGTTTTTCCAGGGTAAAAAGAGCGGTGGCAATCGCCGAATCGATCCCCGTGCGCACGATCAGGAAAACATAGGAGGCGATTCCGGTGACCATACCGGGGCCGAGCGCAGCCCCGAAGTCTCCTCCCGCCGAGATTAGCCAGGCGCGGCCCAGTGACAGATGGAAGCCATTGGCGCTTACCAGCAGTTTGACGCGAAAGGCGTTAAGAAGCCAGGCCAGAAGCATAAGTGCCGGCGCCCCCCCGAGTACCCAGGGCGGCACGCTGCCGAGACGTCGGAACACGGTGGCGCCACCGAGCAGAACGGGCACCGCCATGCTGGTGGCAATTGCCAGTAGTACCAGGATGGTCCCACGCCAACGGCGCGAGGAGTGCCGGCGGTTCAGTTGCGATACCCGGCGAGACGGCATAGTTCGCTGTAGGTGGCCACGGTATAAGGAGGGGCCGGAATCAAGGCGGCGCGCTTGAGGCTCGCATCGGGAAAATCGCGATCGATTTGGGCATCTAGAAGGGCCTCGACGGGGGCCACCGCGGAGCCGTCGAGCACTTGGTCATAATGAACAAAAAGCCACTTGCCCCGGTGCCGGTGAGTATCGAGTATGTGACGATACATATCGTTCCAGATACCGAAGACATCCGCCTCGGTCAGGGGGATATCCGGATACTGTCGGCGGCCTTCTTTCAGGATACTGCTTGCCGTGCGCCCCGGCTCGCGAAAAATACACAGATAGACCGTGCCCGGCGGGAGAAACTTGCGCCAGGCGGGGAGGGTATAGCAAAACCTGGGATCCTTAAAAGCAAACGGGCGATGGGATACCTGGTTCTGGATGCGTCGCGCAATTCGACCGGGTACGCTGATGGGCGTCCCCACGGGCAGCCGCGCAAGCCAGCGTTCGGAGGGGAAATTGGCGCGCCAAATGCGCAGAAACAGGTAGCGGCTGCGTGATGGGGCATGGGGGGCCAACAATCGTTCGTTGATGGCATTGATGGGCAGTGCCTCGAAAAACCCCCTGGGATTGGCCTTGCGCGGCCCATACAGCTTGCCGCCCATGTAATAACCGGTATGGTGCAGGGTGCCGGCAAGCATGCTGGTGCCGCTGCGCCCGCAGCCGAGAATCAGGCAGTTGCGCATTTGTTTTTCCTCGGATTCGTGCCGGAAGCAGTCTGACTCATGCTGGGCGGGATTATACGACTTGGGATATGCCAACACCGGGGATCAGGTCGAGAAAATGGAAGCGGCCCGCCCGAATTTCCCTGCGCCCCGGATGAAAGTTCAAGGGTTGGGGAAACCGCGGTCCGCCCCAGACAAAGCTATGGAACTCCCCATTTTCACCGCAAGGATCCACCGTCGGCGGCAACTCATGCAGCAGGGCGTCGTCATAGGATCTGCCGAGAAAGGCGGGGTCCAGTTGTTCGGCATCGATCATGGTAAGTATGGCACGGTGCCCGGTGGTGATGAATTCGCGGGCCAGGCGCTCCGTCGGCTCTCCCCAGAGGGGAAAGATGGGTTCGAGACCAAGCTCCCGCATCTGTTCTTCCCGAAAGGCACGGATAGCGACAAGAAACAGGTCGCCGAAAGCGATGCCGTGAATACCGGCTGCATGCCAGGGCGCGAGCGTCGCGGAAAATCGCGAGCAATAGGTATCATTGTCACAGGGGTCGGGTAAGAGGCATTTTGCCAGGGGCAGTCCGAGTGCTTGGGCCTGTGCATCCAGCAGCGATTCGGGAACGCCGTGCATGCTGATACGGCAATAGGATTCGGCAAGGGTAGTCACCAGGGCGGCAACCCGGATGTTCGGATTGGCTTCAAGACGCAGCAATGCGGCGAAACTATCTTTGCCGCCGCTCCATGACAGCATGGCGCGAATGCTCATGTGCGCAGGTAGGAAGCGCCGTTCATGTCGAGGATCGTCCCGCTGGCATAGGCTGCCTCTTCGCTAGCGAGAAACAGGACTGCCGCGGCGATCTCCTCTGTTCGTGCCGCCCTGCCGAGTGGAACGTCGGCGAGGCGTTGGCGACCTGGTTTGCCGCTGAGATAGGGTTGGGCCATATCGGTTTCGACCCATCCTGGAGCCAGGGCGCAGACGCTGATTCGGTACGGCGCCAAGGCGACCGCGAGGGACCCGGTCAGGGAGTTTAGGCCGGCCTTGGCGGCACCGTAGGCGGGGGATTCGGGTTCTCCCCGAAAGGCACCCCGCGAAGAGATATTGATGATCTTGCCGCCGTGGCCCGCCCGGATCATCGCGCTTGCGGCATGAAAGGCGAGTTCCGCAGGCGCGGTCAGATTGACCATCAGTAGATCGTCCCAATCTTGGCGCCAACTGAGCGGATCGTATGCCTCGAAGCGGCGAGTGCGATAAATTCCCGCATTGTTGATGAGGATGTTCAGCCCGCCGAGGGCGAGGCGGGCCTTCTCGACCAAGCCGGTTGCCTCCTCGCGGCGCCCAAGATCGGCTCGTATCGTGAGGTGCCCTCCCCCGGGAAGGGCACCGTGGACTTGCCGTGCGGCTGCGCCATCGTGTGCATACTGCAGGGCCACCCGGGCACCCTCTCGGGCGAAGGCTAGGGCGACGGCGGCGCCGATGCCGCGCGAGGCACCGGTTACCAGGACCGCTTGGCCCGGGAATCTCGGGCGACTCATGCGCGTGCGCCGCGGCGATGAATAAATCCGGCTATGCCGGCCGGTATCAGCGAGAGGATCACGATGCCGAGGATCACCTCGGTGAGGTGATCGCGCACGAAGGCCAGGTTGCCGAAGAAAATGCCACCGGTAAAAACCAACCCGACCCAGGCCGTGGCACCGACCACGGTGTAGATCGTGAATGAGGCGGTGGGCATGGCTGCGACCCCGGCCACGAAGGGAGCAAAGGTACGGATGATCGGTAGAAAACGAGCGAGAATGATGGTTTTCCCCCCATGGCGTTCAAAGAACGCATGGGTCTGCTGCAGGTGTCGGCGGTTAAGCCAGCGGTTATCCAGGGAAAATACTCTCGGGCCGATGGCGCGCCCGATTGCATAGTTCGAAAGATTTCCCAGTACCGCGGCCACGGCCAGTACCGTGGCTGTCCACGGGCCGGAAAGCAGGCCGGAGCCGGTGAGTGCGCCGGCGAGAAAGAGCAGGGTATCCCCCGGAAGAAACGGGGTTACCACCAGCCCGGTTTCAGCAAATATCACTATGAATAGGAGGGCATATACCCAGGGGCCATGAGCCGCGGTAAAACTTGCCAAATGGGTATCGAGATGGAGTAAAAAATCCAGGATCGTACTCACGGCAGGCCTCCAAAGGAGGAATCAGTGTAGCAGCAGAATGGTGGAATGTCGCGCTGGGCTCCGGACCGTTACAATGTAGGCATGGATCAACCTGAGCGGGAACTTGACCCGGGAGTGCTCGAATCGACTCCCGGGGGGGCGGTCGCCGCATCCGTCATCTGGCTGCACGGACTGGGTGCCGATGGGCACGATTTTGTCCCGATTATTCCCGAGCTTAAATTGCCCCGGGAATTGCAGGTGCGGTTTCTGTTTCCCCATGCCCCCATTCGCCCCGTAAGCATTAACGCAGGCATGCGGATGCGCGCCTGGTTCGACCTGACCCATCTCGATTTCGAGACCGGCTGGGACGAGCGGGGGGTCGAGGAGTCTATGCGGCGACTGGAAGGATTGGTGCAGCGCGAGCAGGAACGCGGGATTCCCCGCTCCAGTTTGATGGTGGTGGGGTTTTCCCAGGGTGGCGCGCTGGCGCTGGAGTATCTTCGCCGCCATGGTGCTGGGTTGGCGGGTATCGTGGCCCTTTCGACATTTCATCCCGCCGCCGTGGCGGGGCTGGATACCGCTCCAGAAGGGGCGCCGCCGGTGTTTGGTGCCCACGGTCTGAGTGACCCGGTGGTGCCCTATGCGCTGGGTAAACGGACGCGGGACGCCTTCGTGGCAGCGGGTTATCGCATAGAGTGGCACTCTTATCCGATGGCGCATCAGGTGATCGGTGAAGAAATGCAGGCGCTGGGGCGATGGATGGCCCGGTGTTTCGGCGACCGCAACATCGGGGCGAGCGCCTAATTGTGGGCGATTAGCCGTTCTATCTCGGCGAAACTTTGTATGGACCCGCTGGCGTCTATCTTGAGCCCCAGTTGAGCCCCGATTCGGGTTATGGAGAAGGTACCGCATACCTGCGCTGAGCCGTCAGCGGCGACGGTTTCGATCACCAATGCGTGCTGGCGCCCGCGTTCACGCATGAGGGTGATCAATTCGCGCACGCGGGCGCGTTCAACGGCACAACGGTCCAGTGCCTCGATCTCGTTCGCCGGCGTCATGACTTCCCCTACGCCGAGTTCATCATGTGGGGTACGCGTGGCCGTCGCGATGGTCATGGCTTTTTCTCCGATAATATCCCGGTAGGTGATCAAGCCGGCAAGTTCGCCACCGTCTCTTGCGACCAACAACAGGCGAACACCGGCATTCACCATGAGCTTTTCCGCCGTAGCCAGGGTTTCCTGCGGGCGAATGATGACGGGGCGTTCGTGGTGCAAGTCGGTCATTACAGTAGTGGCGGGATCATCCAGGCCGATGCGAGGGTAGTGCGCGGCCGGGTGGGTAATTCTCGTTTGCGGGGGGAGTGGCCGTATCTGAAGGCGTTCCATGACCTAGGAAAATGAAGTGTGTATATTCAGTATACGGCGAAATATGCCAATGGGTAGGGGGTTGGTTTAAACCTTCGCAAAGCGGCAAAGGCATCATCCGCCGATACACCGCCACTTTGAAGCGATAGCACGAGTTTATAACCAACCCCGAACCTCCTTCGACCTCTGATGACACCGCTCCGCGTTGGGAGGGCTACGCAAAGCTTTGCGTCGTGAATCGGCCCAGAAATTTGTGAATCCACAACGCCGGGCACAAGGAGAGAATTCCATGCTAGGCCCTGTTTCCCGGATTTGTATCATCGGGGGAAACCGACCCTTTCATCCCAGTTCGGTGCGCCGTAGAATCCCCAAAAATCGGGAGGATCTGCATGGCCGCTTTCGAGGAAACCGAAATATACACTATTTTCGGACCCGCGCTTGAGGCGCTGTGAACTACTCGGGGCTGGGCCTGGGGCATCAGTATTCTCCTCCGCAACGCCATAGGCAATGCGGTCTGGCTGGTGTATTTCTCACTGATGGTATTTCCCTTTACGCGCGTGGGGCTACAGCGAAGTTGCTACGAGTCATGATTCCGGGCATTCAAGCATTTACCTTGCCGATTGCTGCCATGCTCGTTTTTCGCCCTGCGCTTTGCCCGGGGCTTGGCTTCGTCCTCAGCGACGGTGTAAACACCGGTCTCGTTCGTGCCTTCAATGCCCGGCGATTTTGGAAACTCCAGGGACAATTGGTGTTGCTGGCTATCCTAATCTTCGTGCTTTTCGTAGCCGGCGGTGTGGTACTCGGGATAATATCCCAATCGCCGCGATGATGTCACCGGGAAAGGTCGTGGAAATACCCGGAGAACCCGCCTCTATCCCGCTCACTGCCGCCGCGCGGGCCGCTCTGCGCGGAACCCGTCCCTGGGTGAAGTTCCTCGGCGTGATGGCGGCCACTATGCTGGTGATCTTTTTCTTGGAATGGCTCGCCGTGGCGCTGTTCGCAATCTTTTTCCTGCGTTATGCGGGAGCCCTGCGCTGATGCTCGGCGGATCTTCACGAGAGACGAGAGAGAAAATCAGATTTTTTCGTAATACCCTTCATGCCACACTAGAAACTCGCGTGCTGCGGGATTGTAACGGCACGGGAGCCGCCCTGAAAAGCGTAGATCGAAGCAACACTGCGCGCGCCTCAATCTGTCACCCCTATTGGTTCTCCGCCCGCTGGCACGAACGATCCGCACTTAGCGCCTGCGCCAAAAACACCCATAGCGTCTCCGGCGGCGGAAACAGTCTTCTCCAATGTGTGACCAATGTTCCGCTTAACACGAATAAACGAGAAATCCGGCCATAAGGGCTTTCTCACAGCCGCCCAGTCTTATAAGCCCGGTAGGTTCCTGGAATTGGACCGAAGACAATGGGCAAGGGGGGGTTGACTTTGCCCGGGCAGGGGCGCAAGCTTTTGCGTCATGAATAGGGTATTCACAAATCAAGCTTGGTATTGGCCCCGGAGCATATCCGCGGGTTGACCCTACCTGTATGATGCGTTTCGGCGCTTGTTGTAGGAAAGGCCCGCGAATCGCGGGCCTTTTTTGTGCTGTCGGGAGGATGAGGCATGTTTTTGGTATTGCGAGCGAACGTACCGGAAACGGATCGTGAGCGATTGATCGAGGAACTGCGCGAACGAGGAATCACGGCACTTACCGTTGGCGGCAACGGCACTCGCGCCTATGCGTTGGTGGGATCGGCCTTGGCGCTGGAAACCATGGCGCTTGAACAGCATCCACTGGTCGAGGAAGTTATCCGTGACCCGGCGCCGTATAAGCGGGCAAGCCGATCGCTGCATCCCGAGGATAGCGTGGTGGATCTGGGCCATGGGGTGAGCGTTGGTGGCGAACGCTTCGTGGTAATCGCCGGGCCTTGCGCGGTGGAGAGCGAGGCTCAGTTGACGGCAGCGGCCGATGCCGTGAAGGCCGCCGGCGCGCATGCGCTTCGCGGTGGGGCCTACAAGCCGCGTACCAGTCCCTATAGTTTTCAGGGACACGGGCCGGAAGCCCTGGAACTTCTTGCCGATGTCTCAAGACGGTGGCGGCTCCCGGTGGTGACCGAGGTACTTGATACGGCCGATCTCAAGCATTTTATCGGCCGTGCCGATGTGTTGCAGGTTGGCGCGCGGAATATGCAGAACTATGCGCTGCTGCGGGCCGTGGGACGCAGTGGCCTGCCCGTGTTATTGAAGCGGGGTTTGGCGGCCACCGCCGAGGAACTGCTCTTGGCCTCCGAGTACATCCTTACCGAGGGGAATGAAAAGGTCATTTTGTGTGAGCGTGGCATTCGCACCTATGAAACCACGACTCGCAATACGTTGGATCTCAATACGGTGGCATGGCTCAAGCGCAATACGCATCTGCCGGTTCTGGTGGATCCTTCCCATGGAACCGGGGTGGCGGAGCTGGTGGCGCCGCTCTCCAAGGCGGCGGTCGCGGTCGGAGCCGATGGATTATTGATCGAGGTGCATCCTTTCCCGGCCGAGGCTTTGTCTGATGGGCGACAGTCGCTCGATCCGAGCACCTTTACCACACTGATGCAGGAGCTGAAGCCCTTTATTGCAGCCGCGGGACGGAGGCCGTGAGCGGGGGGTTGCGTATATTGTCTCGGCGCTTAGAGGGAGCCCCCGATCCGCTGTCGATCTACGCCGCACTTGCCGCCCAGCAGGAGGTGGCGGCCCTGTTCGAAACCGCCGATTCCGGTGCAAGAGAAAGCGCGGAAAGCCTGATTTTCGTGGATCCCTGGATCAGCCTAGAGTCCCGAAACGGAAGCGTGCGGCTGGTGGCACATCCTCATGCCGATCCAAAGATCTCGGCGAAAGTCGCTGCCGCGGTAGATATGCCGGTGATACAGGAGCAAGATGGAACTCTGGTTTTCGACTACCCCCGTGGCGGCATTGTGGGGAATGACGCGACCCGGTTACAGGCGGGCTCCGTATTCGATCCCTTGCGGCGACTGCTTTTCGATTTACCCATTCATGATGCGGCAGAGGCGGCCAATGTTTGCGTTTTCGGCTGCTTCGCCTATGACTTGCTCGATGACTTCGAATCGCTCCCGGGCGCAATCCGCGACCCGACGGGCTACCCGGATTACAGCCTGCATCTTGCCGGCAGTCTGGTCCGCATCGATCATCGTCATGCCCATACTACGCTCTATACGCTGGCACTGCGGGACGAGGCGCTGGAGGCCCGTCGCCGGCTTGCCGCGCTCGAGCGGTTATGCCATGATGCCGGTTCCTACCGGCCCGGCGAGATACCCACGGCGGTCACCGCCTGCCTGGAACTGGACGATGCCGCCTATGCCCGGCTGGTCGATCGGGCCAGGCAGCACATTAACGAAGGCGATATCTATCAAATTGTACCGGCGCGGGCCTGGACCGCGGCTTGCGCGGACCCCGTGGGAGCCTATGCCCGGCTGAGAATCCAGAATCCCAGTCCATATATGTTTTGCTTGCAAGATCGCCATGGCATACTTTTCGGAGCCTCGCCGGAAAGCGCGCTCAAGGTGGATGCCGCCGCCCGGCGGGTGGAGATTCGTCCGATTGCCGGTACCCGGGAGCGTGGGTGGCGCCAGGGGCGCCCGAGCGTTGATGCGGAACTCGATGCCCGGCTGGAACTGGAACTGAGGCTGTCGGAGAAGGAAATTGCCGAGCATGTCATGCTAGTCGATCTGGCCCGCAACGATATCGCTCGGGTAGCGATTCCTGGTAGTCGGCGGGTCGACGAGTTGATGCGGGTCGAGCGTTATTCGCATGTCATGCACTTGGTTTCCCGGGTTTCGGGCGAGCTGATGCCGGGGTTGGATGCGCTGCACGCCTACCAGGCTACGCTCAATATGGGTACCTTGACCGGGGCGCCGAAATTGCGTGCCGCCGAGCTTTTGCGCCGCTATGAGCCCTGCCGACGAGGTCCCTACGGGGGTGCGGTGGGGTACCTGACGGCGGGAGGGGATCTCGATACGGCGATCGTGATCCGCTCGGCACTGGTGCGTTCGGGAAGTGCCCGCATTCAGGCGGGAGCGGGGATCGTGGCCGATTCCAACCCCGTGGCGGAAGCCGATGAAACCCGGCGCAAGGCGCAGGCCGTATTACAGACATTGGGTGTGGACAGGGAGACGACTCATGTCGGTTAAATCCTTCCGAGTTTTATTTTTAGATAATTTCGACTCCTTCAGCTATAGTTTGGTAGACGAATTTCGCCGCGAAGGTGCTGCGGTCGAGGTCTGGCGCAACGATGCCGACATGGCAACCCTGGAGCGGCGCTTGTCGGGGCATGACTTGGTGGTGCTTTCCCCCGGTCCGGGCCGGCCCGAGGATGCGGGAGTACTGGTTCCACTGCTAAAGCTCGCGGCGGGGCGTAAGCCGGTATTTGGCGTATGCCTGGGGCACCAGGCCCTTGCCACCGCCTTTGGTGGAATTGTCGAGCGGGCGCCGCGGCTGGTGCACGGCAAGGCGGGAGCAATTCGGCATCATGGGACGAGCGTGTTCCGGGGATTGGATGATCCCTTCGTGGCCGGTAGATACCACTCGCTTGCGATCGGCAGAATCCCCGAGGGATTCGAGGAACTCGCCTGGATCGAGGAGGTGGGAGTGCGGGTGCCGATGGCGATCGAGGATCCTGCGCGGCGCTTGCTCGGGGTCCAGTTTCATCCCGAATCCATCCTGACACGCGATGGCAGTCGCCTGATCCGGCAAGTGTTTGCCTGGGCGCGGAATGAATCGTCATGATCGAGATGCTTGAACGTCTTTACCGCCGCGAGGAACTCGCCGCGCAGGATCTTGAGATTCTGTTCACTCGTGTAATCGAGGGGAAAGTCGATCCGATTCTCCTCGCCGCTCTGCTGGTAGCCCTGAAAATCAAGGGCGAGAGCGCAGAGGAAATCGCCGCCGCGGCCAGGGCCTTGCGGTCCGCAGCCAAGCCCTTTCCCCGTCCCGATTATTTTTTCGCGGATTCTTGTGGCACGGGTGGTGATGGCCTGGGAACGCTCAATGTATCGAGCGCCGTGGCCTTCGTAGTCGCCGGTTGTGGCCTGCCTGTAGCCAAACATGGGAACCGGTCTGTGTCTTCGCGCTCGGGGTCCGCGGATGTGCTCGAGGCTCTGGGAGTGGAGGTGCGGGCGAACGCGGTTACGGCCAGACGCTGTCTGGATCAGGCCGGAGTCGCCTTTTTGTTCGCGCCGGACTATCACCCGGGGATCGCCCATGCCATGGCGGTACGGCGCAGCCTGGCGACGAGAACCTTGTTCAATGTCCTCGGTCCCCTGGTCAATCCCGCGGCCCCTCCCTGCCAGCTCGCGGGAGTCTATGCGCCGGAACTGGTTGTCCCGGTCGCCGAGGCGCTGCGGGCGCTGGGCACCGAGCGGGCGCTCGTGGTCCACGGCAGCGGGCTCGATGAAATCGCCCTGCATGGCCCCACGCTGGCCGCCCGGGTTACCGGGAGAGGAATCGAAACACTGAAATTGACCCCCGAGGGCGCCGGGCTTGCGTCACGCCCATTGGCCGTGCTTCGCGGCGGAGCGCCGGAGGAAAATGCGGCGGCCTTGGCCGCCGTGCTCGAAGGCAGGGGCTCTGTGGCCTACCGCGAAGCCATCGCACTCAATGCCGGGGCCTTGTTGTGGATTGCCGAGCGGGTCGAGAACTTGCGCCAGGGGGTCGAGATGGCCCTGGCGGCCTTGGCAAACGGCGAGGCCGCAAAGCGGCTCGAACGGCTGCGAAAACTAAGCCATGGTGCTTGAACAAATCTTAGCCGCGAAGCGCCGTCGTCGGCCGGGGGTCGCGCCCGGGACAATGGGCTTGCCCATCGCCGCGCGGGAAGGCGCGGGACTTCGGGATGCGTTGCAGCGACCGTGGCCCACCTTTATTCTAGAATGCAAGGCGGCCTCACCTTCGGCGGGGGTATTGATAGAGCACTATGATCCGGCCGAATTAGCAGAACAATACGAGGAGATTGCCGACGCCGTTTCGGTATTGACCGAACCCGAGTTTTTCGGAGGGGAGATCTCTCACCTGCGCCAGGTAAGCGGGGTGACCCGGGTTCCCGTGCTCCGCAAGGATTTCATCCTGGGACCCGACGAGGTACTCGAGGCGCGGGCACACGGGGCCGATGCCGTGCTGCTGATGCTCTCGGTACTCGACGATGCCCGCTGGCGGGCCTGTTATGAGGTTGCGCAAAAATTGGGTATGGATACCCTGACCGAGATCCACGACGAGGCGGAGCTTGAGCGGGCAATCCGGATCGAAGCGCCGATCATCGGAATAAATAATCGGAATTTGAAGACGCTGGCGCTGGATCTGGCCGTTACCGAACGGTTGGCCCCGCAAATTCCCGCCGAGCGCCGGGTAGTGAGTGAATCGGGTATCACCTCCCGCGAGCAGATCGCCCGGCTGGCGCCGCTGGTGGACGGATTCCTGATAGGAACCGGGCTCTCGCGCGGTGGCCGACCGGGGCATGTGGCACGGCGGCTGATCTTCGGCCGGGTCAAGGTTTGTGGACTCACCCGGCCCGAAGATGCCGCCATGGCCTGGCGTCGGGGAGCGGTGATGGGTGGATTGATCTTTGCCCCGGATTCTCCCCGGCGCATCGCTATCGCCAGGGCCCGCGAAATCCGCGCCGCGGCGCCCCTGGAGTGGATCGGCGTGTTTCGCGATCAGGCGCTTGAAGAAGTGGCAGCCACGGCGGCATTGCTGCGGCTTACGGCGGTACAGCTCCACGGTCGTGAAGATGGCAAATACGCCGGACGGTTGCGTGAACTGCTACCGGCGAAATGCGAAATCTGGAAGGCCGTTGCGGGCCGGCCTCCCTTGCCGCAACCCGAGGCTTGGAGAGCGGACCGGTTGTTGCTCGACACGGGCCGGGATGGCGTATTGGGCGGCAGCGGTCTCGTGTTCGCCGGTGCCGCTCTTGCGGGAACGGATTTGTCGCGGTGCGTGTTGGCCGGTGGTATCGGCCGGGAGAATGTGCTCGTGGCCCGGCACCTGGAGCCGTGGGCGATCGATGTGAATTCCGGGGTCGAGGCGAGTCCTGGGATCAAGGATGAGGCTAGGCTTTTCACCCTGATGCAAACACTGCGCGGCGCACCGGGCCGCAGGAGACTCGATGGAGACAAGTGAAACCAAGCCCGGGCGTTTTGGGTGCTGGGGGGGGCGTTACGTGCCGGAACTTTTGGTGCCTCCACTCGTGGAACTCGAGGCCGCCTTCGAGTCGGCCCGTACCGATACCCAATTCCAGGTCGAGCTGAACGAGCTGCTGCGGGATTATGCGGGCCGACCGACGCCGCTTACCCGGTGCCGCAACTTGGTCGCGCAGACCCCGGCGCGGATCTACCTAAAGCGTGAAGACCTGCTCCATGGCGGGGCCCACAAGACCAACCAGGTGCTGGCCCAGGCGTTGCTGGCCAAGCGCATGGGGAAGCGCCGAATCATTGCCGAAACCGGTGCCGGGCAGCACGGGGTGGCTACCGCGCTGGCGGGAGCCCTCATGAAAATTCCCGTGCGAGTGTACATGGGGGTGCGTGACTGTGAGCGCCAGCAACCGAATGTTTTCCGCATGGAATTGCTCGGTGCCGAAGTGGTGGCGGTCGAAAACGGCAGCGGCACGCTGAAAGATGCCATCAACGAAGCCTTGCGCGACTGGGCATCCAGTTATGCCGACACACACTACCTTTTGGGAACCGCCGCCGGGCCGCATCCGTTTCCGACCTTGGTCAGAGAGTTTCAGCGGGTCATCGGGCGGGAGGCCCGGGCCCAAATTCTGGAATGCGAAGGGCGGCTGCCCGACGTGGCGGTCGCCTGTGTCGGCGGCGGGTCGAATGCCATTGGACTGTTTGCCGATTTTATCGACGATGAATCCGTACGTCTCGTCGGTGCCGAACCGGGCGGCGAGGGGGTCGAGACGGGGCGCCACGGTGCCACCATTTCGGCGGGTTCTCCGGGGATACTGCACGGGGCCTGCACCCATGTCATGCAGAATAATGACGGGCAGATTCTGGAATCGTACTCGATCTCGGCGGGGCTGGATTATCCGGGCGTTGGTCCCGAACATGTCTACCTTGCAGAGCTTGGCCGCGCCGAATATGTACCCGTCAAGGATGCCGCCGCCCTGGACGCATTTCAGGCCTTGTCGCGCGAAGAGGGGATTATTCCGGCGCTGGAGTCGGCCCATGCCCTGGCATGGGCCTTGGAAGAGGCACGGCGGGTAAAGCGTGAAACCGTGATCCTGGTCGGATTGTCAGGACGGGGAGATAAGGATTTGACCCATGTGCGAGGCTTGCTGGGAGGGGTCAAGCCATGACTCGTCGCTACCGGGAATGTTTTGCCGCGCTGTCGCGTTCCGGCCGTGGTGCTTTCATTCCGTTTACCGTACTTGGATTTCCGGATCCGCGGAGCTGTATCGGGCATCTTGAACTGTTGGCGGCACAGGCGGATGCGCTGGAGCTGGGCATGCCGTTTTCCGACCCCGTCGCCGACGGCCCGACGCTACAACGGGCCGGCGCCGAGGCTCTGGCTGCGGGGACTACCGTGCGCCGAGGCTTCGATCTGTGCGCGGGGCTGCGTCGAGGGCACCCGGATTTGCCTATCGGGCTTCTGGTTTACGCCAATCTTGTGGTGCGCCGAGGTGTCGATGCCTTCTATACCGCGGCCGCCAAGGCCGGAGTGGATTCGGTATTGGTAGCCGATGTTCCGAGCGAGGAGGGGGAGCCGTTCGCCGCGGCGGCCCGTCGGGCCGGTATTTCGCCGGTATTCATCGCCCCGCCCAATGCCCCGGGTGCGGCCCTGGAGCGTATCGCCAGACTGGGCGATGGATATACCTATGTCTTGACGCGCAGCGGGGTGACCGGCGCCGAGCAGGGGGCGGGACGGGCGGTGCGCGAATGGCTCCAAGCTTTGGCCCGCCGCGGAGCGGCTCCCCCTGTCCTGGGGTTCGGGATTTCCAACCCGGAGCAGGTGGCCGGAGGGATTGCCGCCGGGGCGGCGGGAGTCATCTCGGGTTCGGCGGTGGTTACCCGACTCCGGGAACTGGAAGCGGGTGAACTCGGCATCTCTGCAATGCAGGATTGGCTGCGGTCTATGCGCGACGCCACCCTTGCCACAGGGGATGAAGTGGCGCCCGGGCGATCCTGCGTGAGGCAGTAAAGTCATCGTTCAATTGCGTTATGGGGACCAGCGGCGGGAAAAACTTGGTTTTCCGATGCCAACCGCCTGGGCGGCTACTTGCAGGGAAGAAATCGTACCGTGGTTTCCATCTCCTCCAGTACCTCGGCCAGGGCCTGTAACGTTCGATCTATCTCTTCTTCCGTGGTTAAGTGGGAGAGTGACACCCGAATCGCGCAGTGCGCATCCTCGGCACTCATCCCCATGGCCATGAGCGCGTGGGAGGGATCGGGGGAGCCGGATTTGCAGGCCGAGCCGGACGACAAGGCGATTCCCTTCTGGTCCAGGGCCACCACCAGCGACTCGCCGCGTAGCGCCGGCAAAGTCATGTTGAGGGTGTTGGGTAAACGCGCTTGCGGATGGCCGTTCAGGCGCGCATCAGGAATCAGCGCCTCGATACCGCTTTGCATCCGATCGCGCAGAACCTGCACCCGGTGCATGTCGGCAAGATCGTTCAGGGCCTTTTCCGTGGCCGCGCCCAGGCCGACTATGGCGGCCACGTTTTCGGTTCCCGCCCGCAGACCGCGCTCCTGTTTGCCACCATGTACCAACGGCTCCAGTAACACTCCCTTGCGCATATAGAGCACGCCCACGCCCTTGGGTCCGTGGAACTTGTGCCCGGATAGGGTCAACAGATCCACGCCCCAGTCTTCCACGTCGATTGGAATCTTTCCGGCGGCCTGCACCGCATCGGTGTGAAACAGGGCGCCGCGGGCATGAGCCAGGCGACACAATGCCCTGATGGGAAAGATCGTTCCGGTTTCGTTGTTGGCCGCCATCACCGAGACGAGCAGCGTGTCATCGCTTAACGCCTTCTCCAAGGTGTCGGGGGCGAGTCGGCCCGTGGCGTCCACTTCCAGGTAGGTGACGCGGAAACCTCGGCCTTGGAGAAAGCGACATGCGCCCAGCACCGCCGGGTGTTCCACCTGGGTGGTAATGATGTGCCGCCCCCGGCCCTGGGCGGCGAAGGCCACCCCTTTAAGGGCCAGGTTATCCGCTTCCGAACCGCCGCCGGTGAAGATCACCCGCCGCGGTTTGGCGTTAATCAGCCGTGCCACCCGGCGGCGGGCCTGCTCCAGTCCCTCCTGCGCCTGCCTGCCGGTATCGTGGATGCTGGAGGGATTGCCATACCCCGCCTCCAAATAAGGTGCCATGGCGAGGCGGACTCCCGGATCCAGGGCTGTGGTGGCATTGTTGTCCAGGTAGATACGTCGCCGGGGCTCGGCCTTCTTCGACCGCCGCCATTGTGCGCCACAAATCTCCGGGACCTCTTCGGGACGGCCCCCGACCGCGGTGCCCGGCGCCACCTTGAGCACCTCGCAAAGCAAGGCCTTATATACCGGAAAGCCAGAGATTTCATCGTGGTTTCCCAGGTCCGTTAGTTCGTTGACGTTGGTTTCGCGCCAGGCCTCGGGACCCACGGGTCCGCCGCCGCCCATGTTGGCCTCCACCGCGCCCGCAACGATATCGTCCGTTACCCGGGCGCGGAAACGGACCGTGCCGCGGGGCGTGCGCAGCTCCACCTTGTCACCACTATGGATGCCTCGGGCCTCGGCATCCACGCGGTTGATCTCCACCGTGGGTTCGGGATTGTCCCGGGCCAGCCCCGAGATGCCGTGGTGCTGGGAACGGAAATCGGTCTGCGGCCTAGCGCCGGAGTTGAACACCAGCGGGAAGGCCCGCGCCAGGTCCGGGCGTGCCAGTGGACCTTCCACCGGTTCCGTGTACTTGGGCAGAGGCTCATAGCCGTAGTCCGCGAGGATGGTAGAGTGGATTTCGAACTTGCCCGAGGGCGTGTCGAAACCGGGCGTCCCGTCCGGGCGCAGCCCCCCCTTCTCCCATTTCTTGTATTCCATCATGGGCGTGGGAATCTTGACGGTTCCACCTCGCCGGCGTACCTGGTCGAGGCTGAAACCAGAACCTTTCAGTACGTGCCTTAGCAAGGCTTCTTCCGATTGCGGATAGGCTTCGCCATAGCCAAGCCGCGCCGCAAGCTCGGCCATGATCAGGTAATCATTGCGGGCCTCTCCCACGGGCTCGACAAGGCGTTCACGCAGGCGGAAGATGGGGCCATAGGTCATATAGGAATTAATTTCGAATAGGGTAGTGGCCGGCAGCACGATGTCTGCGTAGGCCGCATCGGCGGTGAGTTGGCGGTCGATACACACCAGGAAATCCAGTTTGGCCAGGGTTTCGCGCCAGCGCGGTGTCTCCGGCCAGGAGGTGAGTACCGAGGCGCCGTGGACAATGAGGCCACGGATGGCGTAGGGCTGGTGATGCAGCACCGCGTCCACCAACCCGCTGGCGTGGGATTCACCGCGGTATTTGCTATAGAGGGGGAAACGGTCGCGGGCGACGGCCCGGGACAGATCGGGATTGGCTAGATGCCCCGAGCGATTGATGGGGAAATGGGAGCCCTGCATGGCCAGCCCTAAGCCGCCCGGCACATCCAGTTGGCCCGCCAGGGCCCACAAGGTGAACACCGCACGGATGGCCTGGATGCCGGAGTTGGAATACTCCAGCCCGGTATACATCACCGGTGCCGCACCGGTAGCGGTGCAGATGCGCCGGGCCAGGCGGCGAACCGTGGCCGCTGCCACGCCGGTGATCGACTCCACCACTTCGGGACGGAAGTGCTGCGCATATTGTGCCAACTCGTCGAAGCCCAGGGTCCAATTCTCGGCGAAGTGCTCGTCGTACAGTTCTTCTTCCAGCATCACTTGAATCAGCCCCAGGGCCAGCGCCCCGTCGGTACCCGGCCGGAGAGGGATCCATTCGGCCGCGCAGCGCTGCACCGTCTCGGTGCGCCGCGGATCGATAACCACGATCTCGGCGCCCCGTTTTCGCGCTTGTTCCAAGCGCTGCATGTCCAGCGGCGGCGAATCGGTAGCCGGGTTGGTTCCCCAGACCACCAGCAGCTGCGCGTTCTCCATGTCGGCAAACATATTGATCAGCATGCGGCCCATGGTGAGGTGCGGCGCCATCATGGCGAAGGAGACATAACACAGCGCCCCTACGCCCATGGTGTTGGGCGAACCGAAGGGAAACAGCACGCTGGAGGCCGAGGACACGGCCACGCCCTTGGGTTGGAAGATGTCACACAGGGAAAGCTCGAAGGCCCCGCGCCCGGTGTACACGGCCAGGGCCTCGGATCCGGATTCGGCCTTGATGGCGTTCAGGCGCTGGACGATATGAGCATAGGCTTCATCCCAACTGATACGCTTAAACTTGAAACCACCCTTGGAGCCGACGCGCCTTTGCGGATAACGCAGGCGGTTTTCGGAATAGATGATTTCCGCGGCGTGTTGCCCGCGGCGGCAGATCATCCCCAGCGGGTGACCCTCATCGGCGGCTATCGTCTCCAGCCTACCGTGGCGCAGGCCTACCTTGACCCAACAGCCCGCCGGGCAGATGCCGCAAATGCCGCGCCGGGTTTCCATACCATCTTCTTTGTCCATCATTTCGTCCCGTATCCGTGGCGATCGGAATCGATATCCTGGATCCCCGGGCTGCCCAGGGGCCGGATCCGGCCCGGGAATTATGCTATTGCCCTCGGGCAAAATGAACGGATCCGCGATTCGCGGTGGTCTCCGTCGCTTGTAATCCCCAGGCTGTCGATTTAGCAATCTGCCAGGTCATTTTTTATAAAAATAACAGATTTTCGCGGTTTCCAATAGATCGCGGCAAATCGGGGGGTACTGCGCGCGCATCGCGAAACACGGTTTCGGGAGAATGCGAACTCCTTGTTTTCGGTGCCGTGCGCATCAGATCGGCTGTCCCTTGCACGGTCAGAGCAGGTCTTAGGCCCAGGTGCCGCTGGATGCACGATGGGGGTTGCGCTTCTGGCGCGGGTATCGGTAAGGTGACGGCTGGCTCAAGGCGCACCCGGCGGCTGGAGCAGCGTTCCGGTCGGGCGCGCGATATGATTCTGCAAGGTTGGCACGCGCATCGCGGTGGGCGCGTTTCGAAATTGGCCGGGGCTGATGGGTGCGGAGGCAAACAGAGCAAGTACCGTGGTGATTCGATTGGAGTGGTACCGCCGCGGCGTGCTTTATTTCCCGTAACCCACAACGGTTCGGTATAGCATCCAAGGAGATGAACAATGACACGTTTTCGTGATGTCGAGTTGCGGGCCCCGACGGGGCCGGATTTATCCTGTAAGGGTTGGGTGCAGGAGGCCGCGCTGCGGATGCTGCACAACAACCTCGATCCCGAGGTAGGTGAGAATCCCCACGAACTCGTGGTTTACGGTGGTATTGGCCGCGCGGCGCGGGACTGGGAGTCCTTTGACGCCATCGTGGCCACCCTGAAGCGACTCGAGAACGACGAGACATTGTTGATCCAGTCGGGCAAACCGGTCGGCGTGTTTCGCACCCGCGAGGATGCCCCCCGGGTGCTGATCGCCAATTCCAATCTGGTGCCGAAGTGGGCCACCTGGGGACACTTTTTTGAACTGGATCGCAAGGGATTGATGATGTTCGGGCAGATGACCGCGGGATCGTGGATCTACATCGGCTCGCAGGGAATCGTTCAGGGCACCTACGAGACCTTTGCCGAGGCGGTGCGCCGCCACTATGGCGGCGAGGCGCGGGGGCGCTGGCTGCTCACCGGCGGCCTGGGCGGCATGGGGGCCGCGCAACCCCTTGCCGCCGTGTTTGCGGGGCTTTGCTGTCTTGCCGTCGAGGTGGATCCGGCGCGGATCGAAAAACGCCTGGCGAGCGGGTATCTTGACCGGCGTGCCGACTCCTTGCCGCAAGCCCTGGACATAATTCGTGATGCCTGTGGCCGGGGAGAGGCCGTCTCCGTCGGGGTGCTCGGCAATGCCGCCGAAATGTTCGAGGAGATCGGGGCGGGTGAGATGCAGCCGGACCTGGTCACCGACCAGACATCGGCGCATGATCCGTTGAACGGTTACATCCCGGTCGGTTATGACGTTACCCGGGCGGCAAGTCTGCGTGCCTCCGATCCACAAAAATACACCGACCTGGCGATGCGCTCCATTGCCCGTCACGTACGGGCAATGCTCGGGTTTCATGCCCGGGGGATTCCGACCTTCGATTATGGCAACAACATCCGCGCCATGGCTCGCAAGGCCGGGGTGGAAAATGCCTTTGATTTCAAGGGGTTCGTACCGCTCTATATGCGCATGCTGTTCTGTGAAGGCAAGGGGCCCTTCCGCTGGGCGGCGCTGTCGGGAGATCCCGAGGATATCTATCGCACCGATGCCAAGGCCAAGGCCCTGTTTCCCGATGACCGGCATCTGCATAACTGGCTTGATATGGCCCACGAGCGGATTCATTTCCAGGGCCTGCCTTGCCGTATCTGCTGGCTCGGGTATCGCGAACGCGACCGGCTCGGGCTCGCCTTCAACGAGATGGTGCGCAAGGGGGAGCTTAAGGCCCCGATCGTGATCGGGCGGGATCATCTAGACGGGGGCTCGGTTGCATCGCCTTACCGTGAGACCGAGGCGATGCGCGACGGCTCCGATGCCGTGGCCGACTGGCCGATTCTGAATGCCTTGCTCAACACCGCCAGCGGTGCCTCATGGGTGAGCTTTCATCACGGTGGTGGGGTCGGCATGGGGTATGCGTTGCACGCGGGAGTGGTGATTGTGGCCGACGGCAGCGACCGGGCCGAGCGGGCCCTGGCGCGGGTGCTTGTCAACGATCCGGGAACCGGAGTGATGCGCCATGCCGATGCCGGTTATCCCCGGGCGATCGAGACGGCGCGGGCCCGCGGCCTCGATTTACCCATGGTGGATTGAGTTCACCGCGATGAAATGTCCCGCCTGTAGCGAAGTATTGCTTGTCATTGAACGCGACGGCATCGAACTCGACTGGTGCGCTGTCTGCCGCGGCGTATGGTTCGATGCCGGAGAATTGGAGTTGCTCGCCGAACAGCTGCACGCGATGCCGGATCCCGCGGCGCTGGGCGGAATACCGGCGAGTCCGGGTACCGAGAAACTTCGGCATTGTCCCCGCTGTCGGCGGAAAATGAATAAGCGCCGGATCGGTGGGGATCAAATGGTTTTGATCGACCGTTGTTCGGAGCATGGGATATGGTTCGATGCTGGCGAACTGGGTATTTTTTTGCAGGGGCTGGTACCCGGCGATACAGCCGAGCACCGTGTTCATGCGTTTTTAGGGCGGATTTTCCGGCCGTCGCTTAATGAGGAGAAAAAACCATGATCGGTGGGTGGATAGGTATAGGCGTCGTCGTACTGCTGATTCTAATGATGATCGGCATGTACAACGCGTTGGTGAAACTACGGAACCAGGTAAAAAATGCCTGGGCACAGATTGATGTTCAGCTCAAGCGACGCCATGATCTGATTCCTAACCTGGTGGAGACGGTCAAGGGATATATGCGCCATGAGCGCCAGACGCTCGAAAGCGTGACCGCCGCCCGCCAGCAGGCGATCAATCTGTCAGGAGGATCCGTCGCCGAGCAGGCAAAGGCGGAAAACATGCTGACGCAAACACTGCGATCCTTGTTTGCGGTAGCGGAGAGTTATCCGGATCTGAAGGCAAATCAGAACTTTTTGGCGCTACAGGAAGAGATCTCCTCGACCGAGAATCGGATCAGCTTTGCCCGTCAGTTCTACAACGATTCGGTGATGAACTACAACAACAAGATCCAGATGTTTCCCTCTAATTTTATGGCCGGTATGTTCCACTTCAAGCCGTCTGAATCTTTCGAGATCGAGGCGCCGGCGGAACGTGAAGTACCCAAGGTCAGCTTCCCCGGCGGAGGCGGTTCTTGAGGTCAAAGGTTGAGACCGGGAGTTGCCGGAGAACACCGCGGCGGGCGGGGCAACCCCGGGGTTTCGACAAGGCCGGGGCCGGGGCGTTGGCCTCGGGCTAGGCAGCGGATTATGAAAAAGGGTGAGGGGGGCGGAATATGTTTGAATTGATTCGCGCCAACCGGCGTCGGGCGCTGGTGCTGATGATCCTGATGGTGGCGCTCATGGTAGGGCTCGGCTATGCACTCGGCGGGGCGTTTCTCGGCTCACCGGTCACGGGGGTCGGGTTGGCGCTGGTGGCTGCATTTTTTATTGGGATCGGTTCGTGGTATGGCGGGGACGCGATGATTCTCCAGGCCAGCGGCGCACGCCGAATCAAACACGATGACCACCCGGTGCTGTTCAATATTGTCGAGGAGATGACTATTGCCGCGGGGCTGCCTAAGGCCCCCGAAGTGTATATTATCGACGCCGATGCTGCGAATGCCTTTGCAACCGGGCGGGATCCCGAACATGCCAAGATCGCGGTCACCGCGGGCTTGCTGGAGCGCCTCAACCGGGATGAGCTGCAGGGGGTGATCGGCCATGAGATGGGCCATGTGGCCAATCGGGATATTCTCTATATGACGCTTGCCACCGTAATGCTGGGCGCGATCGTGATGCTGGCGGACCTGGGCGTGTATGGAGTTTTTCTGGGGGGTATGGGCGGGCGCCGGCGCACCTCCTCCGATGGCGGTGGACAGGGGCAGATGATTTTGCTCGTGGTAGCGCTGGCTTTAATGATTCTGGCACCGATCTTCGCCCAATTGCTTTACTTTGCCTTGTCGCGAAGACGCGAATACCTGGCCGATGCATCCTCGGCGCTTTATACCCGTAACCCGGAAGCTCTGGCGCGGGCATTGGAGAAGATCTCCTCCTCAAGCGTGCCCCTACCGCGGGCCAATCGGGCGACGGCGGGATTGTATATTGCCAATCCGCTCAAGCCTTCCAAGCGGGGACTGGCGGATTTGACCAGCACCCACCCGCCCATCTCCGAGCGGGTCCGGATCTTGCGCTCGATGGCGGGAGAGGCTGGGTTTGCGGGCTACGCGACGGCATTTAGCCAAGTCACCGGGCGCACCGTCGGCGTCAAGGGATTGGGGATCATCGCTCCCGGGCAGCCGGACTCGATGCCGCTGCCGGCGCACGCCGAACCATCCCTGGCCAGCCATGGGGAACGGGTGCGGGCAAGCACCGATGCCTTGTGGCGCGCCCGGGGGTACCGCTTCATCGCCTGTCCCTGCGGCAATACACTCAAGGCGCCGCCGGATTTCCCCAAGAATACCGTGATTTGCCCCAATTGTGGCCGCGAGCACCAGGTGAAGTAACCACCTGATTTTACAGAGTGTACTTGGATCTGGGTTGTCGTTATTACCTATTTCTGCAGCCATTGAACGAGAGTCTGTAACCGGGGAAGTAAAAAAGCGGAGCAATCACAATGGGGCTCCCGCCGCGGGGTTTTGCGTGTAGCGGGGCTGCACCGGAGCGCAAAGGAGAGATCGAAAGCGGCAACGTCAAAGAATTGGCTAAACTGATTCCAGAATGATTGGAGACCAGGCGTGAATTTGCAAGCGGCAGTGGCAACGAAACCGGATGCGCGGCGCATTGCCGCCGCGCAGCGGCTGCGATTGCGGCGCCTGTTGCTGGCAAGTTTCGGTTGGCTCATGTACCTGGGCATTGCGGCCTATTTTCGTTCGACTGGGGCCCTGGTGCTGGCTCCTCCCATCTTTGTGGGCATAGCATTCGGTGTGCTGGCGGTCAATCTTGGTTTTGTGGTTTGGATTCTCAGTGGGCTTAATTTGCGGCTGCGCGATCCCAGTTTCACCGGGATACATATCTCGGTTGCGATCGCGTTTCTGCTGGGACTGTTGTGGTTTGCGCAAACTCTGCTAAGCCAGGATTTTTTCCTCTTGGGGCTTATCATCACGCTCTTGTTCGGGAGCTTAAAGCTTGGCCTGCGGGAACTGGTGCCGATTGCCGTTCTCGGTTACGGAGGCTATTCCGCGGCCTTTTTTCTGCACTCTCACGAGGTGGGCCTTACGGTTCATGACTCGGTAGCTCGGATTGCCATGTATGGCATATTGGTGGCCTGGGTCACATTTTTTGCGGCCTATGTGAGCAGCCTACGTGTCCGGATCGCGGAGCGCAACCGGGAGCTTCGCGAGACGACGAAGCGCCTCCGGGAAGTGGCCACCCATGACGGGCTCACCGGTCTTTACAACCGCCGGCGCATGGACGAGCTGCTTTACGAGGAGCGCGATCGGGCCGAACGAGCACGATCCCCGTTTGTCGTGGTAATGCTTGACCTCGATCATTTCAAGCGGATCAACGATACCTACGGGCACGCCGTGGGGGATGAGGTGCTGCAGCAATTCGTTTGCCGGGTAAGCGCCGAAATCCGTTGTATTGATCGGCTGGGGGTGGACAGCCCCAGTGGGGATTGCAGCCGTTGGGGCGGGGAGGAATTTTTACTGCTCCTCGGGAATACGAGGATCCAGGGGGGTGCCAGGGTAGCCGAGCGCATCCTGCGGGCCGTGAGCGGCTCCCCGATCCCGACCTCACATGGTCCGATTCCCTTGGCGGTTTCTGCGGGTCTTGCCTGTTATCGCCCGGGCGAGTCGGTGGATCAACTTCTGCGCCGTGCCGATGCCGCGCTCTACCGGGCCAAGCGCAAGGGGAGAAATTGTTATGTCCTGGCCGATGATCCAAAAAGCGTGCCGGGTGGTGGGAAAGGGATGGAGAATCCCCGGGAAACAGGCGTTTAATGCGCTGTTTCGGCTCCGGTGATCCGCTGATGCTTCGCTATCACGACGAGGAGTGGGGGTGCCCGGTTACTGATGAGCGCGGCATGTACGAGCGCTTGTGCCTCGAAGCCTTTCAGGCCGGACTTTCCTGGCGTACGGTACTCTACAAGCGCGAGGCCTTGCGGGTGGCCTTCGCAGATTTCGATCCTGGACGGGTGGCCGGGTATGGCGAGCGGGAAATTCAGCGGTTGATGAGGGATGCCCGAATCATACGCAATCGTGCCAAAATCGAGGCGGTAATCGGCAATGCACAAGCACTTGCCCGATTGATCGCCACCGGTGGCTCGCTCGTCGAGGTAGTGTGGTCGTTTGCGCCGGCGCACGTACCGGCGCCGCTATCGGTCGCCGACTGGCCCGCGAAAACCCCCGAATCCGAGGCCCTGGCCGTCACGCTGCGACGGCTTGGATTTCACTTCGTAGGGCCGACGACAGCCTATGCAACCATGCAGGCTGCCGGGGTGGTCAACGATCATCTTCGGGGATGCCCCCTGCGGGCGTCGATCGAGCTTGCCCGGCGGCGATTTCGTGCCGAATGCTAAGCGTGGCTGCGGCTTGCACCCCCGGGAGATTGCCGGGATGGTGACTACCATATCCCGATTCCCCATCGCATCCATGACTCCCGGACCCGCTCACCCCGGGGATGAGCAGGCATGAGCACCGGAACCGAAGACTGGCCCGCCTGCCCCTATCGCGGCCCGATTCGAGACGATGGCGCCGCCGCGTGCGCGGCGGGGGAATCGGAGCGAGTCGATCTCACCGCCTGCCGCCAATGCCCGATCCCGGAAGCCCTGAGCCATCCCCGCTCCTGTTTGTACCTGGTGTTATTACGCGCAAATGGCGAAGCCCGGTTCGCCTGCCGTTGGCGATACAGTTGGTCGCACGAACCCGCGCCGAAGAGCTGGCGGGATCTGTGTTTCTGCCCCTACTGGTTTCCCCGCCCCAGGGACGAGCAATTGCTGGCAGACCTGGCAACATTTCGTGCCCGCGTTCGCAAGGTTATGGCCTTGCGAGAAACCCCGCCCCATTAAAACCCCATCCGGCGCGAGGCGCTACTGCGAGAGGTCGCATCCCGTTTACATGGTTACATGGCCCCTGCCCGACGCAATAAAGGGGCCCGAAGGCCCCTTTATTGACTATCGGAGTACTCGCACTATTCAGTGTGCGTGATCGGTTTGCTCGATGAAGCGGGTAACATTCGCATGTAGCTTTTTAAGCGCAGGCACATGGACATAGACCATGTGGCCCGATGCATACCAGTAAAAGGAGATATTCTTCTCGAGCCGCTTGGTAATCGGCAGTTGCTCGAACTGGTACCAGGCCGCATAAAACGGGGTGGCGAGATCGAAATATCCCCCGTTGACCATTACCTTAAGGCCCGGGTTGTACTTCATCGCCGCGGCCAGGTTAAGCATCACATTGGGCGTCACCTGCCGACCGGAAAACGGCGGCCTATTTTTGAAGCTCCATTGCATGTGGCCGTAATACACCGGGCGGTAATACTGGCCTTTGCCGAATTTGAGTACGTTTCGGGTGTACCAGTTGAACCCCGCAACATAAGCCTGGCTGATCGAAGAGGATTGAGGGTCGTAGTAGGCCTCACGTGCAAGCGGGTTCATGCTCGGCCCGATAAAACGCGTATCCAGTCGGCCGGTGGTCTCGCCGTTGTTGTTCAGCAACTCATGCTCGTATTCCGGCCCACTCACGCGCAAATCGGCGCGCAGCAGGTAGCTCGTCGACAGGCCTGTGTATAAATGCAGTTTCGCAGCCATCGTGTTTTTCTCGGCGGAAGAGATGGTATTGCCGGCATTCAGGGCATGGGCATAGGAGTTCATCGCGAATTCTTCTACCGTGCGCAACAAGGTTTTGAGTGCCATTTTCTGGGTCTCATTCGGCAGGCGATGATGATACCAGGAGGTGGCGGCATAAGTTGGCAGGGCTAATTCATAGGGCAGGTTAATGCCGGGGTTCATTCCCGGAGCATCGATACTGGTATCAAAGCTCATGATCGTCGACAGCATGATTACCCCGTTAAGAGAAACATTTTTGTTGTTTTCCAGATCCCAGGACAGAACCGAATTGCGGGTTGTACCGTAGCTTTCGCCAAAGAGGTATTTCGGCGAATTCCACCGATTGTAGCGTGACAGGAATTGCACGATAAAGTTGGAAAATGCCCGCCCATCCTGGTCGATACCAAAGAAATTCTTTGCTTTTCCATCGGGGAGTATGCGGCTGTAACCGGTAGCCGGGGCGTCGATGAAGACCTCATCGGTCACGTTCAGCAAACTATAATCATTATTCACCAGGCGGTAGGGAGCGGCCGGGGTATGATTCGGCGCCGGCGTAGTTACGATCCGCTGCGGCCCGAAAGCTCCCATGTGCAACCACACGCTGGAAGAGCCGGGGCCGCCATTGTAGAAAAACGTAATCGGGCGGGTAGCGTAATTCTTTACTCCCCGTTTGAAGTAGGCCACATAAAATATACTCGCGGCAGGTTTATGCTTCTTGTTTTTTAGTATCAGGGTGCCCGCAACCGCCTTGTATGCAATGCGTTTTCCCCCTATTGTCACCGAACTATAAGTTACACTCTGCTGGGGCTTGGTCTGGGTGGCGCTAGGGCTGGTCTTGGGTTTGGCACCGGCGGCAAAAGCCGGAAGCATAAATGCCGCAGCCAGGACCACGGCAGCGAAACTTACTGGTCTCTTCATGCTGGAATCTCCTTTTCTATGCCGGCGATACGCCTCCTGCGGTACACCGGTGATCCTATGTGCCGTCATCATCCCTGTGCCGGCGAGCAACCATGCGCATCCTGTAGGCATTAAAGCAGGCGTACACGGATCGATTCAATCGAGTGCGTTTTGCAGCCGACCCACTTCGACACCATTTCCGTGCCGTGCTCATGGCCTCCGATCCGCACAATATCCTTCCAATCTTAGCATTCCCCCGGGCTTGCGTGGCTGAAGTCCATTCTGATTGCTATTTGCGGCAATCCGCCGTTATCTTTCTTGATGCCGGGAAAAGTCCCCTAACCCAAGGGGGGATGCGGCTCCATCTTGCCCCCTGTAAAAACCGATAGAGTCCGTTCCGGAGGCGGAAAATGCATGGGATGATGTTTTTTATATGCCAAGCCTGTTAAGCTTGAATTCTGCGTACAAAGGAACCGGATGATGAACCCGCTCATTGAAAAATTCGAGCAGGCGGCAGCGGAGGTTAAAACATTTTCCAGTCGCCCTGCGGATGATGATCTGCTGGAACTATATGCACTCTATAAACAGGCGACCGAAGGCGATGTGCCCGGCGAGAGCCCGGGGTTCTTCGATTTCGTCGCCCGGGCCAAATATGAAGCCTGGAAGAAACTCGAGGGAACCGGTAAGGAAGAGGCCATGCAACAATATATCGATAAGGTCGAATCGCTGAAACCGGGATACGCTTAATTCGGTTGGGGCCAATCGCGTGGCCACGGACCGGAGAGATCCGCAGGATGATCGGGGCAAGTCCGACGCAAAGGTCAGTCTCCGTATCGATAGGTTTCTCCGGTTTGCAGGGCGCTTCGTCCGCAGTTTCAAGCGGGTGGGCGGGGCTCGGTTCGCCGGCGTTGCCAAGCCCCGTGAAACTGCATCACAAGTATCGAGCCCGTGAGCAACAGGGTCAAGATGTTGGCCACGATAATCGGTACCGAGACGAGCAATATGCCATAGACCAACCATAGGGCAACGCCGACACTGAAGGTTAGATACATGCTCAAGGAAAGATCCGCGGTTCGGCGTGTCCGCCAGGCCTTGATGACCTGGGGCAGGAAGGCGATTGTAGTCAGGGCACCGGCAGAATAACCGACGATATCCATCATGGCAAAAGCTCCAGGCTAACGGGGGGATTATGCGCTTTGCCGTTAAGGTGCGGCGAGCAGAATACCGCCGTCCACTGGCAAGGTGACGCCGGTGATGTAGCTTCCCGCATCGCTGGCAAGCAGCAGCAATGCCCCGGCCAGTTCTTTGGGTTGCCCGGTCCGTCCGGGAAACAGCCGGGCAATATAGGCGTTGCCCCGCGGGCTCTCGAGAAACCCGCGATTCATGTCGGTCGGGAAGTATCCCGGCGCAATAGCATTGACGCGGACACCCTCGCGCCACAGTTCTCGGGCCAGCGCCCGTGTGAGCTGGATCACCCCCGCCTTGGCGCTTGCGTAGTTGGCCTGGGTGGGCTGCACGGCCAGACCTAGCACGGAAGCCATGTTGATGATGGCCCCGGCGCGGCGCTTCACCATGCGCCGCGCCACCACCTGGGCGACCCGCCATACGCCGGTGAGGTCGGTCCCGATCACCCCGGACCACTCCTGCTCGCTCATTTCCAGCACCGGCCGGGGAGCGGCGATACCGGCATTGTTGACGAGAATGTCCAGTGGAGCAAATTCGTGCTCGATGCGCTCGAGGGCCGCCTCCACGCCAACGCGGTCGGTGACATCCATGGACGCGGAGAAAACCTGGGCGTTTGCCTCGACCAGCTCGGCGGCGGCGCGTTCGAGCTTGTGTATATCGCGCCCGGCGATGGCTACCCGGGCGCCGGCGGCGGCAAGCGTATGGGCACAGACGAGGCCGAGGCCGCCGCCTCCTCCGGTTACCAGGGCCGTTTTGCCGCTGAGCGAAAACAGGGTTGTGGGATTGGGAATCATGGCATGCTCCATTTGACCTTAGTTCTGCGCGGTGGGCGGGATGAGATAGGCCGCGGATTCGCCGCGCCGGCTCTGGGCGGATTCGAGTTCGATCCGCGCGACCTGATCCAGGTGCACCTCGTCGGGTCCGTCGGCGAAGCGCAGCGCCCGGCCCCAGCCCCATAGTTCCGGAAGTGGCGTGTCCGGGCCGATTCCCATCGCCCCGAAGGCCTGCATGGTGCGATCGACCACCCGGGTCAGTATCCGCGGCACCACGGCCTTGATCATCGCGATCTCCTTGCGGGCCGTGCGAACACCGTCCCGGTCGATGCGCCAGGCCGCGGCGAGCACCAGCCAGCGGGCCTGGTCGATTTCGAGGCGATTGTGGGCGATCCACTCGCGCACAACTCCACGCTCGTGCAGATAGCGGCCGAAGGTGCGGCGTTCGCGCACCCGATCGAGCAATAATGCCTGGGCCAGTTCCGCCTGGCCAATCGAACGCATGCAGTGGTGGATACGCCCGGGGCCAAGCCGGGCTTGGGCCATCGCAAAACCCTCGCCTTCGTCGCCGAGCAGATTTTCCTGCGGCACCCGCACATTGCGCAAGACGATCTCGCAGTGCCCCTCGGGGTGGAACTGGTGCATGATCGAAAGGTTACGTACAATTTCGACCCCGGGATTGGCACTCGGTATCAGCACCATGCTCTGGCGCCGGTGCTTCGGGGCCTCGGGGTCGGTCTTGCCTATCACGATCAGCAGGCGACAATGGGGATGTGCCGCGCCGGTGATGAACCATTTGCGGCCATTGATAACGTAGTCTCCGCCTTCACGTCGGATCGTGGTCTGAATGTTAGTCGCATCCGCGGAGGCCACGTCGGGTTCGGTCATGGCGAAGGCCGAACGGATGTGTCCTTCGAGCAGCGGCACTAGCCAACGCTCGCGTTGCGCCGCGGTTCCAAACCGGTGCAACAGTTCCATGTTACCGGTATCCGGCGCGCTGCAATTGAATACCTCCGAGGCCCAGGCGACCCGGCCCATAATTTCAGCCAGCGGCGCGTATTCGAGATTATCCAGGCGTGTGCCAGGCTCGTCGGGCCGAAGCGGTGGAAGAAACAGGTTCCATAAGCCGGCCGCCCGCGCCTGAGCCTTGAGGTCCTCGATAAATGCGGGCGGATATTCGCCTCCGGCGACTCGATCCCGCCATTCGGCAAACCGGGGCACGATAAGGCGGTTCATGAACTCTTCGAGCCGTTCCCGAAGCATTGCGACCTTGGGGCTGTAGGCGAAATCCATGCTCAAATCCTCCTGGCATCCGGATAGATCATGTGGCCCTCTCCGCTTTGCCCTCGGCTACTGCGAGGCCGGCCTCGGCGAGCGGGTACGCCAGGCGCCCGAGCTCAAGTGCCTGCGCGCTCGAGGCGTTGCCGTCCCGGGCCCGCTTGAGTACACCCTGCAGAATGGCGGCGAGACGAAAAAAACTGAAGGCGAGATAAAAATCCCAGTGATCGGGTGGCTCGATACCCCGGTATTCGCAGTACCGCCTGATATATTCGGCTTCGGTGGGAATGCCGTGCTTGGCGCGGTCGATGCCTTTGAGTCCCTGCAGCCGGTTCCCAACCGGCATGCGCCACTGCATGCACTGGTAGGCCAGATCGGCGAAGGGATGGCCCAGAGTGGATAATTCCCAGTCGATGACGGCCAGTATGCGGGGTTCCCGGGGATGGAAGATCAGGTTATCAAGCCGGTAGTCACCGTGAACCAGGCTCGTTTGGTCTGCGGTGGCGGGCAGATGCGTTTCCAGCCAGGCCATCAACGCATCCATCGCAGGGATCGGTTCGGTGCAAGAGGCCTCGTATTGCGTGCACCAGCGGCTAAACTGGCGTGCGTAGTAGTTGCCCGGGCGGCCGTAGTCGGCCAGGCCCAGCCCGGCGTAATCCACCGCGTGAAGATCGGCGAGTACCCGGTTCATGGCATCGTAGGCCGCACTGACCTCTTGTCGTGAAAGCCCGGGTAGGATGGGATCCCAGAAAATCCGCCCCGCAATGTAGCTCATGATAAAAAAAGGGGAGCCGATGATGGCGGGATCTGTACACAGGTGGCGCATGGCCGGAACCGGAACGGCGCTTGGGGCCAAGGCCCGCATTACCCGGTATTCGCGTTCGATCGCGTGGGCCGAGGGCAACAGGCGCCCGGCCGGCTTGCGCCGCAGGACGTAACGTGCCCCCGGGGTTTCGAGCAGATAGGTCGGGTTGGACTGGCCCCCGGAAAACTTCGTGGCTGCAAGTGGCCCGCTGAAGCCGGGGATTACCGCGGCCAGGTAAGCGGCGAGGCGGTGAAGGTCAAGCTCGGTTGGGGACATGGACGGAAGGTTCAACCGGAAGTGATCCAGGATAAACGATCGGAACGCTCAAGGGGGGAGATGTAAGCGTACTCGATGTTTCGGCTCGCCCGGTGCCGTAGCTCAAGGAACCAGCGGTAAGGAAGCCTGGAGTGCGATGATCGAGCGCAGCGGGGTAAACTTCGACGCGCTCAGCCCCAGCAGCCGCACCGGGGCGTGCGGCTCGATCCCGCTGCGTTCGAGCAGAGTCGGTAACCGGGCACTGATTTCGCCCAGGGTGTGAAAGGGCAGGGGCGTACTGAGACTGCGCGTGAGCAGTCGAAAGTCACTATATTTGAGCTTGAGTGTGAGCGTGCGCGCGGCGAGAGCGTGATCGGCGAGAGCGGCGACGAGCCGAGCGGCGAGCGTGTTCAGTGCCTCCAGCAGCTCCTCGCGGCGGCACAGATCCACGGGGAATGTCCGTTCGCAACCCAGCGACTTGCGTTCCCGATGCGGGGTAACGGGGCGATCGTCGATGCCGCGGGCAATCCGGTAATACCAGGCGCCGACCTTCCCGAAGTGCTCCACCAGCTCTTCCAGTGAACGGCGACGCAAATCGGCCCCGGTCTTGATGCCCAGCCTGTACAGGTGGCGCCGGGTGGCCGGGCCGATCCCGGGCAGACGCTCGATCGCGAGGGTGGCGATAAAGTCTGGGCCTGCAGCGGGGGGAATGACGCTGAGCCCATCGGGTTTATCCAGATCCGAGGCCAGTTTAGCCAGGCATTTGTTATAGGAAACGCCTGCCGAGGCGACAAGGCCGGTTTTGGCGCGAATCTCCTCGCGGATCGCCCGGGCCAGGCGCGTTGCCGAACGGGACCCGGTCACATCCAGGTAGGCTTCATCCAGGGAAAGAGGCTCGATCAGGCCGCTGTAATTACGAAATATGGCATGAATCGCCGCCGAAATTTCACGGTAGCGATCAAAACGCGGCGGCAGAAAGATCGCCTCGGGGCAAAGGCGCCGGGCCCGGGAGGCCGGCATGGCCGAATGAATTCCGTAGGCACGGGCGGCGTAGGAAGCGGTGGCCACCACACCCCGGCTTGCGGGGTCGCCGCCGACGATGACGGGGCGGTTACGGAGTTCGGGACGGTCGAGCTGTTCTACCGCCGCATAAAAGGCGTCCATGTCGATATGGATGATCTTGCGCGGGGAGTCTTTCATCGGCGGCATGGCTACCAGGATAACTTTTACCTCGGTGGATCGGTAGGGCGGAAACATCCGATCAAGCCCCCGAATTCGGGTCGTGGCCGGGTAACCGCTCCGGTTTACGATGTTCCCGTTTGCCCGGATGAGCGTAGATCCGGCAGGTCGGAAAGGCGGATTACGCCGAGGTGCTTACGGCGCCCGGCGTCGGTTTGTGCCAGCGTTACGGAAAGAGGATCGGTGGACGGCTCTTCCTGTGCCCTCCCGCGGGCGGCATCGAGAATTTCGGCCAGGGTGATGGCTTCGGGGGCGCGGGCAAGCACATAGCCACGGGAGGGGATGAAATGCAGCAGGCCTGCGTTTACGAGTGGAGTGATCACCGGTTTCAGGCACGGCGAGGCGAGGCCCAACCGCCCCGCCACGTGGCTCAGGGTGAGTGGCCGTCCACTGCCGGTAAATCGCCTCGCGGCAAGACGCATGATATCGATGGCGGTTCTTTCGGCCCGTGCCGGTTGCAGGGGGGAGAGTCGGCTCCGTGGGTTCCGCCAGGCCGGGTATTGCAGGTAGAACCCCAGCCGGGCGCCGAGCAGCAAAATCAGCCAGCTGAGGTAAATCCAGACCAGAAACAGGATCAGGATGGCGAAGCTGGAATAGATGGCCGAGAGGCGGGTGGAGCTTGCAGCCAGCAGTGCGAAGGCGAGCCCGGCACTCTGCCAGACGATGCCTCCGGCGATACCGGCCGCCAGCGCGGGGCGCAGGCGTACCCGGGTGTTGGGCGTAATGAGGTTGATGGAGGTAAAGGCAATAATGGTAATCAAAAATGGGACTACTCGACCCAGTACCGTTGCCAACGGGCCGAGGGCATGGGCCAGGTCGCGATTGACCAGGCTCGTGGTCAGGCCGAAGGCTGCCAGAAGGAATACGGGGCCGACGACGAGCAGTCCGAGATACTCGAGGCTGCGCCCGATCAAGGGCCGGGAGTCGGTTACCTGCCAGGCTTCGTTCAGCCCGATTTCGATCTTGCGCAACAGCGATAAGGCGGTGAGCACGAGCAGGAGTACTCCCAGGGTCCCGAGCACCCCGACCTTGACATGGTTGACGAAAGCCACCGTCCGGCCGGCGAATTCGGCGCCGGCGGGCCCGAGTGGTTCGAGCAGTTGGAGCAGGGCCGGCTGCAGTACTCCCGAAACCCCCAGCCCCTTCAGGGCGGCGACCCCAAAGGCAAGAAACGGCACGATGGCGACAATGGTGGAATAAACCAGGCTCGCCGCCTGTAGATTGAGCCGCCCTTCGTATAGATCGCGCGCCATGAGCCAGGCGAGCTGGGCCGCCGTGCGCAGGGCAGGCTGCGCCCGCCCTGGAGGCGGGCCGAACAGGCGTTGTTCGATGCGGTGGCCGAACATGGGCGACTTACCGGAAGCTTCCGTACTCGGGTGCTACTTTAACCGCCGCGTGGCGCGGCCGTGTCGGGGAGCGGGATTCCATGCCATGGTTCGCCATCCCGGGCGCGGCATCTGTTTAAGGGGAACCGGTAAGCCGCTGCCGGGCCTCTTGGTAGCGCGCGGCGGTCTGGCGGATAACTTCCGCGGGCAGATGGGGTGCCGGAGGGCGCTTGTTCCAACCGCTTTCCTCCAGCCAATCACGCACATACTGCTTATCGAAGGAGGGTGGACTGGCGCCCGGACGCCAGGTATCGGCGGGCCACAGGCGCGATGAGTCCGGGGTCAACACCTCGTCGATCAGGGTTAAAGTGCCGGCGGAATCCAGCCCGAATTCGAACTTGGTATCGGCGATAAGAATACCGCGTTTGTGGGCCTTCTCGGCGGCGAAACGGTACAGGGAAATTGCCGTATCGCGAACTTGTCCGGCAAGTTTATGGCCGATTTTCCGGGCGCAGTCCTCAAAAGTGATGTTCTCGTCGTGCTCGCCGGCCTCGGCCTTGGTTGCCGGGGTGAAGATGGGTTCGGGCAGGCGCTCGGCCAGGCGCAGCCCCGGGGATAAAGTGATGCCGCAGATCGCTCCCGTCTCCTGGTAGTCTTTCCAGCCGGACCCGGCGAGATACCCGCGCACCACGGCTTCGAGCGGCAATGCCTCGAGCCGGCGCACCACCATGGATCGGCCCCTGATTCGGGCGCGATCCGTGGGATCGGGTATGGCCTGCTCCAGGGGGATCGCAGCGAGATGATTGGGGACGATCCCGCGCGTTTGCTGGAACCAGTAACCGGATACGGCGGTAAGCACCTCGCCTTTTCCGGGAATGGGATCCGGCAGGATCACGTCGAAGGCCGAAAGTCGATCGCTGGCGACGATGAGCCAATGATCCGCGTCAATCTGAAAGATATCCCGGACCTTCCCGCCGTGAATCCGGGATAGGCTTTTGAGTTCGGTACGGTAAAGTGGTTTGATCATGGATCAACTCTCTTGCAGCAGTTTGTGGGCCAGGCGTTTGAGGTAGCTCCTGACGTGGGCGGCATTCCTGCCGAGGTCGGACAGGCCGAGCCGTGATTCGGAACGGATATTGATGATGCTGCCATCCTTGGCGGGGCTTACCTCGATGGCGATATCATCCTTGAAGTGGAACCAGGTCGTTGTTGCAGTGGCCTCGATGTGCCCGGTTTTTTGGTTACCGGCGAGAACCGTCCAGCCCATGGAACGGGCGCTGGCGAGCGCCGCGGAAAAAGCGCGGGCAGGCGCAACCCCCGGGGCGATCAACGGCCGTATCGAGGGATAATAGGCCCGTTGAACCGCGGCCAGGCAGGTCGGCCCCCAGCGTTTGCAGATTGCCGCGACGCGGGTATATCGTGGGTAGGCACGTCCGGGCGGTGAGGAGAAAAATCGTGCCAATCCCTGCTCTTCCGCCCGAGCCATGGCGGGACCTCCGCCGCCGTACTCGAGCCCATTGGGCGCGGCACGGCGTATCGGCGCCAGGACCACGAACTGCGGCGGGTGCGCCGTGTCGGTGCTGATATCGTGGATCGGGGGTACGCTCTGGGCGTGAAGGTGGATTGCATAGGGCCAACCGAAGGCTGCCCCGCCGATAGCGAGAGCCAGCAGGGCGGGAAGGATTATGGTGGCGCGCCGATGCCAGAGCAGAGCCGCGGCCGGGACGATCGCGGCGGCGATCGCGGCGCCGAGACCTATCCGGGCGCCGTAGTGGATCAGGTCGCCGGCGGCGCTCAGGGTTAGCTCGCCCTTGCTGTATAACAGGCCGGCCAACCCCGCAAACAAGGCTCCCAACACGGCGGCGAGAAATGTGACCACAACCCAGGCGATGATAACTCGGCGGGTTTTCATCAGTGTCTTTTCCGGATGGTTGATACGATTTAGTGTATCCGCTTAAGTGGATTAGATAACAGGGTGTTGGGGTTGCTTTCCTGTTCCCGCGGGTTAACCCGGCCCTCGGCACCATAAGCAGCCCGGCGGATCAGGCATAATCCATCGGTGGCGATGGCAAGTTGGTTTGTTTCCTTAAAAAGGAGAGCGCTATCCTTATTCAGTATCATTGATCTTTGGTCTGTCCCGCTGCCTTTCCCAGCTTGCGAGCAAACCCCTCCGAACCGCAAGGCCCCTCTCTCGACATTGCGTCGCAACAGCTCCGGGGCTTGCGGAGCATCGCCTTGCCTTAGCCGGCCCGACCAGTCGCCGATGCCGGCAAATCGCCGTCGTCACCACCATTTCTCGGCTGACACCGGATCAGTGTGCAGGTCACAATGCCCCTTGGCACTGGAGCAGCGGTAATTTCCCGCCCGACGCACACACTCTTCGCCTGCACGGGGTTTCTCTCCGCGTAGCGCCCGGCCGATCTATCCCGCATTTTCCGGACAAGCCGCTAAACGGTATTGCTTTTCAACCTGCACAGGTGTCCCGTAATCGAGTGTTGGTATGCCCGCTGACGAGCATAGAACACTTCGATGAACTCGAGGATAGCCGGACGAGCCTGATCGTGGGTCGCGAACACGCGCTGCTCGATCAGTTCGACCAATCCACCACGCGCCGGGAGGACAGCTCGAGCAGTTCCGCCGAATATAACCAACCCTGGCGGGTGGCGATGAAGGCGACATCGCCCACCCAGGCCCGGTCCGGACGCGCCATCGTGAAGCGGCGTTCGAGCCGATCCGGTGCGCACCCCGTTGTTCGCGTATAAAGGCGTACTTCACGACAGTTCCTTCGCGAAGTACGCTGCCGCTTTCTTTAATTTTGTCATGCTTGATTTTCATGATGCCGGAAGAGGGAGTCGAACCCCCGACCTTGGCATTACGAATGCCCTGCTCTACCGACTGAGCTATTCCGGCGCTTGCGGGAAATTGTAACCTAATCCAGGCGGGACTTGCCCTGATTCCGGGGTATCTGGATGATCTCGCTCATCTGCTCCGGCGCGGATTTTCGGGCGCGGCCCGGAGGAATCCATATTACCGGTGGAAAGGATTATCGCGGCGTCAGGAACGCGGCTTGGCCGGGCGGGATTCGCGCAGTCGTACAATAATCTCTACTCCGTCGGCATCGGTATCCGCCGGAGGGACTGGCAGCCCGCTGACTTGGATCTGTTCCGCCGGGATGTCGGTGATTTCGCCGCTTCCCGGGTTATAGAAGTGATGATGCGGCTCTACCCGTGAGTCGTAGTACACGCGTTGCGGATCGATGATCACCTCGCGTAATAATCCTTTGTCGGTGAACAGCCGAAGGGTATTGTAAATAGTCGCCTTGGAGATAGGAGGCTTGGTCGAATTGACTTCCCGCATAAGCTGTTCGGCCGAGAAGTGGCGTTCCGTGCGGAGCATAATCTCGGCGATACGCAGGCGCTGGCGGGTCGGGCCTATGCCTAGGGCTCGTAAATGGGATCCGAGGTTTATCTCAGGCATGAAAACACACTTATCGCATATTAGATTCATTATAGATTAAAAATCAATTTTATTGAACCCCCTGTGAATGAGATGATAAAAGACGATAGGGCTACCTGGCCCCAATGAATGCCAGGATGGATTCGACGGCGAACATACCGCGGAGGTTGATTTTGCGCCTCCTGGCGCTTGCGCTTCCGGTGATGGCGAACAATCTACTGACCGCCGGGATGAGTATGACAGACGCGATTATGGCGGGGCGGATTTCGGCCCATGACTTGGCTGCCATTGCCGTTGGCGGCAGTATCTACATGCCCTTTTTTCTGCTCGCCCTGGGAGTGTTGGTGGCGATCAACCCGAGCGCGGCGCATCTGCATGGAGCGGGGAACCGGGGACAGATCGGGGCGGTGGTGCGCCAGGGATTATGGCTGGCGCTGGCATTGGCGGCACTGCTGATGTTCGGTTTCCGCTTTCTTGCCCCTTTGTTTCACGCGGTTGGAGTGCAGCCGGCGTTGATCGGCGAATCGTCGAGTTACGTGATCGCTGTGGCCTGGGGGTTGCCAGCCATGCTGGCTTACCTGGTGTTACGGTTTGCGAGCGAGGGGATCGGCCACACCCGACCGATGTTTTATGTCGCGCTGGCGGGATTCCTGCTCAATATCCCGCTGGATTACCTGTTTATGTTCGGGGGTTTCGGCGTGCCGGCGATGGGGGCGATCGGGTGCGGATATGCCACTGCCGTGGTTATGTGGGTGGATCTGGCCGTGATGCTGGCGTATATTTTTTCTGCGCGGCGACGATATGGCCCGCTGCGGCTGTTTACTTCCTTCGATCTTCCGCGTTTCGACCCGATTGTAAAGTTGCTGCACCTGGGGGTACCCATGGGCGTGATGCTGTTTGCCGAGGTCAGCCTGTTTGGTGCGGTGGCGTTACTCATGGCAACCTTGGGGACGGTGGCGGTGGCGGCGCACCAGGTTGCGCTTGCCGTGGCTTCCTTTTCATTCATGGTGCCGATGGGGTTGAGTACGGCCATCTCGGTGGTAGTCGGGCAGGCGCTCGGCGCCGGGGATCAAGCCCGGGCGCGGCGAAGTGGATTTGTCGGGATTGGCCTGGCACTGGCCTTCGAATTACTGGCCGCGATGTTGATGCTGGGGCTGCGTCACTCCATTGCAGCCCTGTTCACCGGGGATGCGGCGGTCGTTGCGCTGGCTTCCCGGCTGCTTGTGCTGGCGGCCGCTTTCCAATTGTCGGACGGGCTCCAGGTGGCGAGCGCGGGGGCGCTGCGGGGATTCAAGGATACCCGGGTGCCGATGTGGATCACGCTGATTGCCTATTGGGGGGTGGGCCTTACCCTGGCCTGGTGGCTTGGGGTAGATCTGAAGACTGGTCCGGTGGGGGTGTGGATCGGTTTGATTGCCGGGCTTACGGTGGCCGGTTTATTGTTGTTTACCCGGTATGCATGGTATTCCCGCGGACCTCGGGAAGATGCGGCGATGAGATCGGTATCATAGGAGACCGTGAATACGCTTGATCACTTGCGGGTACTACTGGAACCGGAGCGGGGTGGGGCGCCGTTGCGCTTTACCCCGGAGCGTGAGGCTCGGCGCCGGGGGCTGGAGTTCGCCCGGGAGCACGGAGACCGCCAGTCCGAATGTGAAATCGAGATTTTTCTGCGCCGATTATTGGATCAGGAGTCGATCAATGGATAGGAGCAAGGAGGAAATTTTCCGGGAGCAGGCCTGGGAATATCGCAATAGCCCGCCCAATGACAGCCTGCTCTCGCGGGAATCGTGGAAGGTTTTCCAGGTCATGGCCGAGTTCGTGGAGGGCTTCGAGCGCCTTTCCCAGATTCGCCCTTCAGTGTCTATCTTCGGTTCGGCCAGGATTGCTCCCGAGCACCCTTACTATCGTCTGGGAGAGGAGATCGGGTACGAGCTGTCGCGTGCCGGATTTTCGGTAGTTACCGGCGGGGGCCCCGGCTTGATGGAGGCGGTAAACAAGGGCGCCTACCGCGGTAAATCGCCCAGTATCGGCTTGAACATCCAGTTGCCGCGGGAGCAACGGGCCAATTCGTATCAGGATTTATCGCTGTCGTTCCGGCATTTCTTCTCGCGTAAGGTGATGTTCGTTAAATATGCTTCGGCCTATGTAATTCTGCCGGGTGGATTTGGAACCCTAGACGAGTTTTTTGAAATTTTGACCCTGGTGCAGACCGGCAAGAGTCGGCATATTCCGATTATTTTGGTGAATCAGGACTTCTGGGGAAAGTTGGTCGAGTGGTTTCAGGATCGGTTGAGCGAGCAGGGGATGGTTGATCCCCAGGATATCGATCTGATCGGTGTGGTCGAAACCGCCGACGAGGTGGTCGGGCGAATCTTCTCCCACTATGGCGAACGGGGCTTCGAGCCCTCGCGCGAGGAGCGCCAGGTGATGCTTGATTTGTAGGGTGCCCCATAGGTGGGACTTACCCAAGAGGGCACCTGTGGCAAGTCGAACCGGTACCGGCGAGAGACAGTCGTTGCTCAGATTTGGATTGTTCGGGACCTTTCTGGCATGATTAGCGGGTCGGAATGTCTGCCTCGTGGAGGGATCCCGGCAGCGATCGGGGTGTTTGGCTGCGAGTTGCGGGCAATGCCTATTACTCGGTTTTTCCATAGCCTTGCGGCCGCCATTTGTCGTTTGTTTGTCAATCCAGGAGTTATTTGATGCGAAAATGTTTAATTGTTATTCCCGCTCTCTTGCTTGCGGCGCCGCTTGCTTTCGGGACCACCCCCGTGGGTCCGGCCGCCAGATCCAGGCCGGTACTCAAGGCCACACCGATCAGCCAGGCTCAACTTAAAAAGTTCGTTAAGGCCTATAAGGCGCTAGTTCCGTTGCGCCGGAAATATAGCGCTGAAATCAACGCCGCCAAGGATATAAAAACCAGGAAGGCAATAAAGGCCAAGGCCATACGGGTGATGAAAAACAAGGTTAAAATCATTATGCCGATTACCGAATACGAGAAAGTAGGGCGGGCTATTCGAACAGAGCCATCCTTGCGCGCCCGGTTTTTGAAGATGTTCGAAATCGGCTCTCGGCAAAAGCCGCCCAAGGGCTGATGTAGGAAATCCCGGGCCGCTACGCTGACCTGATCGAACTCGTTTCGCCGCGGAAGGAATCGCGGTGTCCAGTGCCATGATTCCCGCCGCCCGCCGGGGCTTCCCGTGAACGGTGTCAACCCGTGGCGGGATACGACGTTTATACGGGATGAGTAGATGCTGGATAATGAGAAATGCCGGTAACCGCGTGGATGCTTATGGAGCAGAATAGGGGAAGGGAAATCTCCCCGCGCCTGGTTGCGGTAAAAGTCGAGACGGAGTTTGACCATTTTCTGCGCGAGGTCGAGCACAGGGCACTGCGAATCGCCTGTTTCCGTCTGCGCAACCCCGAAGATGCCCTCGATGCGGTACAAGACGCCATGCTTAGGCTTGCCCGTAGTTATGGCAATCGTCCGAGCGAGGAGTGGCCCAGGCTTTTTCAGCGCATTCTTGAAAATAGGATTTGCGATGGGTTACGTCGCCGGAGAACCCGGTTGCGCTTTACCGGAAACTTGACTTCTGCCGGCGGAAAGGGCGGAGATTGCGAAGATCCCTTTGCCGCCGTGCCGGCCCCGGGAGCTTCTAATCCCGAGAAAACCGTCGCCGCGGCAGCCTCGCTCGAGGCCCTAGCGGCAGCCGTATCCAGGCTGCCACGGCGGCAACGCGAAGTTTTTACCCTGCGTGTGCTTGAATCCCTGGATGTAGGTCAAACGTCTCGGCTCATGGGTTGCAGCGCAGGCAGCGTTAAGACCCATCTGCATCGGGCGCTGAAGGCACTGCGAGTGGTGTTGGAGCCGCATTATGAGTAAAAGCGGACGCAAGGATCCGGCTATTTCGGAGTCACGGGAACGGCTCGCGGCATTGCGGTCGGCCTATCGACAAGCGGCCGCGGACGCTGCGCATGCCGAAGCCCGGCTCGCCGCGGGACGAGCACGTGCGCTCGATGCGCTTGGAGGGAGCCGCCGCTGGTCCTGGTTTCGGCCCGCAAGCCTTGCGGCGGGGATCGGGATAGCGGCGGCACTGATGATTTTTGTCCTGTTGCCGGGCAATACTCACACGCCCTCGGCGGATGGGACGGGAATGCAGGTGGTGCTGTCGGGACAGGATTACGCGCTGTATCAAAATCTCGACTTCTATGCCTGGTTGGCAATGCAGCAACCGGCAGGGCACCCCGTGGGAAACCACCATGGCTCGTCTCGCGGCAGCTAGTCTTCTCGCCCTGCTGCTGCTGGGCCCGGGAATTGTCCGGGCGGCGGATACGCCCGTGCCATGGAAAGCCCTGAGCCCGGCGGAGCGCAGCTTGCTCGCACCATTCCATGGCCGTTGGAACCGATTACCTCCCCGGCGACAGGCCCGACTGCTACGATTGGCGTGGCATTTAAGGCAGTCCAGCCCCGAGCAGCGGGCGATGTTTCGGCGCCGACTCGAGCGCTGGCAAACCCTGTCGCCGGCGCAACGGGTCTGGATTCGACGCCGCTTCGAGGCTTTCCACAGTCTCCCGCCCTGGGAACGCCGGCGAATCTTGCGGGAATACCGGCGCTTTCAGCGGCTTCCCCCGGCGCGTCGCCGGGCGATTCTACGCCGCTGGCGGAACCTGCCGCCCCGCGAACGCGAACGGATGCTGCGTCGCTGGCTGCGGCGCGGCGCTCATCCAGAACCCCCCGGGCCACCGCCCGGCTAATGCCGGGCGGTGGCCCGGGCGCACGGGGCTCTTTAATGCACCGGCCTCCCGGCGGGACTCGCCGGGGGATCGGTTTCATGGGCGCTACGGATTCTGTCGGGTTGAGGCAAGCCGCTCAGAACCAGAAGCGCAGGCCCGCGACGTAGGACAGGCTGCTGACCGGGGTTCCCGCCGCCCGCGCATAGCCGGCGGTCGCGCCGGTCCAGCGACTCCAGGTAAGACCGAGGTAGGGAGCGAATTCACGGCGGATTTCGTAGCGTAACCGAAGCCCCAGGCCAAGGGAATTGAATCCGCGCCCGAGGCCGAGCCGGGGGGTATCCTGCAGCGAAAAAGTGGTCTCAAAACGCGGTTGCAGCACCCAGCGCTGGGTCAGGAGGAGTTCGTATTCCGCGCTGAGGCGGGCACTGAGACGGCCCCGATCGCTGAGAAATGTCGCCGCCGACACATCGAACCAGTATGGCGCCAGTCCTTGGACGCCGAGTACGGCGTAGGAACGCGAAGGCGCGCCTTCCAGCGGGGATTCGGGCCGGAAGGCATGGCGGATACCGGCCTGTAGATCCCAGAACGGGGCGATGGCACGGCCATAGAGCAACTGAACTTCGGCTTGCTCCAGCCCACCCGGTTGACCGCGCTCGCCTTCGCTCCTGAACCAGAGCTTTTGGATGTCGCCCCCGTACCATCCCAGCAGGTCCCAACGCAGCGCATTGGGCTCGCCGCTGCGGGCCGATTTACGGTATTCCAACTGGTCGAACAGCAGGTAGCTGAACCGGGCATTGTCGTGCACGGTGAGGTGGGCGCCTGGCGGGGGCGGCACGGTGTCCACGGCCGCGGCGCTGGAGTAGATCGTCGCTGCCGGCGTATTGGCGACTATTTTCCCCTTGAGCGGACTGACCACCACCTGGCGGAACATGCCGTCGTACTCGAAGTGATACAGCAGGTGGCAATGCAGCGCCCAGCCCCCGGGTGCATCGGCGGTTACCACGAAGCTGAGGCGTTCACCGGGCTGGACGTTGACGGTGTGCTTGAGCGGATTCCGATCACCATGACCGTTTTCCAGTTGGCTGAACATCCCGTGCAGATGGATCGGGTGATTCATCATGGTGTCGTTGATCAGCACGAAGCGTACCCGCTCACCCACGCGGAGCTTGATGGGCACCGAGTCGGTATATTTTTTGCCGTCGAACTGCCACATGTAGCGTTCCATGTTGCCGGTTAGATGCAGCACCAGGGTACGTTCGGGCCGGCGGTTGTCGGGCACGGGGGCGCGGCTTTCCAGGTCGGCGTAGGTGAGCACCCGCCGGCCGTTGTTACGCAGTCCGTCACCGGGGTCGTTCAGACGGTTGGTGGGGGCCTTGGCAATGCGGGTCACGCTGGGGCCCGGTTGTAGCGCCGGGCCTGGAACCGTGGCGGGTTGCATGGTCCTGGATTTGGCGCCCTTGTTCATGCCGCCCATGCCCATGTCGCGCATGGTGAGTATGAAGCGGGGGTCCATGGGTGGAACCGGAGCGGACAGCCCCGGTCGCGGGCTCAGCGTCGCCCGGGCATAACCGGAGCGGTCGAGGCCTTCGGCGAAGAGCGTATAGGCCCGGTCGGCCCTCGGGGTGACGATCACATCATAGGTTTCGGCCACTGCGATACGGAACTGGTCGATCTTGATCGGACGGACGTTCTGGCCATCGGCCTGCACCAGGGTCATTTTCAGCCCGGGAATGCGAACATCGAAGTAAGTCATTGCCGAGGCGTTGATGATGCGCAGGCGCACCCGCTCACCCGGCTTGAACCGGGCCGTCCAATTGGCCTTGGGGGACTGACCATTGATGAGATAGGTGTAGGTATAGCCGGTGACGTCGGAGACATCGGTCGGATCCATGCGCATGCGTCCCCATAACAGGCGATTGCGCAAGGTGGGGCCCAAGCCCTTGGTGGCCACGTCGTGAAAAAACGTGCCCAGGGTGCGTTGGTGGAAATTGTAGTAATTGCTTCTTTTCTTCAGCAGGGCGAAGATCTGTTCCGGGGGGGTATCGCTCCAGTCCGACAGCACTACGACATAGTCCCGGTCGTAATGGAAAGGCGCCGGCCGGCGGGGCTGGATAATTATGGCGCCGTATAGACCTTCCTGCTCCTGCCCACCGCTGTGGCTGTGATACCAGTAAGTACCATTTTCCTTGACGGTGAAGCGATAGGTAAAGCTCGTCCCCGGGGCGATGCCCGGAAAGCTGATACCGGGCACGCCGTCCATGTCGGCGGGCAGGAGCAGGCCATGCCAGTGCAGCGAGGTGGATTGCTTGAGACGATTGGTCACGTGGATGACGACTTTCTCGCCTTCGCGCCAATGGAGCGTAGGCGCGGGCAGTTGTCCGTTGATGGTAATCGCCGTCGTGGGTCGGCCGGTGATATTGATCGGCGTGCGCGCGATCACCAGGTTATATTCACCCGCTGCCGCGGGGGCGCTGAATGTCGCGAGCAGCAGGATGATTCCCGCCGTCCATAGGGAAAGATGAAATTTAAACATGCAGTTCTCCTTGAATTTTCGGTCATGAAGCCGCGGTGCAAGTGCCATGCGGCTTTAGTAAGGCCTGCCGATACCGAGATCGGAACGCCCTGTGTGTGCCGAGTTCAGATGCGCGGAGGGCGTTCGTACGGTGGGGGCAACCACTGGGAGAACTTGTTTTCTGTAGGGGTGGGAGGTTGGGTTATGCCATGGCCAGGGGTAGTGTGGTGAACGGGCAGGATGGCACCGTAGCCGGGTGTGCAGGCCGCGTTGCAATCGGCGCTGGAAAGCACCGCGGAAGGCTCCCCAGCTTGGCATGGCGGGGCGGCTTGGGACGACAGCGCCCGCAAGGTCCCACCATGCATCGAGGCATGAGCCTGCGGCAGGGCACCGAGGCCGAACAGCATGGCCGCCAAGGCCAGCATGATGCCCGTTCTTTTGAAAAAATATCGGCGCATGCTACGGCTCTCGGAAGATCGATATCAGGATGATTGCGCCGGGGTGACGCTGATCCAACCCTTCATGCCGGCGGCAAAATGGCCCGGCAGGTGACAGCCGTACTCGATCCGCCCCGCGCGGGTAAAGGTCCAGGTCAGGGTTCGGGTCGCTCCCGGGGGAAGTGCGACTTCATTCGGCTCGGCGCGGGAGTTCATCTTCTCGTCTGCGCGCATCTCCGTTTCGTGTCGGCGCTGCAGGGAGGCCGGGCCAAGCACGAATTCATGCGCGATTCTTCCCGTGTTGGTAATGATGAAACGGATAGTCTGTCCGGCCCGAATGCTCAGCTTGTCCGGGGTAAAGCGCATGGCATCGCTGGCGTCGATGCGAATCGTGCGCACGGCTTCGGATGCGGGGGCCGGGTGACCCCAGGCCAGGGACACCTTTCCCCGCGACGGGCGGTGCCCGGGGCTGGCGTTTGCATTCGCAGCCGGGGTAAGTACCATGAGTGGTCCCGCGATGGCGGCGATAGCCATGATTGAGCGCAGGGACATCGGGGAGAATGAGTATTTCGGGGTAACGGCAGGCGCTGTGGCCCCGGCAGAGGGTTGCTGGAAAGGCGGACGGATGGCACGTATTAAACGTCTACGGTGGATGGTTTTCGGCATGATCGACTCCTGGCATCTCGAAGGAAAGGCGATACGCCACGCGGCGTAGCGGATTTCGGGGGGTAACGGGAAGGCAGCACCAGAGAGGTGCTACAAAGGGGGGATCAGGTTCGGGGAGGGTGTTCGGGGGGAAAGTCGATCCAGAGTGTGGGGAGTTCCGCCACCGGCATACTCGGGCGGGTTGCCGGGGCATGGAACCCGTGCCGGTGAGCGGGCGGGGGAGCGGCAACGCCACAGCCATCCAGGCAGAGGTTTGCCGTGCCGCCATGGCCGATGCCGGGCACTTGGGAGGGGGCATGGGATACGCTCACCAAGCCGGCCCCGGGTGGCTGTACGGCGGAGACCGAGGCGGCCGAAGCCGCATGCACCGTCGCAAAAGCCATGATTATCGTGGCTATAAGGGCAATCCAGAGTGTGCGCATGGAAGTCAAGATTTTTACTAAGTTTAATTATACCCTCGCCCGGCAAGATAGGCAAATCCGGGCTTTGTGATGGGAATGAATTACCTGTTGGTTGATTGAGGCCAGGTTTTAACCACGTGAGGGGAAGGAGTATCCTGACCTATGAGCAGAAAATATCTGCGGGGTGTGGGTGGTGAGTCCGCGCGGTGGGGTTCGACGTACCGTTCCTCAAAAAGTGTATCTGTTGCCTGGCCGGAGGTTGATGATGACGAGGAAATCCAGAGATTCTTGGCAAAGTTTGGCTCCTGGGGTGAGTTGGGCGACGCACGAGGTGTTCAATCAGCCACCGCCGCTGGCCCCCTATAACGCCTATACCAGCGATGTCGCCCTGCGCGAGGCCGTTCGGCGTGAAGGGGGTGCCCGGGCCGAGGATCGGCTCGAAAAATATGGCGCAATTGCCGGTGGAGAACTCTATGAACTGGGATTCGCCGCCAATGAGAATATCCCGCGGGCGAAATTCTTCGACCCCTACGGGCACCGAATCAATGAGGTCGAATATCACCCCGCGTACCATCGTTCGATGACCCTCGCCAAGGCGCATGGCCTGCATGCCATGAGTTGGACTGATGATCGCCCCGGGGCGCGCATCGTCCGCTCGGTGTTGCTTTACCTGCACTATCAGTTCGAGGCCGGGACGATGTGCCCGATCACCATGACCCACGCCGTGATCCCGGCGTTGCGTGAAACCCCCGCGGTGGCGGCCCGGTGGGAGCCGGGAATTTTCAGCACGGCCTACGATCCGGCGAATCGCCCGGCGGTGGAGAAGACCGGTTTGACCATCGGTATGGGCCTGACCGAAAAGCAGGGCGGATCGGACGTGCGGGCCAACACCACCCGGGCGGTCCCGATCGGGGCGGCGGGGCCGGGGGAGGCCTATCGCCTGACCGGGCACAAGTGGTTTCTCTCGGCGCCGATGTCGGATGCCTTTCTGGCTCTGGCTCAGGCTCCGGGAGGGCTCTCATGTTTTTTGCTGCCCCGCTGGCGTCCGGATGGGACGGCCAACAGCCTGGAGCTGCAGCGGCTCAAGGAAAAGCTCGGGGACCGGTCCAACGCCGCGAGCGAAGTGGAATTTCGTGATGCCTGGGCGGTTATGGTCGGCGAAGAAGGCCGCGGGGTGGCGACCATCATTCAAATGGTTGCCGAAACCCGGCTCGATTGCCTCATCGCCTCGGCCGGACTGATGCGCCAGGCCGTGGTTCAGGCATTGCATCACGGCATCCACCGCGAGGCCTTCGGCAAGCGCTTGATCGAACAACCGCTGATGCGCAACGTACTGGCCGATCTGGTGCTCGAATCCGAGTCATCCCTGGTGCTGGCCTTGCGCCTGGCGCGGGCCTTTGAACGTGCCGGGGAATCGGAGCAGGAGCGGTTGTTCGCGCGCCTGGTAACGCCCGCCGGCAAATATTGGGTCTGCAAACGCACGGTGGCCCAGGTGAACGAGGCCCAGGAATGCCTCGGCGGGAACGGTTATATCGAAGATTTTTTGATGGCGCGGATGTATCGCCAGGCGCCGCTCAATGCCCTGTGGGAGGGAGCGGGAAACATCCAGTGTCTCGATGTGTTGCGAGCCATGGCGAAAAGTCCCCGTGCGGTGGAGGCGTACCTGAATGAATGTGCCGAGGCGCGTGCGGCCGAACCGCGGCTGGATCGTTACCTGGTTGAACTCGAGCGGGTGCTCGTCAAGCGGGACGACCTGGAGTATCGTGCCCGCTGGATCAGCGAGAGAATAGCCATCGCCCTGCAGGCGGCTCTGCTGATACGGGCGGGCAACTCCGCCGTGGCCGAGGCATTTCTCGTCGGCCGTATTGGAGCAGACGGCGGCCGCGCTTTTGGGTCATTGCCGGCGGGGCTGGCGGTGGCGGAAATACTCGAGCGGGCTTCGACCGTGCCGCTATAGATCGGGCCCGAAATATGCCCGTATTCCCCGCACTGCCCGGATGTTCGCGCATCCAGTTGGTACCGGACCCGGGCAAGGCGCAGAAGCTGTAAACCGAGTATTGGAGGAAGCGCATGGGGGCACTGAAGATGGCCCGCATGTAGAGAGCCTGTCCGTGGATGAGCGTGCTTCTTGGTGACTACCGGCGGGATACGTCACCTTGATTATATTGGTAAATCCAACTCGATCGCACCCGCGCAGCAAGGTCGCTGGGGCTGGGGGCCGATGAAAACTGAGCGAGGCGCGATGGGTTGAAAACCGACGACTCGAATGGGTAAAGCAATGGCTGCGGGCGGTCGAACGGGGAGAGGGGGGATGCAAACTTGCGGAAGCTGCGGCCCTCGGAACGAGATAGTCCGGGAGCGGTGGTGCAGCGGCGCGCGGGGGCCACAAAGATAGCATTTGCCCATGAAATCCCGGAAACAGGGTGCACCGACTGCCCGCGCAGGATCAACTTGCCGCTTCGGTGTAAGGGATGCACCCGCCCGGGCGACGAATGGATATGCATCGCACAAAAACCCTGTGATGCGGCTTTACACATTCATTCAGGAGGTAACACCATGCACTTTAAACGGATTCATGCTTTCACCGCCGCAGCGGCTCTTCTCGGTATGCTGGCGCTCGGCGCCCAATCGGCCCCGGCGTTGGCCGGTGCCCCGTCCGGGGGCGCTAGCATGCCAAGCCCCTCCTTTTACTTGAGCACATCCAATCGGACCTACGACGCCACCGTGCGCGCCCTGGTTCGCGCGGTCAAAGACAACGGGCTGATGGTTATGGGCAAAATCAATCAGGCGGCCATTCTATCCATGACCGGGCTCCGCCTGGAGGGTGGGCGCTCCTTCCTGGTCGGCAACCCACGGAGCGGAAAGAAGCTGTTTTCGATGAACCCGGCCGTCGGTGCCGTTCTGCCCTTGCGTATCTACGTCTGGGCCGAACATGGTAAGGCCTACATCGGTTACTTCAAGCCTTCCGTACTGCTGGGTGCCATCAACCCGAAGCTGGCCATACCCGGCCGGATGCTGGACAAGAAATTCAACATAATCGTCTCGCAGGCGGCTCGGTAATACCTCCACCCGCGGCCGGCCTCGTGCCGGTCGCGGTCTTTTTAGCCCTCCCCGCGGAGAATCGACATGAGTACCATGACGCAACCATCAACGAATTCCCCGAACCGGGCCTTACGGTTCGCCGGTACCGAACTGAAGCTGGGGCCGCTCACCATCGTTAACCCGGCCGAGCTGGTTGCCACCGGCATCGTGCTGGCGGCGGCCGGCGTTTCGCCGCTGATGTTCGTCGGCGCTGCCGCCGGGTATGGCTCCATGAATTTTTACGCCACGTTCGCCCTGCTCCCGGCCATCGCCGTGGTCCTGGTCATCACCTTCCTGGCCCGGCATTACGGCTGGCAACGCCTGTATCGCGGCATTCTTGCCGCCGCCATTGCCGGGCCGCTCGCGACCGCCGGACTCGAAGTCGTGCGCGCCATTGGTTTTAATGTCTTTCACGCCATGCCCGGCTCCATGCCCATGCTGATGGGCGTGCTGATTACCAATCGCTTTATGGAAGGCCCCAATATCTGGAGCGACATCGTCGGCTGGGGCGATCACATCCTGGTCAACGGCATCGGCTTTACTTTGGTTTGGACCCTGGTCTTCGGCCGCCGGCGCTGGTGGCTCGCCATTCCCTTCGCCTGGGTTATCGCAACCTTTTTCATGATCAGTCCGGATATGAAGATGCTGGGCGACATCGGCCTGTTCGGCCTGGCGATGGGGTCCGGCTTTGCCATCACCGTATATCTCGCCCATACCGTGTTCGGCGCGGTACTCGGTTGGCTTACATCACGCTCGCGAACGCATACAAGCACCCTGTGGGGGGCCCACTTAAAACTCTAGTCGCTGCACTTTTGAGAAAATCGGCGGCCACTGCCTCCGGGTAGTGCCGCCTTGTTCCCCCGCCCAACCGCCGGTCGCATTCGGGTTTGTGTCGGGTTTCGGCACAGGGAATTGCGGATCTATTCAGTCGGTTCGGCGGAATCCGGCCGCGTGCCGATCCACCTTTGTGTCAGTGGCGGCCGTTTTCGTCGGTTGGCTCTGTAAGTGCCTGTTGCAAGCGTTCTTCCATGTGCCGCGCCGCCTCCGGAGCGAGAGATTCCCCCCCCTGGTCCATGAGTTTCCGATGCAGCCTTCCCCCGGGGTACAGGCCGTGATGCAGCACCCGGACCTGGGCCGCAAATCGCCGGCACCAATAGCAGAACAGCAGGTGCAGCCGCAGCGCCCAGCGTTCCCGCCGGGCGAGCGGCTCATCCAGGCGGCGCGAAATCAGCCTGGTTGCATCACGGCAACTCAGCATGGCAGTCTCCCAAACCCACGGCGTTCAATGCATTGACGCAATCGCAGCCGCGCCCGATGCATCATGACCCACAGATTGGTCGAAGTGATCTTCAAACCCTTACAAACCGCTTTGGTCTCTAGGCCATCCAACTCGACCAGGGCAAAAACCTCGGCTTGCCTGCCGGGCAATGCTGCCAGGCATTCACGCAAGGCCGCGATAAACCGATCATCCTCAAACGCTCGTTCCGGATCGGGCCAGGCGGACGGACCTTCCCGCCAGCGGCCATTATCGAGAAACAGGGCATCGATCTCACGATCGTTTTCCGGCAGGGGCTGCTCCCGTCTCCGGCGCCGATATTCATCCATAATCTTGTGCTTGAGGATGCCCAGGAGCCACCCGCGCTCGCTCGAACGCCCGGCATAACGCTCCCGCGCCTTGAGGGCGGCGAGAAAAGTCTCCTGCACCAAGTCCTGCGCCTGCGCCCGATCGTGCAAATGAACCAGGGCGTAGCGAAACAGGGCATCGCCATGTCGTTTGACCCAGGCTTGGGGATCGAGCCCCGGTTGCAAGGTGTCCGCCCCCATCTTTTTGGCTCCCATCACGGTACTCCAATAGTATCCCTGGCAACCCCCCTGCCATATGACAGGCGTGGAGGTAGGATAACAGGCTGCGGCAGGCAGGCGCCCAGGATGCCATCTACAACATTGTCTCCTGCGGATAACCCGATCCCCGCACGGTCCCGGCGGAGCGGACCCTCGGGCACGGTCCGGTCGCCGCGCAGGGCACCATAAAATCCCGGGGGTTTCACCTGGTGCAGGAAGTCGAGCAGGTGTACCGCGGTTGCCCGCCCGCCTCGTGGCCTTGGCCGAAAAGGGGACTTGACACGGTACCTAGGTACCGGGTTTATAGTAAGTCTATTCCTCCCGGAGGTGTATTTCATGACCACAACGAAAGAGTGGAGCGTCGCCGGTATGCACTGCGCGGACTGCGCTCATACGCTTGAGCGGCTCTTGCGCGAACAGGCGGGTATCGATGCCGAGGTGGACTATACACGGGCCCGTGCCCGGTTGCGTAGCGGGATCCCGCCCTCGGGCGAAGCCCTGGACCGGGCCCTTGCCGATACCCCTTACCGGCTCGCGCCGCTCGGAAACGCCGCCGACTCGATATCCTCATCGAGTGGTGGCCTTGAAATCGCGATCATCGGCTCGGGTTCGGCGGCCTTCGCCGCGGCGATTCGTGCCGGCGAGGCCGGCGCCCGGGTGACCATGATCGAGCAGGGTGTCCTCGGAGGCACTTGTGTCAATGTCGGCTGCGTACCCTCGAAGATCTTCATCCGTGCCGCCCTGGTGCGCCACTATGCGGGGCATCACCCCTTCGCCGGGCTCGGACACGCCGCCCTGGCCGTGGACCGGGCCCGGCTCCAGGCCCAGCAGCAGCACCGAGTGGAGGAGTTGCGCCAGGCCAAGTACCAGTCGATTCTCGATGCCAACGAGCATATCCACCTGATCCGCGGCCGAGCACGCTTCGGCGGCAGGCGCCAGATCGAGGTGGAAGCCGAGGACGGGCGCCACCGCCTGCGCCCGGATCGCATCCTGATCGCCACCGGTGCCGTGCCCGCCATCCCCTCCATCCCGGGCCTTGCCGGTACGCCCTACTGGACCTCCACCGAGGCGCTCGCAGCAACTGAGCTACCGACCTCGCTCGTAGTACTCGGCGGCTCGGCGGTCGGTCTCGAACTCGCCCAGGCGTTCTTCCGCCTCGGGGTGAAAGTCACCGTCATCGAACTGGCCCCACGTCTGCTTCCCCGCGAGGATCCGCTCCTGGGCGAGCGGCTCAAACGCTACCTGGGCCAGGAGGGCCTGAGGATTCTCACCGGCGCCGGGACCGAGTCGGTGTGCCATGCGGGGGGTAAGTTCGAACTCCGCGTCGACGGCGAGACGATCCGGACCGAGCGGCTGCTGGTCGTGGTGGGGCGCCGAGCCAATACGGATGGCCTGGGCCTGGAACTGGCCGGTGTCGCCACCGAGCCGAATGGAGCCATTCGCGTGGATTCGCATCTTCGCACCGGTGCCGAGCACATTTATGCGGCGGGCGATTGCACGGCGAATCCCCAATTCGTCTATGTGGCGGCGGCGGCGGGGACCCGCGCCGCGATCAACATGACCGGCGGCGAGGCCACGTTGGACTTGAGTACCATGCCCACGGTGGTGTTTACCGACCCGGGAGTCGCCGGTGTCGGGCTCACCGAGGAAACGGCTCGATTGCGGCACCTGGACGTGGAAACCCGCACGCTGGAGCTGGAGAACGTGCCGCGGGCCTTGGCCAACTTCGACACCCGCGGTTTCATCAAGCTCGTGGCAAACAAGGAAAACGGGCGCCTGCTGGGGGCCCAGGTGCTGGCGCCTGAGGCCGGTGAGATTATCCAAAGCGCGGCCTTGGCGATCCGCAACCACATGACGGTGGAGGACCTGGCCGGCCAGTTGTTCCCCTACCTCACCCTGGTCGAGGGCATCAAGCTTTGCGCCCAGACCTTTACCCGGGATGTCTCGCAGCTCTCGTGCTGCGCCGGTTAATTTCTTAAATACGGAGACATCAAAATGAAAACACTGGTTTGCCCTACATGTGGTTGTTCCCTTGTGAGATTAGGTATTACCAAAGGGAGTGCGGTAACACAGAAATACCAAGAAAAAGAATATTCGTTCTGTTGCGATGGATGTGCCGCCATGTTCGAGAAAAACCCTGAAGCCCTACTTGAGGAAACCAATAATCTCGTTGTGTGCCCCAGTTGTTTAGCAGAAAAGCCAATAGATCAAACCGTGGAAATCAACTATCAGGGGGAGAAGTTGAATTTTTGTAAATGTCCACATTGTATGGCCGTTTTTCAGAAAGATGCAGACTTTTATATAAAACGTTTATCTGGTGAAATTGACTTTTCCGGCGTTTTCTCTGAAGGGCAAGGATGTTGTCCATAACGTGCAGCAGAGATGTACCACAATGGCATCGATTCGGATGTAAAAGCATCTCCTGGTTATGAAGAGGGGATAGTGCAACACTTGATGTATTTATTGGGATTTTTTAAATAGTTTTTTACTTACCCGGAGGTTTCTATGCAGCAACGGATCTTCACTCGCCAGTCTTTCGGCTTCCTGGGTTCATTTTTTGTCAGCGCCTGTTGCCTGGGGGCCGGACCGATCATTGCCGCCACCGCGGCCACTTTTGGTCTCGGGGCGATTCGCCACCTCTTCAGCATCTATGTGCTCGGGCCGCTGATGACGCTCTCGGTTGCCTGGATCGTATGGAATCTGCACATCCAGGGCCGCGTCCTCGCCGGGCACGCTCGGCGCTATCCGCCATTTTGGATCGGTCTTGCCGGCGGCGTCGTGGCCTGGGTAGGCGTTATGCTGCCACACATCATTCATGGTACGAAATCGCTCGGATCCCTAATGATATACATTGGCATGGCCGTCCTGATAGCCGGCTCGGCCAAGGGTCTCTTCGATCAATACCGCCAACACCGTTACGTTATCGAACCCCAATGCAAAAAAGGAGTTTCCTGATGCAATACCTTGGACTTTGTGATCTTTTCGGTTCATGGGGTGTAACCCCTCGCCCTCACCGCCTGCGCTCCGCCCTTCAGGCGGCCCTGCTCGTTCTCGCGGCGGGGATCTTTGTGGTCCCGGCGCCGGCACAAGCGGCCAGCCCCAACCAGCCGGCACCGGTTGCACCATTTCTGGTCGGGGGCACCCCGCGCTCTACCGCAACGCTTACCGGCCACAAAACTTTGTTGTGGCTGGTGTCCACCTGGTGCAGCAGCTGCGCGGCGGGTCTGCGGGTCCTCGCCCGGCATGCTCCCCTGCTGCACGATGCCGGGCTCCGGGTCGTCGTACTGCGTAACGTCGGCAATGGCGGTTACCCCGGCCCGGGCATCCGCGCCTTCGTGAGTTCGGTCGCTCCCGCCTTGCTCCGGCAGTCCAACTGGACCTTCGGGGAAGCCACCCCGGCATTTGAAAAGGCCTACAATCCGCGAGGCTATGCAGATATCTATTTTCTCATTCGGGCCGATGGGACCTTGCAGACCATCTCTGGGGCTCCCGCGGCAACGCTGGGCACCATTCTTGGCTTTGTCGGGGCCCCATTCCGATGAACTTTCTCCGCACGCTGCGAACCGGGCTGGGACTCGCCTGGCGGGATCGGTTTGCCCGCCGGGTGGGCCTCGCGGCCGCCGTTCTGTTCACGCTCGCCTATGCCTTCGTGCTTCCTGCATCCATGACGAACGGGGCCGTCGGCTGGGTCTCCCTGCGCCTGATCAACTGGCAACTGGCTCTGTGGGCGTTGGCGCTGGGGATCTCGATGGGCGGAGTCACCGGCAGCGTGACCGCGCTGATCCGCCGCGGAGCCAAGACGCGCACGGCCGGTGCCGGTGGCGGGGTTCTGATCGGCGCCCTGACGCCGCTGCTCTGCTGTGGGCCGCTGATTCCCATCATTTTCGGGTTTTTGGCCGGCCTAATCCCGGCAATCGGCGGGATCGGTGGCTGGACCCAGGGGTTTATCGCCACCCACGAAACGGAACTGCTTTCCGTGGCGCTCGCCCTTATACTCCTCTCTCTGGTCCAGAATGCCCGGCGCCTGGCCTCCCCCGCGGCATGCCGTCCGTCCCGCCGCCACCGGCAGCGACTCGAAGCCTGATAGCCGCGGAACCGGCCTCCCCGCGGCTGTTCTAATTCGGTAGCTTGCCGGGTTGCGGTTGACCCCGCGCCGGTGGTCGAATAACCTTGGTTACTTCAGGGACCGGTGAATAGGGCCTCATGCGAAGCAAGCTGCTCCTGTTGGTTGCCGCGCTGCTTCTCGGTGGCTGTGCCCCGACGGCGCGCCAGGCGTTCGGGCCGGAACTGGCCCGGGCCCGCAAAAACAATATTCCCGTTCTGGTCTATGCCCTGGGAGTTCCCGGGCAGATCGCGGTGGCTACCGGGAAAATCGCCACGCCGGTTTATGTGCAATTTGTGGTCACTGCTTCGACTCCGATCCAGAGCGTGCGTTTCATATTAGGCGGCTATACCGTGCGGGGCCATCCGGCACGCAATCGCCATGGCTGGCCACTGGTCTTGGTTCTGATCGGCCATGGGCCGTTTCTCCCCGATAAAAACTACGAGGTCAATAGCTTTCATGCCGTGCCTGCCGGGTTTCCGGGCGCCGGCGTGGTTTGTATTCGCCTGGAGCGCCTGTCGGTAATCTACCCGGGGGGGCGCCGGCAAGCCTACGCGGGCAGACGGGTAATGCCGTTGCTTCTCGCCTCGCTTCGGCGTGGGTGCCGCAACCAGGGCCTGGAAGTCAAGCAAATGTCCAATTGACACCAGCTCCCGGCATACGGAAGCGGCTTGATTCGCCATGCCGAGAAAGGTTATCTTAGTTGCCGCGGCCGGGGGTGCTCCATGAAGACGGTGCTGAGATAAACCCTTGGAACCTGAACCGGTTAACACCGGCGGAGGGAAGGCCCGAGACACGATGCGCTCGTATTCCCGCCGCCGTTATGGAGGTAGAACAGCATGAGCGCCATTGTTGAGGATGTACCCGCCAGGGCCCATCGGCTTTCGGAAGCGGCTACCCGGGCCTATCCCGGGTCCAGGCGGATTTTGATAGCGGGCGCGCGCCCGGGCCTGCGGGTGGCCATGCGCGAAATCCTGCAATCTCCCACTTACACCGGGGACCGGAAGGAAGAAAACCCCCCGATTCCAGTCTATGATACTTCTGGTCCCTATACGGATCCCGACGCAAAGATCGACCTGACCCGGGGCTTAGCCCCGCTGCGCAGTGCCTGGATCGAGGAGCGTGGGGACAGCGAAGTTCTCGCCGGACCCACCTCGCAATATGGGTCGGCGCGCCTTACCGACCCCGCCCTGCGCCACCTGCGGTTTCGCCACGTTCGGAGTCCGCGTCGGGCCAAGGCGGGCAGGAGCGTTACCCAGATGCACTATGCCCGGCGCGGTATCGTGACTCCCGAAATGGAATACGTCGCTATCCGGGAAAATTGCCGCCTGGAAGAATTGCGCCGGGACCCGCGCTACGAAGCTCTGTTACGCCAGCATGGCGGCGAATCCTTCGGTGCCTCGATTCCCGAGACGATCACTCCCGAATTTGTGCGCGATGAAGTTGCCCGCGGCCGCGCGATCATCCCCGCTAACATCAACCACCCGGAAGTTGAACCGATGATCATCGGACGCAACTTCCGGGTCAAGATCAATACCAATATCGGCAACTCCGCCGTCACCTCTTCTATTGCCGAGGAAGTGGAAAAACTGGTCTGGTCGGTACGTCTCGGCGGCGACACGTTGATGGACCTGTCCACCGGCAAGAATATCCATGAAACCCGTGAATGGATCGTGCGCAACTCGCCGGTACCGATCGGCACCGTACCCATCTACCAGGCGCTGGAGAAGGTGGACGGCAAGGCCGAGGAACTTACCTGGGAGCTGTATCGCGACACTTTGGTCGAGCAGGCCGAGCAGGGGGTGGATTACTTCACCATCCACGCCGGCGTTCTGCTGCGCTACGTGCCGCTCACCGCGAAACGGGTCACCGGCATCGTCTCGCGCGGCGGCTCGATTCTGGCCAAATGGTGCCTCGCCCATCACCAGGAAAATTTCCTATATACGCACTTCGATGAAATCTGCGAAATCATGCGGGCGTACGACGTGGCTTTCTCGCTCGGCGATGGACTGCGCCCGGGATCGACCGCCGATGCCAATGACGCGGCGCAGTTCGCCGAACTCAAGACCCTGGGCGAACTCACCCAAAAGTCCTGGGCGCACGACTGCCAGGTGATGATCGAAGGCCCGGGGCATATCCCGTTGCAGATGGTCAAGGAAAACATCGACCGCGAGTTGATTGAATGCTTCGAGGCGCCGTTCTACACTCTCGGCCCGCTGGCTACCGACATCGCCCCTGGCTACGACCATATCACCAGCGCATTGGGGGCCGCCAACATCGGCTGGTACGGCACCGCAATGCTGTGCTACGTCACGCCCAAGGAACACCTGGGTTTGCCCACGCGCGAGGATGTGCGTTCCGGGGTGATTACCTACAAGATTACGGCACATGCGGCCGATCTTGCCAAGGGTTTCCCCGGCGCGCAGCTGCGTGACAACGCCATTTCCAAGGCGCGCTTCGAATTTCGCTGGGAAGATCAATTCAACCTGGGGCTCGATCCGGGCCGGGCGCGAGATTACCACGACGCCACAATGCCCAAGGAAGCGCACAAGCTGGCACACTTCTGCTCGATGTGCGGGCCCAGTTTTTGCTCGATGCAGATTACCCAGGACGTACGCGAGTACGCCGCCCGCCTCGGTGTGAACGAAACCGAGGCGATCACCCGGGGGCTGCAAGAGAAAGCCCGCGAATTCAGCGAAGAAAACGAGGGCGAAATCTACAAGGCCCTATAGGGGCACGCCTCGGCCGATGGACTACCTTGGCAGGGATGCTCTGCCTCCGTCATCATGCAAAATCCGATGGTAGCCCCTTTAATTCTGTTAGGCGGGTTCGACGGTCTTTGCAAAACAATTCTCGATCTCCTCCTGCAGATCTCGCGCGTTGGACTTCACCCACAAGTACCGGTCCTTGTCTCGAAGCGACAACCCTTCCGGCCCGCGATCTGAACGGTTTCGCAAAACTTTTCGTAGGTGGCCCAGATCCGCTCGAAACGAGTCCAATAAAGTGGACCCCAATGTCAAGACAAAAATATATCGAGTTTCACTGCTGTCGCGTTAACGCGAGGTAGTGTCCCTATACTGCTGTAAATTCAGTTGAGGTGGATGGCCACCTGCTTTCCGTTAGATTTGTTGTTAGAGACATCAAACCGAAAGGAGTAAGCAGATGGCCGAGTACGAGATTAACCTGAGTAGCGATCAGGTGAAAGGACTTTTAACGAGCGATGAGGGACTGAAGGGTCTGGTTGAGACGGTGGTGAACCAGGTATTGGAGACGCAGATGAGCGAGCATCTGGCGGTGGGGCATTATGAGCGCAGCGCTGAGCGCAAGGGGTATCGCAACGGCTATCGCCCGAGGACGATCTACGCCCGCATAGGCAAGCTGAGCTTACGGGTACCCCAAAGCCGGGATG